>Ga0079224_100003345_pt1 | contig 20180 bp, 18 predicted proteins | sample Stecom2015_FD_80414 | JGI IMG/M metagenome (GOLD analysis project Ga0079224, IMG submission 80414) | Agricultural soil microbial communities from Utah to study Nitrogen management - Steer compost 2015 | ecosystem: Environmental > Terrestrial > Soil > Agricultural land | place: USA: Utah...
ATTCGACATCGGCTAACTTGCTTTTTTTCTTCTATGCTATCAGTTCGAGGTTTTCTTCAACTGAGCGATTGCGATATGTGCTGACCTTTCCCGGCTCGGTCAGTATGCCTCAATACTCGCGGATTTCGTCCTAGCTCAGATGATCGACGTAAGCTTTGCCCGCCTTAATCAACTGCACCGCCCACTCATAAAGCTGCTCGAAGTAATCTGACGTGAAAAACAGCCGGTCTTCCCAATCATAGCCCAGCCAGCGCACATCCTCGATGATGGCGTCGATATATTCCTGCTCCTCGCGGGCCGGGTTGGTATCGTCGAAGCGCAGGTTGCATTTGCCGCCAAACTCTTCTGCCATGCCAAAATCCAGCCAGATCGCTTTGGCGTGGCCGATGTGCAGGTAGCCGTTGGGTTCCGGCGGAAAGCGCGTGTGCACCCGCCCGCCAAAACGTCCACTGCGGATGTCCTCTTCAATCGCCTCGCGCACAAAATGCGAACGTGAGGTTTCGCCGGCGCTCGTTTCCTCAGGTTCTGCCGCCCTGTGTTTGTCTTTTTCCAGCATGGGTCATGTCTTCCTGTTCATGCGCTTGATGGTCGTGCCGTCAACTGTAGATGCTAAGTATACCAGAGGCTGCCAGCGCGTCAGCACCCAACAAAAAACCCACAGTGTCTGACTGCGGGTTGACTGCTGGGGGACCTGGATTCGAACCAGGATTCTCGGCTCCAAAGGCCGCTGTTCTGCCGTTGAACTATCCCCCAAAAACAAATCCCATTCTAGCACGACACAGGAACGCATAAAAGTGTCGGTTTTGGCTGTATAATCAGATGCGAAAGCCGTGACCGTCCGATTATCGACTGTTGACCAGAGGCTGTGCCATGAACTGCCGGGTTGGCTGCGGCGCGTGCTGCATCGCGCCGTCAATTTCGTCACCCATTCCGGGGATGCCCAACGGCAAGCCGGCAGGGGTCCGCTGCGTCCAGTTAACGGACGATAACCGCTGCAAACTCTACGGCCACCCGGATCGGCCGGCGATCTGCAGCCGGCTGCAAGCCAGCGAGGAAATGTGCGGTTCCACCGCCGCCGAGGCGCTGGCCTACCTGACTCGCCTCGAACAGATCACCGCGCCGGATTACGCAGGCCAATCAGCAGAGGAATAAAAAAAACCGGCGCGCGTTATGTCGCTGCCGGTTCTGTCCTGCTGGGGGACCTGGATTCGAACCAAGATCGACGGGGCCAGAACCCGTTGTTCTGCCGTTGAACTATCCCCCAATTGGTAGTTAGCATCCTATCATATTTGGCACGCTGATTCAAGCCCTATTCGGCAGCGGCTGCCACCATTTCGGTTGCCAGCCTGATGCGCCGCAGCGATTCCGCCCGCCCGACAATCTCCATCGTCTCGAACAGCGGCGGTGACACCGGCTGGCCGGTCACAGCGGAACGCAGCGTCCCAAACAACTGACCGACCTTCAGGCCCAGTTCTTCCGCCAGGGCACGCATGGCCGCTTCGAGTTGATCGTGCGTCCAGTCAGGAACCGCCGCCAGATGATCGTGCGCCAGTTCCAGCGCGTGCAGTGTCGCTTCGAGGTCCATATTCTTCTGAACCAGTTCCTGCGGCGACGCTGGCGGCACAAATTCCTCGTGGAAGAAAAAGCCGGCCAGATCAACAACATCGTTCAGCGTCTTGAGGCGCGTCTGCACCAGCGGTGTGACCTTCAGCAGCAGTTCGACATTGACTTCCAGACCGGCCCGTTCCAGTACTGGCCGCAGCCGCCGGGCCAGGTCCTCTGTGGACAGGCTGCGAATCCACATGCCGTTCAGCCAGTCCAGCTTTTCGATGGGAAACACGCTGTCCGCCGGGTTGATGCGCGCCAGATCAAAACGTTCAACCGCCTGCTGCAGCGGGAAAAATTCGCTGTCGTCGCCCATGCTCCAGCCAATGTTGGTCAGAAAATTGATCACAGCCTCCGGCAGATAGCCCGCATCCATAAACTCCTGGGCCAGCACCAGCACCTTCTTGCCATCCTGCGTAAAACCGGCGTGACGTTTGCTCAGTTTGCCTTTGCCGTTGGGATTCAGCAGCACGGGCAGATGCGCGTACAGGGGCCGCTCCCAGCCAATCGCTTCCCACAGCAGCCAGTGCAGCGGCAGCGATGGCAGCCACTCGTTGGAGCGCATGACGTGGGAAATCTCCATGAAATGGTCGTCCACCACATGCGCCAGCGCATAAGTCGGGAAGCCATCAGATTTCAGCAGCACAGCGTCCTGCTGCAAGGCGTTCTCGAACGTAACCTCGCCGCGAATCAGATCATGAACCACCGTTTCGCCTGTCAGCGGCATCTTGAAGCGGATCACCGGCGTGATGCCCTCGGCCTCCTTTGCCGCCCGCTGTGCCGGGGTCAGATCACGGCAGTGCCGGTCATAACCCGGCTGCTCGCCGCGCTGCTGTTTGTCCTTGTTGACCTGCGCCAGACGCTCGGCGCTGCAATAACACGGGTAGGCTTTGTCATGCTCGACCAACCAGCGCGCCCATTCCTGATACAATTCGACCCGCTGCGACTGCACATACGGCCCATACGGCCCACCAATGTCCGGGCCTTCATCGTAATCCAGCCCGAACCAGCGCAAAGCTTCCATAATGTGTTCCGCCGAACCGGGAACGGTGCGCTTCTGGTCGGTGTCTTCCAGCCGCAGGATAAACTTACCGTTATGATGCCGCGCAAACAACCAGTTGAACAGCGCCGTCCGCACGCCGCCAATGTGCAGCGGGCCGGTGGGGCTGGGCGCAAATCGCACCCGCACAGGTCGCGCATCCGTCACGAGATTATCTCCTTACTGCAAGTCCTGAGTACCGAGTGCCGAGCCATTAGGCTGTCGGTCAGCATGGCCCCATCACTCTGATTATACCCGGCGGCGGCGGGCGATCACACTCTGCGCCAGGCCCACACCAGCCATTGATGATAACAACGAAGTACCACCGGAACTAAGAAATGGCAGAGTCAGTCCGGTCACCGGAACAAGCGCCAGATTCATGCCTATCGATGTCACTGTCTGGAAAAAGATGAATGCCGCTACGCCGTAGCAGATCAGGCTGCCGAAGGCATCCACCGATTTGCGCGCGCCGGCCAGAATCCGCATGATGACCAGCCCGATCATTCCCAGAGTCGCCATACTGCCGATAAAGCCGAATTCTTCGGCAATGACGCTGAAAATGAAATCCGTATGGCGCACGCGCAAGAAGCGCCCCTTGTTCTGCGTGCCAACGGAGTAGCCTTTACCTAACAGGCCGCCCGACCCCACGCTGATAATCGCCTGGCGGATATTGAAATAGGAATCGGCGTCGCTTTCGGGGTTGATAAAGGTCGAAATGCGCCGCACCTGATAATCTTCCAGCGGGCCATCGATCAGGCCGAATGCCTGCGCCAGCACGATACTGCCGATCAGCAGCAGGATCAGCAGCGTCATCATAATATGTCGGAGGCGCAGGCCCGCGCCCCAGGCCATCGTAAACCAGATAGCTGCAAAGACAGTTGTGATACCCAGATCGGGCTGGATAAAAATCAACAGCGACGGGATGCCCACGTGAATAAGCGAGATCAGCAGCGTCGACAGCCGGCCAATATTTTCGTAATTTTCCGCCAGATACTGCCCCAGCGTGAGGATGATGAGCACTTTGGCTACTTCTGAAGGCTGAATGCGGATGCCGATGTTGATCCAGCTTTGCGCCCCGGCATCACCTTCCACGCCAAAGAAGAAGACCATCACCAGCAGCGCAATCATCAGCAGATACAGCCACATGCTCAGGCCGCCCAGCGTGCGGTAATCGATCACAGCCAGCGCAACCATAATCACCACGCCCAGCAGGGTGAAGCGAATCTGGTCAGGCACACGACTGATAATAGCAGGGTCAATGGCATCCTGAGTGGCACTGGCGATCATGAGGATGCCAAAAATGGCAAGCAGAAGGGTCACGCCGAACAGCGTGTAATCAAAACGACGCCAGATTGAGTCTGTCATACCCGCCGGTCACTATAAGCCTACAAACAGGCGCATTATACCGGAGCGCATGAGGCAATTAAAGACCGGTTACTCGTCTGCGTCGTCGAGCTGTATTTTCGGTTCTTCGCGCAGTTCAGCAACCAGTTCGGAGTCAGCTTCGCTCGTCTTGGAAAAGGGAATTTCGGCAACGATCAGACTATCGCGCTGGCGCTGCTGCAAGGCGATGTCCACCCGATCCTGCTCAATGGATACATACTTGGAGATGACTTCGAGGATTTCCCGCTTCATCGCCTCAAGTTGTTCAGGCGGCAGATCGATCCGATCATGAAACAGGATAAATTGCAGCCGCTCCTTGGCTTCCTGGGCGCTGCTGCGCGAAGCCCGCCCCCGCATCCGGTCAAACAATCCAGCCATAGCACCCCCTTATGTCTGCCCAAACAGGCGCGCCAACCGTCGCAAGAAGTTGCCACTTTCATCGAGCTGCATAAATGGGACATTTTCCCCATTCAACCGTCGAGCGATATTGCGGAAGGCTTGCCCGGCGCGCGAATTTTCGTTCAAGGTCACCGGCACACCGCTGTTGGAAGCGGGCACCACATTTTCATCTTCGGGCACAATGCCGATCAGCTTGATTGCCAGAATGTCGGTCACGTCGTCGGCTGAAAGCATCTCCCCCTTGCGAATCATCTCCATCTTGACCCGGTTCAGAATCAGGCGGCCCGGCCCTTTGTGTGCAGCTTCCAGCAGGCCGATGATGCGGTCAGCGTCGCGCACCGCCGAAACTTCCGGGTTGGTGACGATCAGCACTTCATCTGCCGGGGCCACCGCGTTGCGAAAGCCGCGTTCGATCCCCGCCGGCGAATCAATGAGAATAAAATCGACTTCGGGCCGCAGTTTGTCGGCCAGTTGAATCATGTCCACCGGGCTGACTGCGGTCTTGTCGCGGGTTTGGGCTGCCGGGATCAGGTAGAGTTCAGGGAATTGTTTATGTTTTATCATCGCCTGACGCAGCTTGCAGCGGCCTTCGATCACATCGACCAGATCGTAAACAATGCGATTTTCCAGTCCCATCACCACATCAAGATTGCGCAGGCCAATATCAGCGTCAATCACCACGACCCGCTTTCCCATCCGGGCCAGCGCGACCCCCAGGTTGGCCGTCGCAGTCGTTTTGCCTACGCCGCCCTTCCCCGATGTGACGGTAACGACTTTTGCCCCCATGTAGTTCATTCCTCCGGTTAATTACCAGGCCTCGACAACAATCTGACCGTCGCGCACGCGAGCGACTTCGGGCCGGGGATTGTGCCGTTTTTCAGGCGGCGAGGTCACAATATAGCCGGCAATACGCAGTTGGGTCGGCGTCATATCCAGAGCACACACAACCGCGTCCTCGTCCCCCTCTGCACCCGCATGGACATTCCCCCGCAGCCGCCCCCAAACGATCACGTCGCCTGTCGCAATCACTTCGGCGCCGGGGTTCACATCGCCATAAACCACCACATGCCCGACGCTGTGCACAGTCCGACCGGAGCGCAATGTACGACGAATCATGACCCCGGTAGTGCCAATCTCTTCAGGATCAATACCCGCCTCTTCTTCGCGCACCTCATGGGCCGGCGCGATACCCCCCACCGTCGTGCGCAGGTCCAGCGCATCAGCCGAATCGAGCGTAGTTTCGCTGACGCTCAGCACCGCCCACAAAGTCAGGCCGCGCCGTTCCAGTAACGCCTTCAGCGAACTCAGTTCGTATTTGGGAACCGGGCGCTCACCCACATCCACAATGATGCGCGCACCGGCAAAAAAGTTGCTCTGCTCGTCGATACGCGCCGCAAGCATAGCGATCACCGCTGCCCACTCCGCCGCCGGATCAAGCGAAATCAACAGCCCATCGCGGACACCTTTGATCGCAAAAGCCTGTTCCTGCATCTGCCCTCCACTTGTGGGGATAGCTTCATCCCGGCTCTGCGGGATTACCGGGGATGAGATAAAAACAAGTCTATAACGATTCTGTTCTGAATGCTATAGAGTGGCGGTAATCCGCGCCAGCATCAGCACAGGCAGCCAGATATAAAACGCCGGAGCCAGCCAGCGCAGCATCCGATGGGGCAGTCTGACACTGCGCTGCACCCATTCGCCAAGCGCATAAACCGCGTAGGTCATCCACAGAATCTGAATCATCAGCAGGGGCAGCAGCAGCACGGCGCTGTCGTTGCCAAAGTACATCAGCCCAAACAGGACATACATCGCATAGGCCACCATCGTCACCGTACCCAGCGGCGGATACCAGCGAGCCATGCGCGACAGGCCGATCACCCCCAGCACCACCCCGCCGATGGTGAACTGGCCGATCACCAGTTCGATCAGCATGATCCATCGGGAGGCTTCGCGCCAGCCATCTGCCAGGATAAACGGCACACGAAATCCCTGCGCATGAGCCTGCGCCGCAGGGTACGACCACCAGGTCGAACTCATGTACTGCGACACCACGCCCTGCAACCCGATCCCCACAATAACCGCCAGTACCAGCCAGTACCACAGCGGCAGCCGCTTATGAGTCAGCGCGAGTCCAAGCGCCACCGCCGGGGCCAGCAGAATAAACAGCGGGGCGTTGATGACGCCGACAGCCAGCAGCACCAGAATACCGAGCAGATGATAGGGTTTCAGCGCACTTGCCGGGGGATCGTCCGGGTGTGGATTGGTCAGATAGAGCGCATCGACCAGCAGGTACAGCAGCCACGCAGTCGCCAGAGTCGTGATGCGCAGGCTGCCGACACCGGCAAGCTGGCTCCAGAACAGCACGGCAAACACTACAAAGCCGATCAACAACGCCAGGATGCCCTGCCGGCTGAAGCGCAGCGCCAGCAGCGTGATAACACCGGCTGCGGCCAGCACTGCCAGAGTCAGCGGAAGGTTCAGGTCTTCGGCAGCGCCCGTCTGGGTCCAAAACGCCGGGCTGAACGCCAGCGCCAGGCCGCCGATCACCGCCAGTACGCCCCCGGAACGCCGCAGCGTCATGGTCATCCCGACGATCACCAGTGCCAGCCCGGATGCGCGAATGAGCGGCGTGTGGCCGAGGATAAGAAACGCCAGCCACGCCAGACCGCCGGAAATGATCCCCGGCAGCCATTCGATCAGGACCCGACGCTGTTCGGCGGTTAGCTGCACACCATACCCCTACGACTGCACATCACCGACAGGCAGTGGCGCTCCACCAGTGCGCTCCGTGCGCAGACGCCAGTAGGCTTCCAGCGTTTCCACCACCACCGGCAGCGCAACCAGCGAGCCTTCGCCGCCATTATAGACGAACGCCAGAATGACAATCTCCGGGTCTTCGTAAGGCGCAAAAGCGGTAAACCAGGCGTGCGCCGGCCAGCTTCCTGGAATGCACAGGCCCAGCGGACGGGCCACATCGTCACAGTATTCCGCCGTGCCAGTCTTTCCGCCCACCGTGACATAAGGCAGGTTGGCCGCGGTAGCCGTGCCATAGGTGACCGCGCCGCGCATCCCCTGATTGACGATGTCGTAATAGGCTGAATCGACAAACGGAGGCTGATAATTGGGGTTGAAGCGCAGGGGGTTGCACACCTGCCCGTTGAAGTTGTAATTGAACGGGATATGCACCCGGTATTCGCGCAGTTCTTCAATGAACTGGTCGGGGTTGATGTCCACGGTGTTGCGGTAGCCGGCCGGGTCGCAGCGGGCGGGGTTATAGTACGGGCTGTCCGGTTCGCAGGTACAGGCGAGGCTGGTTTCGCCCTTCATAATCATGTCTTCGATTTGCAGCAGCACCAGCGGCTCATTGGGCGGATGATTGTCAATGTTCACCGTGCGCAGCACCTGCGGCTGGAAGCCACGCGTCACATTCCCTTCAGCGTCCAGAAAACTGTTGATAATAGTCGGCTGGTACAGCGTGCCGCCATTGACAATCGAAGCAACCGCCGTGATTAGTTGCAGCGGCGTTGTGGTCACATAGCCCTGCCCGAACGCCGCGTTGTAGGTATCGCCCGTTGACCAGTTCTCGCCATAAACACGGCGCTTCCAGTCCGGGTCAGGCATCCGCCCCGGATTTTCGGCCGGCAGTTCGACCCCCAGTTCGGAACCAATACCCATCGCTGTGGCATAGCGGAACAGGTTGACCGGGCCGAGGCCGTTCTCCTTGAGGACAGCCGGGCTGACATCAGGATTGCCGCCGCCGACCTGATAAAAATACACATCCGAACTGTTAGCAATTGCGCCGACGATGTTCAGCAGGCCATGTCCGTCCGGCTTCCAGTCGAAAAAGGTCTGGGCCGCAGCCTCGTCATTGGGCGCATAACGGTTCGGCAGGGTCAGCCGGGCCGGGTTGAACAGCAGGGTTTCCGGCTTGATGACCTCTTCTTGCAGTACCCCCAGCGCCGTGATGACCTTCCAGACCGAACCGGGTGGATACAGCGAACTGATGGCATGATTGACCAGCGGCGTCTGTGGGTTGTTAAACACTTCGAGATAATACTGGTAATCGATATTGCGGGCGAAGCGGGTATTATCATAGGTCGGCCAGCTCACCATCGCCAGAATCTCGCCATTGCGCGGGTCCATGGCGATCACCACGCCGGACTGCGTGCGGATACGCCCCTCGGTAGTGTTGATAAAGGTGATGCGGTTCGTCAGCGCCGTTTCAGCCGCCTGCTGCAAAGCCACATCAAGGCTCAGGCGCACATTCTGGCCCGGCACCGGCTCAACCCGGCTGATTTCCTGAAACACCTCGCCAGCGACATCGACTTCGCGCAGCACCACCCCGCGCTGGCCGCCCAGCACATTTTCCAGAAAGAATTCCACGCCTGCGTAACCGATGCGGTCATAAGCCGGGTTATACCCCTGCTCCATCAGCTCCAGCGCCTCTTCCGCCGGAATCGGCCCCATATAGCCAACCACCTGCGAAGTCAGCGCGCCGGTAGGATACTCGCGCACACCAACCGCTTCGATATTGACGCCAGGCATCGATACACGTTCTTCAAGAATCTGCATGGCAACTTCAAGCGGCACATCCTGCGCGATAATCACCGGGCGATACGGCGCGATGCCCGCACCGACCTGCACCATTTCCTCGATGCTGGTCCGATCACCGCCAGCGGCCAGAGCCGCAGTCGGCGGGACACCTACCAGCGCCGACAGCCGGTTATAGATCGACAGTCTGGCCTCGCCTGATGGCACGGCTGCCGGAACAACGGTCACATTGTAAGCCGGCACGTTGATCGCCAACTGCTGGCCGTAGCGGTCAAAAATCACGCCGCGCGCCGCCGCCAGCGGCAGTTGATCCAGCCGGTTGTCATCGGCGGCCAGTTGAGCGCCTTCCCAGCCAATAATCTGCAATTCGTACAGACGGAAGGAAAACAGCAGAAAAACAGCGAATATCACCCCTTGCAGAAAGGTCAGCCGCCAACCCTGAAAGGGTTCTAATGTGCGCATACGACCAATGCCTCGTCAACTCTCGTCACACGGACAACTCAGCTCATACAGCGATCTGATCTTCCAAAGCTTACAACCCAATGCGACGGCCTGTGGCAAAGCGCCGCTGCACCAGACGCAGAAATGCGTACACCGGCCAGATAAGTGCCAGATTGTAAATGATTGTAGGAATAATCACAAAGTTGAAATCTTCCAGCAGATTGACCGTGAATCCCAGCACGGCGAACAGCAGCCAGACCGTCATCTGCTGGAACAGGCTGCCCGCCAGCACCAGCCCCACCAGCCACACAATGCCGATCCGCTGCACCTGGCGCGACAGATAGTACACGGCAAATACCACCAGAATCAGGCCGATGGATGATAACCCCACCGGCGCTACCGACAGCAAATCCTGCAGGATACCGCCAACGATGGCCCAGGTCACGCTTTCTTCGAGCGGCGCGTAGATCGACCACGACAGCACGCACAAAAACACCAGATCGGGCGCGCCATCCCAGAAGCGTATATGCGGCATCACACTGGCCTGAAGCATGGCGGCCAGCGCCAGAATCGGAAGACTGAGAAAACTGCCCACTCATCATTATCCTTCGCGTCACTGCTCCGGCTGCTCGAACACCGACAGATCAACTGGCTCGAAACTGGTAATCACCAGCACAAATTCCAGCGTATCAAAGTTGTTCAAACTGGTGACTTCCGCCTCCTGAAACAGTTCAAACTCAAACTGCCGGGTACTCGTCACCACGCCGATGACAATATCGGGCGGGAAGTTACCCCCCAGCCCGGACGTGATGACCAGATCGCCCGTCTGGACGTTCGCGCCGAGGGGAATCATGGTCATACGCAGGTTGCCAGAAAGCTGGCCGCGCACGCTGCCCTGTGCCCGCGAACTTTGCAGCCGGGCGCTCACGGCGCTGTCACGATCCGTAATCAGCAGCACGCGCGAGGCTGTCGCCGCGACATCCAGCACGCGCCCGACCAGCCCCTGCCCGGTGACTACCGGCATCCCGACCCGGATTCCATCCCGCGTGCCCCGGTTAATCACGATCGTGCGGCGCAGACCGGTCTGATCGACGTTAATCACGTCGGCGGTCACAAATTCCTGATTCGTCACCGAAGTGGTGTAATCCAGCAACTGCGCCAGCCGCTCGTAATCGCTGGCAATTTCGCGCAGTTCCACCAGCTCCGCCTGGAACTGGGCCAGCGCCTCTTCAAGGTCCGCATTGCGCTGGCGCAGATTTTGCAGTTCTGCCAGATCCGTCACGCCGCCCACCGCAGCGAGCGCCACATCGTTAAAAACGCCGGAGATCATGTTCAGCGGGATTGCGGCGAGGTGCTCGACCGGAGCCAACACCCCAAGCTGACTGAGTATCATCAGCCCAAAGCACAAAAACAGGCTGGCTGCCAGAAACAGCGGGCGGTTAGAACGCCAGTTACGTACCATCCATCCAATCCGGAATCATTATTCGCAGGCATTATAGCAGAGGATGGGAGGGGGTGTCAGTGATGGGTGCTGCCCCGTTCGAGACCAACCAGCAGGCGGCGGAGGTTGTTGTAATCTTCCAGCACGCGCCCGGCCCCGCGCGCCACACAGGTCATGGCGTCTTCGGCTAACCAGACACGGATATTCACTTCATCCATCATGCGTTCGGTCAGGCCGCGAAGCTGGCTGCCACCGCCCGCCAGGCAGATGCCGCTTTCCATCAGGTCAGCGATGAGTTCCGGCGGGGTATCGTCGAGCGCGTCCTTGACCGTATCAACCAGAATATCAACCGACCCACTGATAGCTTCGCGGATTTCGATGGAACTGACTTCTACCGCTGCGGGCAGGCCGGTGACCAGATCGCGCCCTTTGACGGACATCACCCGTTCCTGGGGCAGCGGATAAGCCGAGCCGATTTCGATTTTGACTTTCTCGGCTGTCGGCTCACCAATCAGCAGATTATGCTTGGTGCGCATATACTGCACGATGTCCTCGTCCATCTCGTCCCCGGCCACGCGGATCGACCGGCTGATGACGATGCCGCCGAGCGAGAAAATGGCGACTTCAGTTGTGCCGCCGCCGATGTCGATAATCATGCTGCCGCGTGTTTCCTGCACCGGCAGGCCGGCCCCGATGGCCGCTGCAACCGGCTCTTCAATCAGATAGGCTTCGCGGGCGCCGGCGCTGATGGCGGCGTCGAATACGGCGCGCTTTTCGACTTCGGTCACGCCGCTGGGGATGCCGACCACAACACGTGGTCTAGGGATCGGAACCCAGGTCTGCTCGTGGGCCTTGCTGATAAGATGATGCAGCATGGCTTCGGTGACTTCAAATTCGCTGATAACACCGTCGCGCAAGGGCCTCACCACGAGAATATCGCGCGGGTTCTTGCTCCACATTTCCTTGGCCCGCGCGCCCACTTCAATCGGGCGGCGTGTTTTCCGCTCGATAGCCACGAACGAGGGTTCGTTAATCACGATCCCTTTCCCCCTCACACTCACGAGGGTATTCGCTGTGCCGAGGTCAATGCCTATATCGAGTGAAAACAGGCCGAGAAAATAATCCAGTGGGCTTAACACGAAGCGGAAACTCCTATCGGCACTGAACAGCGCGGCATTATAACATGGCGACAGTCGAAACAAAAACGGCGCGTGTTCAGGCTATACTATACATCGGGAAGGTCAAGATGTCGTTAGCGGAATTGGTTTGCCAAACCACACTCAAACTCATTGCCCCTGGGGACAAGCTGGTAATCGGCGTTTCTGGCGGGGCGGATTCGCTGACGCTGCTGCGCATACTGCACACATCTGGCCAGTTCGATCTGCACGTCGCCACCCTCGATCATGGCCTGCGCGGGGCAGCCGGGGCAGCGGATGTGCAATTTGTGATGGATACCTGTGCAGCATGGGGCATCCCGGTCACGGCGGGCAAGCGCACCGACCTGCCGAAGGACGCGGGTGTCGAAGAAGCAGCCCGCGCAGCCCGTTACGACTTTCTGGCGGAAACAGCCCGCCAGGTCGGCGCGGCGGTGGTCGCGGTCGGCCACCATGCGGACGATCAGGCCGAAACTGTGCTGATGCGCCTCATCCGGGGTACAGGCTTGCAGGGGCTTTCCGGCATGGCCCAGCGAGCGCCGCTGCCCGGCCACCCTGACCTGACGCTCATCAGGCCGCTGCTGCATATCACCCGCCGGGAAATCGAAGCGTACTGTAGCGCCCACAATCTGCAGCCCCGGCACGACATTACCAACACCGATACCCGCCTGCTGCGCAACCGCGTGCGGCTGGAACTGCTGCCACGTCTGCGCCAGATCAACCCGCAGATTGAGCGTGCGCTCACCCGGCTGGCTGCCAGCGCCGCGCTCGATTCGGATTACATTCAGCAGCAGCTAGAACGCGCCATCGCCGGGCGGGTTTCGCAGGACGATCAGCGCGTCACGCTCGATCTCGGCACTTTTCGCGGGCTGCATCCGGCGCTGCAAGGCCGCTTTGTCCTGTGGGCTGTGCAGCAGATCGGCGGTCAGGATGCCAGCCATGAGCGCATCACCGGCGCGGTTGGACTGGCTGTAAGCGGCACAACCGGCCAGCAGACGCCGCTGCCGGGTGGTCTGCGGCTGCGGCTGGATTATGAAACGCTTCACATCGAGCAGGCTGACGCCCCGCTGCCCCTGCCGGACATCCCCCTGCTGCCGCCTGATACCCTGATCGCCGTCGCCGTTCCGGGCGAGACCCCCCTGCCCGGCAGCGACTGGACGCTCAGGGCCAGCCGAACCCCCAGTGACGACGCGCTGCGGCTGATCGTGGCCGACGGTCAGGCGGTTCACCTGCGCACGCGCCGCCCCGGAGATCGCTTCGCGCCGCCCGGATTGGAAGGGCATACCCGGAAAATCAAGGAATGGATGATCGACCACCGGGTTCCGCAGGCGGCCCGCGCCCGCATTCCACTGCTGACCATTGATGGCGAAATCGCGGCTGTCATGGTGGGGTCCAAATCCGTTGTTAGCGAGTCGTTTGCCGCCTATAAAAGCGATGCGCCTGTCGTCTATTTTCAGTTCATTAGGCGCGCTCACTCATAGACATTTCTCATTGACATTTCCTGAAGACAGGATTTGCAAAATACTGTCTATTTATGTATGCTGAAGATAAAGATAAGGAAGGATTAAACAGGCAGGCCATCTGATGGATACGACGAACGAAACTGCCCACGTTTTAGTTGTGGATGATGAAGGGGCCATCCGCTATTCAGTGAGCAAAACGCTGCAACGAGTCGGTTACAACGTGGCCGAAGCCGCGAGTGGCGAAGAAGCACTCGATCTGATGAAAAAAAGTCATTATGATGTGGTACTTACGGACATCCGAATGCCTGGCCTGAGTGGCGTGGAACTGCTCAAGCGCATTAAGGAGCAGGCTCCCGATGTAATCGTCATCCTGATGACCGGCTATGCCAGCCTGGGGACAGCCGTCGAAGCCCTGCGGCTGGGCGCGCATGATTATTTGATTAAGCCCAGTTCCAGCCAGGACATCCGCCAGAGTGTATCGCGCGGGGTCGAACGGGCGCGCAATCTCCGCCGCCGGCGTGCGCTGCTCGATGCGATCCGCAGCAACGTTAGCGAACTGACCCGCGCCGATGTCGATGTGGTGCGGGCCGCGCTGGAGGATGCTGATTTTGACGACGAACCGCCCCGCGTGGAGCAGCCGCTGGTCGAAACTGCCAACAGCAATATGATGCTGGGGCCGCTGACGATCTATCCGGGCCGCTATCAGATCGCCGTCGGGGATCGTCCGATTGACCTGACCCCAACGGAATTTGACCTGCTGCTGTATCTGGCGGCCCACCGGGGGCGCGTTGTTTCCTGCCATGAACTCGTGCGCGAGGTGCGCGGCTATACCGTCGATGAGGCCGAAGCCCGCGAGGTGATTCGCCCGCATGTCAGCAACCTGCGCCGCAAGCTCAAGCAGGCCGGTCAGGATGCCGATCTGATTGTCAACGTGCGCGGCATCGGTTATCGCCTGAGCGAAACCGCCCAGTAGATCATTTTTATTGTGAAACGATTCTGGCACACAGCCATTCTGCTGTGCCTGTTGTGGAGTGTCAGGCCGTCGCTGGCACAGACCGATCTGACACTCGAACAACAGGTCGGGCAGTTGTTCATGGTGACAATTCACGGCGCGCAGCTTCCCGAAGCCGGACGCGACTTCCTGCAGCGATGGCAGCCGGGCGCAGTCGTTCTGTTCAATTCCAATATCGGCCAACCGGAAGCAATCTCCCGCCTGACCAACAGTTACCAGCAGGCGATCACCACAGCCGGCGGCCTGCCGCTGCTGGTGGCTGTCGATCAGGAAGGCGGGCGTGTCCAGCGGCTGACCCAGAGCTTCACCACGCTGCCGGCCCCGGCACTGCTGACCGCGGCCCATAATCCGCAGCTTATCGAACTGGTGGGCCGGGCAGTGGCGGAAGAACTGCGCGCCGTTGGCATCAACATGAACCTCGCGCCGGTAGCCGATCTGGAAACCAACCCGGCTAATCCGGTTATCTGGCGGCGATCCTTTGGCAGCGACCCGGTAATCACCGGGCAGACACTGGCCGCCTACGTGAGCGGGCTGCAAGCCGGCGGCGTGCTGGCGACCCTCAAGCATTTCCCCGGTCATGGTGCGACTGACCGCGACTCGCATGTCGAACTGCCGGTGCTGCCCTTCACCCGCGATCACCTGCTGTCCGGCGAAATCGTGCCCTTCCAGACAGCCAGCCACGCCGATGCCATCATGGTAGCCCATATCGCTTATCCCGAAATTGAGCCACAGCCGAACCTCCCTGCTAGTCTGTCAGCCCATATCATCGACGGGCTTCTGCGGCAGGAGCTTGGCTACAATGGCATTGTCGTCACCGATGCGCTGGATATGGACGCCGTAGATCACCAGTTTGACTATGCGCAGGCGGCTGTCATGGCGATCAGGGCGGGGGCGGATATGGTGGCTTCCGGGCCGGGCATCGGGCTGGATGCGCAGGCCGTCATGATCCAGGCGGTGATCGACGCGGTGCGCAGCGGCGACATCCCCGAAAGCCGCATTCACGAATCGGCCCGGCGCATCGTGGACGCCAAAGCACGCTACGGCCTGCTCGACTGGCAGCCGCTCGACCCGAACACGACTGTTGAGCGCATCAACCGGGACACGCATGAGGCGCTGGTCGAAGAACTGTTCAGGGCCGGGGTGACGGTCGTCTATGATCGCGGCGGTCACCTGCCCGTACCGCCAGATCGTGCTGTCGCTGTCGTCTATCTGGCGACGCGCAACTATACAATCCCGGCCTGCGGCGCATACCGCGATGACATCCGCTGGGTAGGCGCGGCATATTGGCCCGGCGCGGACGAAATCGGCTGGGCCGCAGACGCGGCGCGTCAGGTCGATACCATCATCGTGTTTACTGAAAACGCCGTCGATAATGCACAGCAGCAGACGCTGGTGCGGGCACTGCCGCCCGAAAAAACCGTCGTCGTGGCCCTGTCGTCGCCCTACGACTGGCAGCAGTTCCCGGATATTGCTACTTACGTGCTGACTCACAGCCCGCTGCCCCCGGCAGTTCCGGCAGCCTGCGCGGTGCTGTTTGGCGCGGCCCCGGCAACGGGCATCCTCCCGGTCGCGCTCTCCCCCGACCTGCCCGCCGGGATAAATGCGCGTTGACTGACCACCCTTGTCTATGACCCCGTTTCGGAGTACCTTAATGAATGACGCATGTGAACCACAGGACAATCGCGCATGGGAATCCTGAATCCTGATCTGCTCGCCAAAGATTTTGACGCGGTGCTGAACGATGCCGCTGCGCTGCGGGATGAATTTCGTAAACCGACCATCATGCCGGAAATGGTGCTGCTGGCCCTGCTGCGGCGCAAGGATACCGCTGCCGCCCGTATCCTCAATGTCTTCACCAGCAGCCGGGGTGTTGACATGCAGCGGCTGGAGCGACAGGCATATCTGGCCTGCGAACGCGCCCGCGACCAGAGCGGCAACCTCGATTTTATTGCGGCTGGCAACCGGAATATCCCCCTGTCACGGCAGACCATTATCCTGATCGACGACGCTCTGAGCGAGGCCAACGCGCGCGAGGAAGTCCACGTGGATACCGATCATGCGCTGCTCGTGCTGAGCGAATCAGCCATGACCACGACCAGCGGCATCCTGCGTCAGCACGGCATCACACCCAAAGCGATCACCGACATCATGGGCGACCGGCAGCAGTACGGCGGCAAGCCTGCCAGCGGCACGGCGCAGGACATTGTAGCGACAGCCAAAGCAGGCACGCTGCGCGCCGTCTATTTCCGCGAAGACCTGCTGCGCGATATGCTGAACATCCTCACCCAGGCGATCAACCGGCACATTATCCTGGTCGGGCCGGACGGCGTGGGCAAACGCACACTGGCTTACAGCCTCGGCCTGCTGATCGCCGAGGGCAAGGGACCAAACGGCATCAAGAGTCTGGTGCAGATCGACGAAACGGCCCTGCTGGATAACGACCATCAGGCTATGCGTGCCGGTCTGAGTAAGGCGCGGGGCGGCATTCTGTTTGTCCCACACCTGCACCGCTTCTTCGGCGGGCCGGTGAAGGCTGAATTCACCAAATCGACGCCGCAGCTACAGAAGGCGTTTCTCGAAGATGATCCGATCATCATCGCCACCACCAACGATGTAGAATACAACGCGCGCATCAGCAGCGTCATGGCGATCACCGAAAACAGCCAGATTCTACGCGTGCCGGAACCATCACCCGAAGAAACCATTGAGATACTCAGGATTATCAAGCCGCATCTGGAAGCCGACTACCAGATCACCATTGCCGATGACGCGCTGGCACTGGCGGCCCGGCTCGCCAAGCGTTATCTGGGCGCGACACCGCTGCCGCGCAGCGCCGAACATCTGCTGCACCGCACGGCGGCAATGGTCAATATGAGCAAGCAGCCGCATCTGGCGTTCAAGCCGGATATTGCCGATCACTCGCTGCTCGATGCCGAGGACATCACCCTGACCGCCAGCCAGATGACCGGTATCCCCGTGAGCAAACTGGGCGCGGACGAGCGCCTGCGTTACGCCAGTATGGTCGAACATATCAAAGAGCGCCTTATCGGACAGGATGAAGCCGTGCTGGCAGTCAGCCGCGCCATCAAAACCGCTCGCGTCGGCCTCAAGGACCCCCGGCGGCCTATCGGCGCGTTCCTGTTTCTGGGGCCAACCGGGGTCGGCAAGACCGAACTGGCGCGGGCGCTGGCCGAATTCATGTTCGGCGACGAAGACGCCATGCTGCCGCTGGATATGAGCGAATTTCAGGATGAGAGCAGCCTCAACCGGCTGATCGGTTCGCCTACCGGCTATATCGGCAGCGAAGAAGGCGGCCAGCTTACCGAGCGAGTCAGGCAGCAGCCTTACATCATCGTGCTGTTCGATGAAGTGGAAAAGGCACATCCGCGCGTGCTGGATATTCTGCTGCAAATGATCGAGGAAGGCCGTCTGACCGATGGGCGCGGCAACACCACCCGCTTCACCGAAACAGTGATTATCCTGACCAGCAACCTCGGCTCTCAGGAACTGGCTGTGCCGGTCATCACGGATGAAGTCCGCGAGAACACGATGGAAGAAGTGCGCAGCTTCTTCCGGCCCGAATTCCTCAACCGGCTGGACGAAGTCATTATGTTCAGCGCGCTCACGCCCGAAGACCTGATGAATATCCTCAAGCTGATGCTGAAGAAAGAGGACAAACTGGCGCGGGAGAGGGGCCTGCAGCTCGAATTCAGCGATGAAGCGACAGAGTGGCTGATGGCCCAGTACGACCAGCCGGAATACGGCGCGCGCCCCTTGCAGCGGATTATCCGGCGCTTTGTGCGCGAGCCGCTGGCCGATTTCCTGCTGCGCGCCAACCCGCCCGCCGGGACTCAGGTGCGCATCGACGCTGACGAAAGCGGCCTCACCTTCGCTGCCTTTGCCGAGGATGGCAAGGAATATTCGTTAGGTGGGTGAAGTCTCTGGTGCTGGAAAGACGCAATAATGGCTGACCTGCCGCTTGGGAGAATAGACCGGTCATATGAACATCTTTGTCAGCTACCGACGCGAAAGTCTGGAAAAAGTCAGGGCGATTGTCGAATTTTTGCAGCAGCGCGGGCATACCGTCTGGGCCTACTATAAGGACGTGCCGGAAGCACTGCGGGCGGATCAGGACAAACGCCACACCATGAAGATCGAGGCGCTGGATCGCGCCGATGTGGTGCTGGTGCTTGTTTCGTCCCAGTTTGAACAATCACACGGGATGGCGCGGGAAATCATCTACGCCCAGTCGCACGGCAAACCTGTACTGCCGGTCATCATCGAGCCTGCCGAACTGCCCTACTCTCTGCTCGGTACACCTTATCTCGACATCAGCGCGGATTTTGAGGCCGGGCTGGCGCAGATCGCCGAACGGATCGAGCAGACAAGTCTGACCCGGCGGCCTGAGATCGTTCACAATCATGCAGACCGGCGGCGGCGTCTGGCCGAAAAGCTCGATCAGGAAGCGCCCATTGAACGGGTGTTTATCGCTTATTCGCACCGGCAGCGGGCGCTGGCTCAGCAGCTTTACGAACTGCTCATTTCTCATGGCAAGGCCGTATTTTACGACCAGAAGCTCAAGGCAGGCGCAAGCTGGCGGCAGACCATCCAGAAGGCGCTCGATGATGCGACTCATGTGCTGGTCATCTGGACATCCGACGCGGCGCAGTCCGATGAAGTCGAGCGCGAGGTGAGCTATGCGCTGGCTGAACGCAAGGTGATCGTGCCGGTGCTGAGCAAAGACATCCCACGCCTGCCCTACCACCTGCACGGCCTGCACTACATTGTACTGGAAGATGATCTGACCCACATCGAAGAACCGCTGTTACAGGCTATCGGGCAGTATGCCGCAGACGAGGACATCTGGCGTTGACAGGCGACGACACCCTGCATCACCGGCCTACCCCCAAAAGGCCATCGCTCGGCTGGTATGCCTGGCAGGCGACTGTCGGCTATATCAGCCACGAATACAGCCCGGACGCGGTGCTGACGGTCACCGCTTACCCGGTAGAAGACGACACTGTTGGCTGGACAGCGTCGCTGTTCTGGGGTGACAAATCCGAAACCGTACACGATGAGGAAAGCTTCGGGGCGGCATTGCGCAGCCTGTGGTTCAAGATCGAGGCGCGTCACAAAATATTCCGAACACTGGAAGCCGCCGTCAAGCGCCCCGCCAATTATGATGAAGGCGAATGGCTGGAACCGGCGACTCAGGCCGCGCTTGACCGGGTGCTTCAGGCCGCTGCCGCCGCCTTCGCTGCTGGCTGGCGTATTGCCATCACCTATCAGCCGGTGGATAATCCTGATGAGCGCGTGCAGGCCGGATTGTACTCGCAGGATGGCACATTACAGATCGAGGGCAGCGGCCCCACCCTGCGCGACGCCTGCCAGACACTCTTTCGCAGCGCCGCCGGCTATTTCGCGAACAGCACCCGGCACACAGAATAGGTCGGGGAACCAGCCTCGCCGCCGTGAAGCGGCCATCAACATGATATACACCTGAAACTCAACACTATTTACAGAGAGGACGACAGAATGCCGCAGGTGAATCAGACCATCTTTCGGAAATACGACATTCGTGGCACCGTCACCGGCGATAACCCGCAGATCACGCCCGAACTGGCGCACCTGGTCGGCAGGGCGCTGGGGACATATCTGCCCAGACAGTTCGGCACGGACCGGGTATTCGTCG
>Ga0079224_100003346_pt1 | contig 20177 bp, 16 predicted proteins | sample Stecom2015_FD_80414 | JGI IMG/M metagenome (GOLD analysis project Ga0079224, IMG submission 80414) | Agricultural soil microbial communities from Utah to study Nitrogen management - Steer compost 2015 | ecosystem: Environmental > Terrestrial > Soil > Agricultural land | place: USA: Utah...
CTGGTTAAATGCCGATTCACCTGCATCTCTTGTAAAATCTCCCTGAATAATTGGTGCACTGATGATATTATGTTTACTGCATGCATCTAAAAATCCTCTCTTTCTCAAAAGAGCATCATCGTTATCTGATGGGCCTGATATGTGGACAATTTTAGAAAAACCTTTTTCAACAATCAGATATTCAGCAACATCAAAAGCCCCCTGGTAATTATCTATTGAGACAGCATCGAACTTTCCTGTTTCATTATGTCCCGATATTAATACGACAGGGATGTTACTCTGTTCAAGAATTTTTTTAAGATTATTATTTAAAGAAGAGATAAGAAGAATCATTCCCCCAACCATTCCGTTCTGCATAAATGTTAAAATAGAATCATCAAGAGTTCTGTATTTATGTGAACTGGCTACCATTGTGTAGTATCCATGTTGATAGGTTATCTCATCTACTCCTTTAATAATTTCAGTAAAAAATTCATCTGATATTTCAGGGAGTATTAAACCTATTACTGTTGATTTTTTCTTTGCAAAATTCTGGGCGAGTATATTCGGTTTGTAATTTAGTTCATTGGAAACCCGTAGAACAATTTCCCTGGTTTTTTCTGTAACCTTGGGATCATTATTAAGCACCCTGGAGACTGTAGCTATTGAAACCTTTGCTCTTTTAGCAATCTCTTTTATTGTAGGTGTCAATGGATTTCCAATTGTTTTGATGTAAACGTTTACATAGCGGTTTTAATCTAAATTTTAAAAATCATAAAGTCAACAACTATTTTTGATAAACCGCATTTTTGTGAGTTAAATCCTTATTAAAGGAATTTCTGGAATGAAATTATTTTACTATGTTGATATTATTTGAAGGATGATTTGAATTGAATTATTAGTACCCCGGAGAGGATTCGAACCTCCGACCAACAGTTTAGGAAACTGCTGCTCTATCCTGCTGAGCTACCGGGGCTTAAAAAATAAAAAACTTCTTCTCTAAGTTAGATATAAGTGAATTTCTATTCCAGTTCAATAATTTATTTTAATTTTCAAAAATTTTTCTTATAAATTTTCATAAATAAAATTAGCCATAAGTTCCAGGTAATGCCTGCCGAACCCACCGTGCATAGCCCCCGGATACAGCATCAAATCAAATTGCTTATTTGCTTTTTGTAATTCCTTTACAAGCTCAATTGTATTTTGAACATGCACATTATCATCTGATGTTCCATGAATTAATAAAAGTTTTCCTTTAAGATTATCAGCGTATTCGAGCGGAGAACTTACTTTATAACCTTCAGGATTTAATTGTGGTGTTTGCATATATCTTTCAGTATAAATAGTATCATAAAATTTCCAGTGCGTAACCGGGGCACCGGAGATTGCAGCTTTAAAATACTCGGGAGCTTTTAAGATTGTTAATGCTGCCATATAACCACCATAACTTATTCCGTAAATGCCGATTCTCGATGAATCTACAAACCCTGTTGAGATGAGATATTTTGCTCCTTCAATCATGTCCAGTACTTCGTAATATCCTAAATTTTTATAGACTATATTTTTAAAACTTTTTCCTCTGCCGCCTGTCCCCCTGTTATCAAGCCAGAAGATTATATAACCATTTTGTGCATACATTCTTAAACTCATGCTGGTGCTCCATTCATCCTGGACAATCTGAGAGCCGGGACCGCTGTAATTATAAATTAGAGCCGGATATTTTTTTGAAGGATCAAAATCTGATGGTTTAATCATTGCCGCATTTAATTCAACACCTTCACTGGTTGTAAAGGTTAAAAATTCAACCGGTGAAAAATCGTATTCTTCGAACGCACTCATATCGGCTTCAATTAATGTTCTTATTTCATTACCATCAATGCTGTAAAGTTTTGTTGAAGGCATAGTGTTAACATTTGAGTATCTATCAATAAAGAATTCAGAATTGGAAGAGATATTAACTGAATGACTTCCGCTTTCTTCAGTAATTCTTTTCTTCCCAGCCCCATCAAGATTTATTGAATATAAATCTTTGTGAAGAGGTGATCTCTCCAGAGAAGTGTAATAAAGAATTCCTTTCTCTTCATCTACAGCATTCAGTTTGCTTATTTCCCATTCACCTTTGGTGATCTGGTTGACCAGGTTTCCTTCAATATCATATAAATAAAGATGAAGATATCCATCTCTCTCCGATGACCAGATAAACCTGTTATCTTCAAGAAAAGTCAGATCATCATAAACATCAACCCAGCAGGAATCTGTTTCTGTTAGAATTATTTTCGATTCACCTGTTTGTGTATCTGCGATAAGAAGATCGAGTTTATTCTGCAGCCTGTTTAATCTTTGTATTGAAAGCCTGGAAGGATTATTTGTGAATTTTATTCTTGGAATATAAATGTCAGTCTCCTCACCAATATCCATCCATACTGTTTTACCTGAAGCAATATTAACAACACCTATTTTTACGATTGAATTATTATCTCCGGCTTTGGGATAAAATTGATCTTCGGGAAGAAAATATTTATCATCATATTGAGTAATGTAAACATTGGGTACATTGGATTGATCCAGATGCCAGTATGCAATTGATTTGCTGTCGGGCGACCATTCCCATGCTGTAATTATGCTGAATTCTTCTTCATATACCCAATCAAAAACTCCGTTTAATATTGTTCTGTTTCCATCAAATGTTAACTGCTTTTCTACTCCTGATGCAATATCATATACAAATAAATTATTTGCTCTTACAAATCCTATTTTACTACCATCGGGAGAAAATTGTGCATTGACCTGTTCATCTTCGGATTCAATTGTAACAACAATTTCTTTTTTTTCCACATCATATAAATGAAAAGTTCCGCCTGTTTTAATTGTACGTGCATAAAGTAATCCAGTTATTAAAACAAATTTATTATCAGGTGACCATTGGTAATTTCTTAACATTACCCGGTTACCACTTTTATCTTCCAATTCACTTCCTTTAATAATTAATTCTTTCTCACCAGTTTTAACATCGTGAGAAAATAAAGAAAGGCTTTCTTCATCATAATCTAAAAATGAAAATTTATTTCCATCATCAAACCATTGCACTCCTGTTAATGTTTTGGACCTTAAACCGGGATTTGTGTAAATATCATTTATTGTAAGCTTCTTTTGACTAAAAGTGATAACAGATACTATTATGATAAACAGAAAAATATTTGTAAGAGTTTTCACAATTACACCTTTTTGTTGAGAAATTACTAAATGAAAGTTAGTAATGTTAAAAATAAAAAAGTATAATCTGCTGGTTTTGGGGGTTATAATTTTTGTGGAGAAGAGATGAGGAGATGTTAAAAGTTTAATTTTAAGTCAAGTTAGTTTACATATTGAACCAATAGGAGAATTTTATCATAAAAATATTATCTGCTTTTGCACTTAGTAATCTGTTAAATGAACGCCTGAACATGAATCTTCCTGTTTCTTCTTCATCTGAGCGTGTTTGTGTCCATACAAAATAAATTACAGAGCCGGGAAGAAATTCGTATCTTAGCACGGCATTTCCTCTCAATGATTTAAAATTAAAATCGGGATTATCAAATTCTATTTTTTCTGCCGGACCATCTTTATCAGGATCAATAATTATTGTTGATGAATTAGCATCGGATAACATCCTGTCTTTATAAAAATTAAAATCATAAGTTTTGGGTGATGCAAGTTCTTTATAATCATAATATTCACCTGATGAAATTAAAGGCTGTGCATAAAACTGAAGACTGAGTTCGGGAGTGAATGTCCAGTTTAATCTTATTCCTGCTCCAAATGTTTTCTGATTTAAAACTGCAAATACATATCTCTTTCCAAAAGTGTTAACAGCATATTTATCTGTAAATGCATCAACCCATTGTGCATCTTCCAAAACAATTGAATAGTAGGGTTCAATACTTATAGAAACATTTGAAGATGGTCTGAATTCAAATGTGGTATTAAAATCCCAATTATAGGAATAGTTAGTTACCTGGTAAGTGAAGAAACCTGCACCAACAACAAAATCCTTCCTTGTATCCGAATTTAAAAAAGCACTTACCTGGTAGCCGGGTTGATTAAGTGTTAAAGGTCCGCCTCTTGTTCTCCGGTTGTTAACTGTTTGAGGATTATAAGCGAGATCCCAGTTAAGTGTGTAGTAGTTAAGAAATCTTATAAAACCAAAATGAAATATTCCTTCCCAGGTTATATTGCCATCATAATCATAATTACGGAAAAGAGCACCGCCGGTTTCAAGGTAACGGTAGATTGATGTTGGCTCAGTCCAGAAATATCCTGCACCAACATGCATATTTAATACATCTGCTCTCCACAGAAAGCCGAGATCATTTATATCAAAACCGGGAGAAATAAATCCAAATGCAGAATTAAAAAAGAAATTACCTCTTTGCCTGTTTAAATTTATTCTTCCTGCATAACCTGTTAAGGTTGTTTTATTACTGTCTAGATTAAGAATAATAGCATCAGGTCTCTGGAAATAATGCTGAGAATTTGTTTGTACACTTGCAATTCTTGAATTGCTTCCTGTAAGATGACTTAGTCCTGTCCATCCCGATATAACCCATGTTTTTGATGAATCGAGGAATGTCCATCCATCAATTCCAAAAACATAGGCATTATTGTTTAAATCATTTTTCAGCTTGTCATCTTTAAAAAATCTGCTTGTTATAGTTGATATAAAACCTAAACCCTGGTAGCCTTCATTTAATTCTTTCTGAGCTCTGAAAATACCATAGTATGAAAGCGGCTCTATTTCAGCTTCGGAGCGGATTCCGTTTGAATAAAGGTTTGCATATTCCCGTTGAGTTAACGATTGAATAACACCCACATTCCAATTATCACCAATCTTTCCCGATATTTTTGCTGCACCAAGTATATGAGTTCCATCAGGTAAATCGGAGTAATCAGCGTCAGGTACAGTTCCCTGAGGTGCTCTGCCAATCCTTCTGCTGTAGAAAATTATAGGATTTGCCCAGTTAAATCCCCAGTAATTTGTTGCTCCACCCTGACCAAAATTAAATATCGTTGAACCTTCAACAAAGAATGGCCGCTTTTCATTAAAAAAAGTTTCAATATCGCTCAGGTTAATTACTGCAGGATCAATTTCAACCTGACCAAAATCAGGATTGATAGTTGCATTAAGATTTAAGTTTGTTCCCAACCCCATTTTAATATCTGCACCAAAACCCGGTTTATAATCTGAACCTGAGTTAAATGGATCATTAGGCTGCGGATGGGTATACTCTGCCCTTGTAGTTACATAAGGAAGTATTTCGAAATTACCCGGAGGTACTATACCATTTATACCTTTTAACTGGGCAAAGCGGGAAACCATGCCATTTTCATTTTTAGGTACATAAACAAAATAATCTTCTTCGTTATTTCTGGCGATAATTCTTTTAAGATTTATTCCCCAGACATTTTCGTGATTCTTATGAAATCTTAATTGAGAGAAAGGAATTTTTAATTCTGCTGTCCAGCCTTTATCATCAATATTAACTTTGCCTTCCCATACGCCGTCCCAGGTATTATCACTCCATGTATCATTATAAAGAACCCCATCGTAATGAGTGCCCGCAGCATTAACACCAAAATAAAAACCGCTTCGCCTGTCATAATAAGGGTCAAGATAAACAAGGAAAAAATCCGAAGTTATATCAACATCTCTTCTTACTAATCTTGTAATTATTGAATCGGGTGAAGTATCATACATTCTTGCGCCTATGTAAAGAGCAGCATCATCATAACCAATACGAACTTCTGTTTTTTGAGTGGGTTTCTTTCCTTCGTCAGGATCTCTTTGAGTAAATTGTTTTATTGGAAGTATTTTATTCCAGGCTTCTTCATTCAGTATTCCATCAATATTTAATACCTGGTTTATTTTTACAGCATAAACTACAGGAGAAGTACTTACGGAATCCTGGGTTAGTGAAAAAATTAACTCTGCCGCCAGAGTAAAATAACAGATAGTAAAAATTTTTTTCATAAAATTTCAATCCTTGTCATAAATCAATTATGGAATAAGGTTGTCTATTTAACTTTTATCTGCCGGCAGAATTAAATGATTAACGTTTTCTTATTTCAATAACGCCTAATGAAGATTGAAGTGATATTACAGTTCCCCCTCCGTTTACCTGATAAACTGCACGATACTCATTCCTTCTTTTATCTTCAGTGGAAGATTTAAAATCTGATTTTATGAATTCAGAGATATCCTTTTTATCAACAGACCAGATATTATCGTTTGAGAGTTTCACTATTGCTTCAATTGTTACTTTTGCATTTGAAGGAATAAAAACTTTAATGTCGCCGTAACCTGTTTTAATATCACTCTCCTCCACAGAACTAAAATCTGCTTTTATATTTCCTGCACCGGAAGATATTTTTATGCCGCCAGAGATATCTTCCAGATCAACATTGCCTGCACCGGTTACGACTTTACCTCCTTTGCTTCCTTTATTTGAAATATTGCCACCACCGGTTGTAACAGAAAGAACTCCTGATACTTTCTCAAGAGTGACATTACCGCCGCCTGTAATAATTTTTGCATCACCTCCAACAGGACCACTCTTAATATTTCCTCCGCCGGTAGTGATAGATAAAGATTCGCTTATGTAATCAACATGTATATCACCACCGCCTGTGTTAATTTTACAAGTGCCGCTTACCATTCCAACATTTATATCACCGCCGCTTGAATTAAGCATTGCTTCTCCCTGTATATTTTCACAAAAGATATCGCCTCCTGCAGTGTTAACAGAAATATTTCCTGAAACAGATTTAACTGTTATATCACCACCTGAAGTATTTATCTTAATTGTACCTTTTATATTCCCCTGAACATTTACATCACCACCTGATGTATTCAAATTGAGGTTATATTCTGATGGAATAGAAATATCGAGGTCGGAATTATCATCGGAAGTTATGTTAATGTTATTACCGCTTTGTTTAATTCTGGTGCTGTAAGAATCATCATCATAAATTACTCTTACTTCATCTCGGTCCCAAACACTTAATCTGATATCACCGCTTGATATTTCAACTTTTAATGTACCGTTCTTATTTACCTTAAATGTTTCTTCTGCCTGTGCAAAAGTTTTTATTGCATAAATTACAAGGCAAAGTGATGTTAAAATTAATGTGAATAAAAATTTATTTTTCATTATTAATATTCTCCTGTAGTGCAGTTTTAATTTGATATTTTATATAATCGTTTTCTTCTTTTGAATATTTCTCTTTGAAAGCTGAAATCTCTTTCTGATTAAACCCGTTTCCCCTCTCACCAGCTTCTTTTAAACTTGATATTGCTTCTATTCTCATTGATGAATTATCATCATTCAAAAGAATATAGAGTAATGCTTCTCTTACATCAGAATCAAAAGAAAATGTCCTGAGCAGCTTCAATGCTTCTCTTCTTACACCAAGATTTGAATCATATTTTGCAACATTTATTAATGCAGCTTTTATTTCTTCATCATTATTTTTCAGTGCATTAGTATTTATCAGGTTTAATGCATTAAGGCGAACACCTGGATTATCTTCAAAAAGAATTGAATGCGTAAGTATATTTTGAATTTCAGGGTCAGTTACTTTCCCTTTTATCTGAAGAGATTTAACAGCATCGACAGTAAATTCAATCTCACCATCGGAGGGGTCGCTATCTATAAATCTTACATTTGTAATTCGTGCAGCTTCTTCAGGAAAAGTATATTGATTTTCATCTTCATTAAGAGCAATAACTTTTTCAGTTTTATTAAATAAGAGGAAGCCAAGTAAAATTCCTAAAGCAAGAACTGCAATTCCGCCAAAAGCAAGCCGTGCCGGTGAGAAGAAAAATTCATTAAGATTAAATCTCGGGAATGAAAAACTCTGTTGTTTATTTTTCTCAACTCTTAAAGCAGCAGTTAATTCTCTTCTTGCTTCAGATAATAATTTTTCATCAGGTTCAGGTAATTGTGTTTTTTCAATAAGTGAATAGAATTTTTTCTGCTTTTCAAATTCAGCACTACATTCATTACAATCGTTAAGATGATTTTGTAATTCAGATTTTTCTTTTTCATTAAGTTCATCAAGGAAAAAAAGCTCTATCCATTCTTTATATTTTTTATGATTCATTTTATTTCCTCATTAAAATCTTTATACATATAACTCATTTAAATAACCTCTGAGTTTATGATTTGCTTCAAAGAGATATTTTTTAATTGTGCCCTCACTGCTGTTAAGCATCTGAGAAATTTCTCTTATCTTATATCCTTCATAATGTTTCAGAATAAAAATCATTTTTTGTTTGGGAGATAATTTCTCAAGTGCATCATTAAGATTATCTTTAAATTCATTTCTTAAAAAATCATCATCAGGGTTATCTGAACCTGATGTAATGTTATGAAGCGGCTCACTATTTTCTTCATCATCCAGACTCAACATCGATTTTTTCTTTCCTGATCTTAAAAAAGTTAAACACACATTAACGGTAATCCTGTAGAGCCATGTAGAGAATTCACTTTTAAATTGAAAGTTTTTCAATCCTCTGTAAACTCTGAGGAAAACTTCCTGGTAAATATCCTTTGCATCATCCCTGTTCTGAACATATTTAAGTGCAAGAGAAAGCACGCTTTTATCATACTTTAAAACAAGCTCATTAAAAGCAGGCTCATCTCCGTTTTTGAAATTATTTATTAATTCAATTTCGCTTAAAGCCATTCATCTTTCCTTAACTGATAATTAGACTATAGAAAAATCAAAAGGTTGGGTGAGAAAAGAAAGAAGAAAATGATGATTGGAAATTTAATACATAGAGACGTTTATTTCTTTGAAAAAAGATTACATTTAATAATTAGTTTAATATTTTTAGATAAATGTTTTACCGAAGAAAAATATTACTATCCTTACTTCAGTTATTTAAAGGAAAGCTTCCCAAAATAGATTTTCAGAAATACCTGTTTCTTTTTAATATAAAAAGAGCTGTACCCTTTTTTGAATTCATTCCATATAAATACGGATGTTATTCCTTCCAGGCTAACCAGGATATGTTGACACTATGTAAATATAATTTGGTCGAAGATCTGAATAAAAATTGGAAGCTTGTCGATAAATCGAACTATCTATCTTCTTTAAAAATGGAAGACAGAATAGCCCTTCTCAATCTCAACAGAGATTTTAAATATCTAAAGGAAGATGATTTAATAAAGTATGTATATGAAAATTATCCTTACTATGCAATTCACAGTCTTAAAGCCAAAGAAATATTAAATGATGAGAGTTATAAATTAATAAGAGACCTAAAACCAAATAAAAATAATTATTTGCTTTGCACAATTGGTTATGAAGGAAAAACGATTGAGCATTTCACAAACCAACTTATAAAAGAAGATATACGTGTATTATGTGATATAAGGAAAAATGCTCTGAGTATGAAATATGGTTTTTCAAAAAATCAATTAAAGTTTATTTTAGAAAATGTTGGAATAGAGTATATCCACATTCCTGAACTTGGAATAGAATCGGGTAAAAGACAAAATCTTAATACACTTGAAGATTATGAAGAATTATTCAGAAATTATGAATTAGATACATTGCCCGGCAAACTGGAGGAATTAAAAACAATTCATAATTTATTTATAGAAAATAAAAGAATAGCATTAATGTGTTTTGAAGCTAACCATAAATGCTGCCACAGAAGCCGGACACTAAATGCACTTATAAAATTAAATAAAAAGGATTATACTATTAAACATCTTTAGGGGGTTCAAATATGAGGGTTAAAATCCTTATCACTGTTAAAGCATATCCTGCTTTATCCAGGAAATATGATGAAACTGTTTGTACTGCCGGGATTACTGAAGAAGGTAAATGGATAAGACTATATCCTATACCTTACAGGCAGCTTGATTATGATAAACAATTCAGAAAATATGAATGGGTTGAACTTGACGTTGAAAGAAATAAAAGTGATTTCCGACCTGAAACTTACAGACCTAAAAATATATTTCTTGAAGATATGGTTTCCCATGGATTAATTGAGGCTGACAAAGGTATTTGGAAAGAAAGAAGAAAATATGTTTTGAAAAAAGTTTATAAAAATTTGACAAAATTAATTACCGATGCAAAGAATAAAAACGTATGTACATCATTGGCAGTTTTCAAACCAGAAAAAATTATTGATTTTTTATATGAAAAAACAAAAAGAGAATGGGAAAAAGAAAAAGTTGCTTTTATTAAATCAAAAAAATTGCAGTTAAATCTTTTTGATAATCAGGATAAAGATGATATAACAGAATTTGAATTGGTTGATAAAGTACCATACAAATTTTCTTTCAGATTTAAGGATGATGAGAATAGAGAATCAACTTTAATGATTGAGGATTGGGAAACAGGAATGCTTTTCTGAAATTCATTAATCAGGTATAAAGGAGATGAAAGGAAAGCATGTGAAGATGTAAAGAAAAAGTATTTAAATGATTTTGCAAAAACCAAAGATTATTATTTCTTTCTTGGAACTACTAAAAAATTTCATTTTGTATCAGATAATCCCTTTGTAATCGTTGGTGATTTCAGACCAAAATATATTGTGCAGGAGGAATTGTTTTAATATTGAAAAAAATATCTACTTCACCAATTCAAACACAGAATCAATAACAAACATTGGTTTAATATTTTCATTTCCATTGGGGAAGTTTTTTACGCCGCTTAAAACCAGCACTGTATCAATTCCGAAAGTGTTGCCCATTGATATATCAGTCTCAAGCCTGTCACCTATAAGCAAAGTTCTTGAAAGATTATCTCCTATTCTTTTCTTTACTTCATTCATCATATAAGCTGATGGTTTGCCGAAATTTTTTTCGAGTTTACGGTGTGTTCTTTTTTCGAGTGCTGAGATTGTTGCACCTGCATCCAGCACTTCACCATTATCTACAGGACATGTATCATCTATATTTGCGGCAAAAAATCTTGCACCTTTTTCAAGTGCACGTGCAGCTATTTCCAGTTTATCATAATTTAATGTACGGTCGAGTGTTACAAGCAAAATATCAATTTCATCTGGCATTTCCGAATATATCATTCCTGCTTCCGAAATCTCATCAATAAAAACCCTTTCACCAATCGCAAAAAATTTTTCACCTGAATGATGTTTGCTTAAATATTTGGAAAGAACAACTGTGGAATTTACAAGTTCATCCGGTTCAATATTTAATCCCTGCTGTATTAAAAAATTGTAATAATCAATTAATCTTCCTGTTGTTTTGTTTGAGATGAAAACTATTTTCTTTCCTAAATCTTTTAAAGTGTTTATTGCTTTATCCGCACCGGGAATTATATTATTACCCCTGTAGATTGTGCCATCGAGGTCGAATATAAATGAATCGTAATTTTTAATATCAGGTTTCATTATTTAGCCGGATAAATTTTATAAACGCGAAAACTGTTTGAAGGAAGATTAATTAAAATTTTTGAACTGGCTCTTTCTGCACCCATAAAATTCCCGGTTTCACCTGTAAGCAATTCTTCATACTGACCTTTAGTTATGTTAACAGGAATTTCAATTTTGTCTTCTTCACCGCCGATATTAAATGCAGCAATAATTTTATTATTGCCTAAGCTTCTCTCAAATGCAAAAGATTTTTTTTTATCATTTGAATAAAGAAAATTTAAATCACCCTTTTTAATTGCAGCATTTTTATTCCTGATTGAAATCATCTTCTTATAAAATTCGAAAAGTTCTTCATTCCTCTCAACAGAATATCTGCCTGTACCTTTTTTAAATCCATCAGCTTCTGTTATAACCTCATCATCATATATAATCTCACTCCAAATCATTGGTTTTCTGCAATGAGGGTCATCGGCACCCCACATACCTGCTTCATCACCGTAGTAAATCATTGGTGCACCACGGTATAACAACTGAAAAGCAGCAATAAGTTTCTGTCTTTCATAAACATCATTGCCCGGTTTACCGGGATTGTAATCAGGATTTCCTTCATTTGCATCTCTGTCATATTCGCGGTCAGGATTCATAATTAATGATGATAATCTTTCAGTATCGTGACTCCCCATTAAATTCTGTAAAAGATGAAGATACTCACCGGGATATGTTTTATCTATTTCTTTTAATTTCTCAATAAACTCAGTAACCGAAATTTGTGTGGTATCTGCAATAAAAAAATCACTAACAGCGTAAGTAAAATTATAATTCATTAAAGAATTGAAAGCACCGTTTTCAGAAATAAAATCCGGCGACAGTTCCCATAATTCACCGACAAGAATTGCTTCAGGATTTACAGATAAAACAAGTCTGCTCCAGTCTTTCCAGAAATCTGCAGGTACATCTCTTGCTACATCAAGTCGCCACCCATCAATACCATCTGAAGGATTACCGTCATTATCAGGGTCAAGCCATCTTAAGGTTGCATGAAAAATATACTGCTTTGGCCCGGGATGTAAATCATTTTCACTTCTATTAAACTCAGGTAAGGATTTAATATTCCACCATCCTTTATAATCAAATTCATTTTCAATTGTAGTTATATCATCAAAAGAATTAATTATATACCAGTCCTTATATTTAGATTTCTTTCCATTTTTAATAATATCCTGGAAAGCCCAGAACTGAACTCCGGTATGATTGAATACACCGTCTATAATTATTTTTATCCCTCTTGAATGAGCTTCTTCAATTAATTGAAGGAAGAGTTTATCTGCTGCGGTCCATTTCCATGTTGAAGGGATATCCGGAATTTCAGATTCAATTATTTTTCTGTCACCTTTTGGATCAGGACCAAAATTCACATCGATATGATGATAGGTTGAACCATCATATTTGTGAAGTGATACTGCTTCAAACAAAGGATTAAAATAAATTGCACCAATACCAAGCTCCTGCAGGTAATCAAGTTTATCAATTACACCCTGCAAATCTCCGCCATATCTTCTTTCATAAAGATGTTCTCTTACACTTCCGCCGAGTTTCTTTTCCCATTCAGATTTTTCAAACCAGTTCGAATTCCATTCAGTTACTTTCCACCCTTCAGGAATTTCATTACTGTTTATAAAAACTTTAAATGCTTCGGGGTCATTTGTGGTATCACCATTTGAAAATCTTTCGGGAAAAATCTGATACCACACAACACCTTTTGCCCATTCGGGAATTGAAGGTTGTGAATAATTTAATGAGGTAAAGAAAATAAAAATGCAGAAGTAATATTTTATTTTCATGAAAAGTGAATTTTCCCTGAAGGATTAATTTTGAATTATTTATCTATTTGAACTATTTGCAATTTTTGCAAGCGCTTCTTTTATTGAATGAGGTTTATAACCAAGTTCGGTTTCTGCTTTTAAAGTTATTAAACCTGATTTCAATGGTCTTCTTGCAGGCTGATTAAGTTCAGCGGTTGTAACCGGTTTAATTAATGATTTATCAAGATTAAAAAAATCAGCTATGATTTCCGAAAACTCAAAACGTGAAAGAAATTCTTTACCGCCAATGTTATATACGCCTGTTTTATTGAACTCAATAACTTTGCTTATCCCCTGCACAAGGTCTTCAACAAAAGTTGGATTATTAATCTGGTCAGTTACAATTCTAACTTCTTTTTTTTCTTTTAGAGAATTAACAAGCCATCTTACAAAATCAGATTTACAATTTTGATTTCCGCCATATAGAACATTGGTTCTTAAAATTGTACTAAGAACGCCGCTGATTGTAAGAACATTTTCTGCTGCAAGTTTTGTCCTTGCATAATAACCCAGAGGATTAGCTTTTTGATTTTCTGTGTATGGACCATCCTTCCCGTCAAAAATATAATCTGTAGAAATGTGAATAATACGTGCATCAATTATTCTTGCTGATTCGGCAAGATATTCAACACCTTTAACATTTACCTTCCAGGCTTCTTCACGCTCGGTTTCACTTAAATCAACATTAGTATACGCGGAAGCATTAATTATATAATCAGGATAAAAACTGAGAACAACATTTTTAACACTTTCTCTTTTCGTAACATCACATTGAGTATAATCAACACCCTCAGTCAGACATTTTTCTTCCAGAGAGCATGCGAACAGTTCAACGTTTCTCTGTTTTTTGTAGTAACTGCATAAATTTTGTCCGAGCATTCCATTTGCACCAACAACAAGAATTCTCTTTTTAGTAAAGCCGTAAGGATACATCTCTTTTCATATTTTTAAATTCACTAATCTTTTCATAAGAAGCAGAACATCCGGCAGCAATGTTTGCTGTCTTTAATGCTATTTCAATATTTTTTTCTCTTTGTGAAATATAACTATAAAAAAATGATGCCCCAAAAACATCACCGCATCCGACTTTGTTTCTTACTTCAATTTTAATTGCAGGCTCATAAATATTTTTTAGCCTATTATCCTCCATAAAAAATATTTTTGCTCCTTCATCTTCAAGGGTAAGAATTAAATATTTTGCACTGTAACTTAAAACTTCACATATAATTTCTTCTTCAATTGTCTTACTGCTTAATGTAAATAATTCATTCCTGTTTACCTGTATGAAATCAAAACTTTCTGCCCAAAGATTGAAACCAGGAATTAGTCTGAAATGCCTGTGCATATTTTCATCTAACCCGCGTGAGAATGTATGAACATCAAAATAAATAATGCCTTTAAAATTTTTTCTTATTTGCTGCACCTGTTTAAGATTCAAATCAAAACCTGTAATCATATTTATTAATATTCCATCGTATTTATTAAAGTCCATAATCGGAATATCAAGATTCTGATTTATATTCTCATAAGATTCATATCTTTCACCAACTTCTTCAATTTTCAGATGAACTTTGGGAATCATATCAACTTTATTAAAAAATTTCTCATTAATTCTATCATATTCATCTTTAAATAAATGATAATGCTCATCATCCACAGCAGTTACAAGAGAAATTTTATCTTCATCTTCTTTAAGATTATTTAATGCCGCAACAGAATAAAATATACCCCCCGGCTTGTGAGATATTTTTCCTTTATAATCAATCGTATCTGCAACTGAATGCCCGATAACCAAAAGATTCATAATTATTTATCTTTTAAATTCAATATTGTAAAGTTAACAAAACCACTTTATTAAGCTGTAATTTGTTGGATAGTATTAGTTTATAAGAATATTTATCTTTCAATATATGATTATACTTTTTAAGTTTTTCCGGAGAACTGAGGCAGCTTCCCTCTATTTAAATATTTTTTTCTTATTAACACTTGCCGGATGTTCCTCTTCAAAAATTGACCGGAGAGACCCGGATTCATTAATATCTGTAAACAATATAAAAGCTAATCTTAGTTTTCTTGCTTCAGATGAACTTGAGGGAAGAGAAGCAGCTACCCGAAGTGAAAAAATAGCTGCATTATTTATTGCATCTGAATTAAAAAAATATGGAGTTAAACCTCTTTATTCAGATTATCTGCAGGCATATGAACTTGCCTCAACCAAAACCGACTCATTCTCCATAGTTCAGTTAATATCAAAAAATGATACTATTACATTAAATAATTTTGAAAATTTTATACCCGGCAGAAAGAATTCCAAATCTACGGAAGGAAAATATAAACTTGTTTTTGCAGGATATGGTATCTCTGCCCCGGAATTTAATTATAACGATTATGCAGGATTAGATGTTAAAGGAAAAATAGTAATAGTTGCACCAAATGCTCCTGCCGCTTTTGATTCATTATTTTCAATCGGAGAAAGTGCGACTAATTATTCGGACAGAGAAATAAAAATATCTATCGCCCAAAAGCTTGGTGCTGCAGGAATAATTGAAATGCCGCCGGATTTTTTCTTAAAAAACTGGGACAGGTTTGCGGCTTTCTCAAAAGGTGAATCAATTTCATTAAATAATGAAAATGAAAGGTTACTTAATCTTGTTTTTGATGAAGAATCTCTTCAAATACTTTTCAATAATGAAAAATACTCATTCACTGATATAAAAAATTTATCAGATAATAGTGAGCCTCTCCCTGACTTTGAACTTAGCAAAGAAATTTATGTAAGTGTAAAAATTAATTCTGAAAAGAATAAATCATATAATGTTGTGGGATTAATTGAAGGAAATGATCCTGAGAAAAAGGATGAATATATTGCAATCGGTGCTCATTATGATCATTTGGGAATAAGAAATGGTGAAGTATATAATGGCGCAGATGATAATGCATCGGGTACATCTGCACTTCTTGAGATTGCCAGAATTTTTTCCGAAACAAGGATGAATGAAAGATCAATCCTTATAGTTTTTCATGGCGCTGAAGAAAAAGGTTTACTCGGTTCAGATTATTTTACAAGTAACTTTGATAAAATTAATAATATCATTGCACATATAAATTTAGATATGGTGGGAAGAGGACACATTGATACAATTTATTCTGTCGGTTCAGGAAAGTTAAGCAGTGAGTTTAAAAATTTTGTAGAACAGGTTAACGAAGAAACCACAGGTTTTAAATTTAATTACAGGTTTGATGATCCATCAGACAGACACAGAATTTACTACAGGAGTGATCATTATCATTATGCAAAGTATAATATCCCTATAGTATTTTTTTATGATTTTATGACCGAGGATTACCACAAAGGCTCGGATGAAATTGATAAAATCAATTTTGAAAAGATAAGGAAAACAGCTTTGCTTGTTTATAACATTGCATTGAGAGCAGCAAATTATAACGGAAGATTTACACTGGATAATGCTGCACAATAATTACAAAACTTAAATTGAGAGAATTACAGAAAATGAAAATAGGAATTACATGTTACCCTACTTATGGCGGAAGCGGAGTTATTGCAACTGAATTAGGAAAGGCTCTTGCTTTAAGAGGACACGAAGTACATTTTATCAGTTATGCATTACCATTCAGACTTGCAAATTTTGTGGAGAATGTTGTTTTCCACGAAGTTGAAATGAGCAGTTACCCGCTGTTTGAATTTCCGCTTTACAGCCTTGCACTTGCCAGTAAAATGGTTGAAGTAGCTGAATATGAACACCTTGATATTTTTCATGTTCATTATGCAATACCACATGCAACAAGTGCTTTTCTTGCAAAAGAAATGCTCAGCAATAAAATGGATATTAAAATAATTACCACACTTCACGGAACCGACATAACACTTGTAGGTCTTGAACCATCATTCCTTCCACTTGTAAAATTCAGTATTGAAAAGAGTGATGGTGTTTCAACTGTATCGCGTTTCTTAAAAGAAAAAACTCTTACCAATTATGATATTGATAAAGATATAACAGTCATTCCGAATTTTGTTGATACAGAATTATTCAAACCAAATTCCGATTGTTCATTCAGGAAGAATATTGCATCAAAAGGTGAAAAAATTCTTGTGCATACTTCAAACTTCAGGCAGGTTAAACGCGTCCCGGATACAATTAAAATTTTTGATCTCGTTCAGAAAGAGGTTCCTTCAAAATTAATTCTAGTAGGAGATGGTCCGGATAGATCTGAATGTGAAAGACTTGCAAGACAATTAAATCTTACAGATAAAGTAAAATTTCTTGGTAAGCAGGATGGTCTTGTTGAAATTCTTACTTCATCCGATCTTTTCCTTATCCCCTCACAATCCGAAAGCTTTGGACTTGCCGCACTCGAAGCAATGTCATGCGGTCTTCCTGTAATCAGTTCTAGTGTTGGCGGTTTGCCGGAGCTTGTTGCACATAATGAATGCGGATTTATTGCAGAGATAGGAGATATTGAACGTATGGCTAAATATGCAATTGACCTCCTGACAAATGAAAAAAAATATAAAATCTTTTCTCAGAATGCCCGTGAAAGAGCTGTTAGAAAATTTGATATTAATAAAGTCGTTCCTCTTTATGAAGAGGAGTATAGGAAAGTTTTAAATAAATCATGATTATTTATTGTTCATTGCCTATAAGGGGAGATAAGGCATATAAGGAATACTATAATTTAATTATTGAACATATTACATCAACAGGGCATACCGCTTTATCTGAATTGAATGCAAATTTCAAACCTGCAATCCCTTTAACTGATTCGGAAATATTTACGCGAGATACAAAGTGGCTTGAGAAAAGTAATCTTGTAGTCGCTGAGGTATCAGGTGCAAGTACCGGAGTAGGTTTTGAAATTGCTTATGCATTATTCCACAGAAAAATTCCGGTTCTTGCTCTTGCAAATGCTGAAGCAGCAAATTCTGTTTCTGCTATGATAACCGGATGCAATTCGCAGCTTCTTACAATTAAATGGTATGAAGATCCTGATGATTTAAAAAAAGCTATTTCTGAATTCTTAAGAAATAATTCCAAATAATTCCTGGTATTATTATGAGCGAAAAAGAATTTATAAATTCTTCTGTTCTTAAATACTCAGGAAGTATAAAAAATTTTCCTTCGGATTTTATATCAGAAAAAAATTTCCCGAAAGAGTTAAAGCTTCCGGGAAAAACTTTATTAATAGGAAAAGAATTTTTCGGGAAATATGAAATTATAACTCCCGATGGAAATCCTGTTTTGCAATTAGATAGTTATACCCATGCAAAATTTATTCTCTATTCTAATAGAAATAATCCTCAATTAATTTTTATTCCGCCTGATGATGAAATGAAACAGGCAGTGAAATTGTATGAGCAGTATCTTGATGCAATGATAAAAGAAATTGAAACAGATTATAAAAAACATTTTCCTGAAGAGAAAAATTCCAAAGCAGTTGTAAATGAAATCTTCAGGCAGTTAAACCTTGTGAGAGCTTAGCAGAGTGATTGACCCCGGCGAAAAAATTAAATCATATCTTTCAAATCTTTTTGGTGAAGAATATCTTTCCCGGTTTATTGAGCTTATTAATTCAGAGCCTTCACAATACATCAGAATTAATTCTTTAAAAACATCTGTAGGTGAAGTAAGAAAAAATCTTTCTGAAAGATATGGAATTGAAACAGAAGAGATACCGGAATTTCCTTTAGCTCTTAAAGTAACAAAAGGCACAGAGTTAACAGGAAAAACTTTAGAACACATTCTCGGTTACATTTACATTCAGGGTTTATCTTCAATGATACCTGCACAAATACTGGCTCCGACAGAAAATGATATTGTGCTTGATTTATGTGCAGCACCCGGCTCAAAAACCACCCAGCTTGCAGAGATGATGAGGAACAAAGGAACACTGATTGCAAATGAAATCCAGTTGAGCAGACTTAAAGCATTGGTTTATAATGTTGAGAGAATGAATATTCTTAATACAGGAATTGTGCATCAGAAGGGTGAACTGCTCAGCAAAGTATATCAAAATTATTTTGATAAAATACTTGTTGATGCACCCTGCAGCGGTCTCGGCATTATTCAGAAAAAAGAGGAAGTTGTAAAGTGGTGGGATGAAAAAATTGTTAAAAATTTATCCGAACTTCAGATTAAACTTCTTGTCTCAGCAATAAAAATGTTAAAGCCCGGCGGTGAGATTGTTTATTCAACCTGTACTTTAACTGCCGAGGAAAATGAATTTGTACTCAACAAAGTTTTATCAAAATATCCTGTTAAATTAATTGATATAAATCCTTCAGTTAAAAACATAAATGCCTTTACATCTTACAAAGATGAAAATTTTAATAATGATCTTTTAAAAGGAAAGAGAATCCTTCCCTGGGAAACTAATTCAGATGGATTTTTTGTATCGAAGTTAAGGAAGACAGATGAGACTGAAGGACCGGAGAGAATTTCTTTTACTAAAAGAGAAGTGAAGTTTATTTCTTATAATCATAAAAATCTTTTTTCTAAGATTAAATTCCTATGCGATTATTTTAATGTTGATGAAGAAATATTCTCTCATTTTAAATTTATCCTGAAAGGGATTGATATTTATTTTACAAATGAGAATTGGATTGATGAGAACCCGGGAATGTTTGAAAGAATCGGATTGAAGTTTGGAACAATTGACAATAAAGGAGAGATTGTATTAAGTGCAGAGGCTGCACAGCTTTTCAGTGATAAAATTATGAATCATATCATCACATTAAATTCTCCGGATGAACTTAAAACATACATGGAGGGAGGAATAATCAAAACAGACATTTACCCCGAAGGGCAATATATAATTAAATACAAAGATTACTTTTTAGGAACTGCAGTAGTTACCAAAGCAGGAATTAAAAGCAGGTTTCCGAGATCAAAAAGAACCCAAAGTATCAAAACAGATATATAACGGAA
>Ga0079224_100003347_pt1 | contig 20173 bp, 18 predicted proteins | sample Stecom2015_FD_80414 | JGI IMG/M metagenome (GOLD analysis project Ga0079224, IMG submission 80414) | Agricultural soil microbial communities from Utah to study Nitrogen management - Steer compost 2015 | ecosystem: Environmental > Terrestrial > Soil > Agricultural land | place: USA: Utah...
AAAATCCGCAATGGGGCAAATATTCGGTTTTGGGAAACCACGACTATGGAGATTACTCCACTTGGAAAAATGAAAAGGACAAAGGACTTAATTTTCAAAAAATAAAGGACATTTTTCCCCTTATCGGTTTTCAATTATTATTAAATGAAAACGTATCCATCGCAAAAGGAAAAGATGAAATCAAGTTAGTGGGAATTGAGAATTGGGGTGCCGGAAGATTTCAGAAATATGGCGATTTAAAAAAGGCATCGGAAGGATTAAGAGCGGAAGATTTTAAAATCCTTTTATCGCATGACCCTTCGCATTGGGAAGTTCAGGTGAGAGAAAATCCGTTGAATTATCAATTAACTTTAAGCGGTCATACCCATGGAATGCAGTTTGGGATTGAGGTTCCGGGTTGGATCAAATGGAGTCCTGCGGAATATGTCTATAAATATTGGGCCGGATTGTATCAAAATGCCAACCGCTATTTGTACGTCAACCGAGGTTTTGGTTATCATGCTTATCCCGGCAGAGTTGGAATTTGGCCTGAAATAACATTAATTGAATTAAAAAAGCAACCTAATTCGTAATTTGGCAGCATGAATTCATTTACGGAAGAAAATTACCTGAAAGCCATGTTCAATCTTTCTGAAAAATCAGGAGAAGTGACAGTTAAAGAATTGAGTGAATCACTGCGCATTAAAATGCCGACAGTCAACAGTATGGTGAAAAAAATGGCGGCCAAAGGTTTTCTGAAATACGCTGCCTACAAACCGATTCAGTTAACCGAACAAGGAAAAAAAGAAGCCCTTTCCATCATCCGTAAACATCGTCTGACCGAAATGTTTCTGGTCGAAAAAATGGGATTTGGATGGGAAGAAGTACATGAAGTTGCCGAACAAATCGAACACATTCATTCGCCCCAATTTTTTGCCAAAATGGATGAATTGCTAGATTTTCCGACGGTCGATCCGCATGGTTCTCCTATTCCCGATGCTTCGGGGAAAATCAGATGGAAAACCTATGAGACGTTGAGCCAGATAGCGCCGGGAGAAACGGTTAAATTGGTTGCGGTAACACGATCCAATGATGAATTTTTAAAATACCTGAATTCGAAAAAGATCAATTTGGATATCCAAATCGAAGTATTGGACAAAGAAAAATTCGACCAAAACATGACTGTGCGTTTCCATGATCAGATATCTGTTTTGAGTCCGAAAGTGACCGAAAAACTTCTGGTAGAAAAACTGTAATTTTGTCGAATGTTTAAGGATACGATTTGTGCAACTTCAACCGCCCAAGGCGTAGGTGCTTTGGGGATTATTCGCGTTTCAGGAGATGATTCGATTTCCATCATTAATAAGATATTCAAAGGAAAAGATTTAACGAAAGTAGAATCGCATTCTGTTCACTATGGATTTATCCTCACCCCAACCCTTTCCAAAGGAGAGGGGGATTTTAAGGAAAATACGAGTCTCGAACTTCGAACTTCGAATGACGAAATCATAGATGAGGTGATGGTTGCCGTATTCAAAGCGCCCAAAACCTTTACGGCTGAGGATTTGGTGGAGATTTCTTGTCATGGTTCGCCTTTTATTCAACAACAAATCATTGATGTTTTGATTCAAAACGGAGCAAGACTGGCAGAGCCGGGCGAATTTACCCAACGCGCTTTTTTAAATGGCCGGATCGATTTATCACAGGCCGAAGCGGTAGCCGATTTGATTTCAGCCGAAAACAAAGCTTCTCACAAAGTAGCTTTGAATCAAATGCGAGGCGGAATTTCATCCGAATTAAAAGATTTGCGCGAAGAACTCATCAATTTCACGGCTTTAATCGAATTGGAATTGGATTTTTCTGAAGAAGATGTGGAATTTGCCAATCGCACCGAATTGGAAGAATTAGTCCAAAAATTAAAGTTGAAAATTCAAAACTTAGTTCAGACTTTCGAATACGGAAATGCCATCAGAAACGGTGTTCCGGTTGCCATCATCGGTAAACCCAACGCAGGGAAATCGACTTTGCTCAATGCTTTTCTCAACGAAGAAAGAGCCATCGTCAGTGACATAGCCGGGACGACGCGCGACAAGATAGAGGAAGCTATCACTATCGACGGAATCAGGTTTCGGTTTATTGACACGGCGGGAATCCGGGAAACGGAAGATGTGATTGAAGCCATCGGGGTGGAAAAAGCCAAAGAAAAAATAAGACAAGCCAAAATCGTTTTGCATTTGTATGAAGACGATATCGATTTGCTCCGCGAATTGGAAAGTGATCTTCAGGACAAAATTGTTTTCAGTTTGCTCACCAAAACCGATAAGAATGATTGGGCAAATGACCGATTTGAAAATTATCTGATGGAACATTATCCTAACATGCATCATTTCGGAATTTCGGTAAAAACAGGTTATAATTTTGACAAACTCAAATCGGAATTGGTGAATTCCATCAAATCGGACATGGATGAAAATGCGGTGATCATCACCAATCTCCGTCATAAAGAAGCTTTACAAAATGCTTTTTCGGCGCTTGAAAATGTAGAATCCGGAATGAAGATGGGATTGACGGGAGATTTATTGGCCTTCCATCTCAGAGAATCATTGAAATACATTGGTTCCATCACCGGGCAGATCGATGTAGATCAGGATATCCTGGGAACGATTTTCGGGAAGTTTTGTATCGGAAAATGACCAAAGAAAGTAACGGAAACTATCGGAAACAAAATACTATATAAATCAGATAGTTACAACATTTAATTTTCTGATGTTTTCATATTTTTAGAATTTGTGTCAAAATTTTTGATTAGATTTGGACACAAATTTATTTTTTGTGTCAATTTGTGCCAAATAATAAGGTTTGTAAATTGAAATAAAGTGGATTTGTCCGCTTATGTCTGTTTAAAGTATGTCTATGTCTGTTTATTATGATTTCAGCCAACAAAACATATCATAAAATTTGTCTGTTTTGCAGAAAGGAATTTGAAGCACAAAAGAGAACGACTAAATTTTGCAGTCATCAATGTGCTTCAAGAGCATACAAAGTAAAAACACGACATAAATTGGATTTAGAAGTAAATTTTGAAGATTATGTAAAAAGGGAACTTGAATTACACACCGATTTACTCAATCAAATACAGACAACTTTAAGTGAATTATTATCATACCAAAAAATCGGTTCTCGAAAATTTATAACACCTGATGAATATTGTAAATTGAACGGTATCAGCAGAAAAACGTTACATCGTTATATTAAAGAAGATATGGTAATAGCGAAGAAAATAAGTAGTCGTAAATATTTAATTCAATCGGATATATGAAAGTAAAAACTTATTTAAGACCTGCAAAAGACGGAAAAAGTCTTATCTACGTTGATTATTCTGTCAATGGCAAAAGACAAAGAAAGAAAACAGGAATGTTTATATACGACCGCCCCAAAAATATTCCTGAAAGAGAACATAATAAGCAAACAAAGGTTTTGGAGCAAACTTATGTTTCTCAATTAACGCTAAAAATTCAAAATAATGAATTGGGTATAAAAACGCCTAAGCATAAAATCAAAGATTTTGTTGTTTATTTTGAACATTTGACACAACAAAGAGAAAACACAGAAAAGAATTACAGCACTTGGAAATCAGCGTTAAAACATTTGAAAGAATTTTATTCTGACGGATTGAAATTTAGTGATTTAGATATTAATTCGTTAGAACAATTTTCACATTATTTAACCGATGTGAAAAAGTTAAAAACATCTTCTGCCAATAATTATTTCAATGTGGTTTTGCACGGTGTTCACGATGCTTTCAGAGATAGAATGATTGATATTGACTACGCAGAATATGTAAAAGCACCAAAAATAGAACAAGCTGTAAGAGTTTATCTGACAGAAGATGAGATACTAAAACTCGAAAATGCACATTGCAAAAATCTGTTGTTGAAAAAAGCGTTTTTGTTTTCGTGCAGAACAGGAATGTCTTTTACTGATGTGAAAAATTTAGAATGGCAACACTTCAAAAAAGACCACGACGGAAATTATTTTATAGCATTTCACAGAAAGAAAACCAAAGGTCTGCAATACCACCCGATTACAAAAGAAGCAAAAGATTTGTTAGGCGAAGCAGGAAAACCCGATGGAAAAATATTCAAAGACCTGCGTTACAATAGTTGGATGAATATAATTTTGAAAGAATGGATGTTTCAGGCAGATATTAAAAAACCGATTACGTTTCATTGTGCAAGACACTCGTATGCAACGCTTTTGTTGCACAAAGGTGCTGATATAACCGAAGTGAAAGAATTATTGGGCCACGAAGATTTGAAAACAACAATGAGATATGCTCATGTTATGGATTCTGATTTGAGAAAAGCGGCAGAACTGATAAAATTCAATTCCAATCAGACAAACGAGTAAATTTGAGTATAAAATTATCATATAATTAAGTGGATAAAATGACGCAAAGACACGAAACAAAGGGAATGCTGAACGCTTGTTTTATGAGTGAAAAAAGCATACTTTCCTGCATCGAAGATTATTTATACAATCAGAATACTTACGAAAAAAAGCTGAATTTAATCAATGACTTAAAGCGTTTCTTGCTGAAAAAGAATGAAGTAGATGATTTTGTTGCAGAAATCTATGATACACAATTTTCAAATGCACCTATTGACACTTCATTGATTACAACTCAAATTATTTCAAGAGATTTTATAGACGAGGTTGATACTTTGAAATACGAGTTTTTTGATAACCGATACAAAGAACTGCAAAACATCAAACTAAAAGATTTAGACGATTTGCTGGAATCTTTTGTTCCTAAAAATCCAAAAGGGCTGCATTATATCGGCAAAGACAATCAATTACGAAAGTTCAAAGAAACGTTAGAAAAAGAAGAATTTATTGAAAAGATGAGCTTTCAAGAGTTTAGCAAATTTTTTCAAGAAGAATTTTATCCAAACGACATAAAAATACATTGGAAAACTAATCTCAATGAACTACATCACTTATTTCGATTGTTTAAAGAGAAGAAAAACGAATTAAAATACAATCGCAGAAATTTTACCTCTATTATTCCTTTGATGTTCACTTTTAAAGACGAAAACGGAAAAATTACAGCCGTTTCAGAGCAACAATATTCCGGTAACAGCGAAACCGTTTCAAACCGAACGAAACGAGTTTTGACTGAAATATGCAAAATTCTTACTCTTGATTCAGAGCAATGATGAATTAGAGTGCAAGTTTTTCATTTTGCAAGTCCTTATTTCAAAAAGCACCAATAAAATACTGCTCTAATCCTGAAATTAGAGAAAAAATTCAGCTCGTAATCTTGTCAATTTCGCTTCGTAAATGACAAGCAATTATGAGTTTAGAAGCGTTACATAGCGAAATTTCAGAGCTTAAAAATTTGATTCAAAATTTAGGTGGTTTGCAAAGCGAATACCTGAATGTTGAACAAGCGTCAGCGTATTTAGGCATCTCGAAAAGCACCTTATATAAACTTACTTCATCAAACTCACTCACATTTTACAAACCTAATGGTAAAGTCTTGCTTTTTAAGCGAGAAGATTTAAACCATTTCATAGAAAAAGGTCGTGTAGATAGCAGAGAAGATTACTTGTCAGTTGCGAACAAAATGATTGAAAAGTTAAATCTCTAATGCTTTGATTATGATTGATTACACGCATCTTTTTAGACGAATTGAAAACCACAGATTATTTTTAGAACGCACTGATATGAAGTTTGTTGAAGGTATAATTTACGTCAAGCAAAAGCCGATAAAATATTTTTGGGACAATGATTTGAAAACAGGTTGCAAAACAAAAATAGGTTACAATAATTGGCTCGATTGGTCTGGTAGTATTACCAAATATTGGTATGAAGAAAATTACACCAATTTACCATATTCGGATTTGGCTTGTGCAATTCATAATTTATCAGACACGCTCTATTCACGCCCAAACGAGCTTAATCTTAAATCATTTGAGTTTGGACTGAATATTTTATTGGAAGAACCATTGAAAGCGTTAGAAACAACAAATTTAGCACTGAACTATAAAAACAAGTTTTTTCAAGATATGGATGGTGACAACAAAAGAAGTATCGGCAAAAGATGTGTTTTACAAGAATATCAGCTAAAATTATACAGCAAATCAATGCAATACGAATTACCTTTTGAATTGTTGAGATACGAAGTAAAAGTTCACAAAAAACGATTTTTGCAACCAGTATATTTTGACACTTTTGAAGATTTAATCAATAAAGACAAGCTCATTTATTTAAAGAAGATATTTTTAGAAACCTTTGAGAATATCATACTTTACGATAATACTATTCCGATTGAAGAATTAAGAACACCTGACCGAAATTTATGTATCAAATGGCAAAATCCTGCTTATAGAAAATCGTTACAAAAAACAAGTCCAAGAACTTTTAACAATCAAAAACAAAGATTGACTGAAATAATTGACGAGTACGGAGAGCAACAGCTAAAACCTAAGTTAATTCAGCAATTTTCTGATACTTGGGACGAATTAATGGAAAGTTGATTGTAATATTTACTATGTAATTAAGATGATAATAACATACAAAAGACGATGAATACACTAAAAAATACAGCTCTAAAACTAAACGAATTTCAGCATTATAGAGTGATTGGTTTAATCTGCGAAAAAATAGCAATAAATCCACAAGAATATGATGTAACCGAAATGCTTGTTACTAAACCTATTCTTGTATTAGAAAAAGACGAAGAAATAACAATGCTTTCATTTCACGCAGAAGAAACACGCAGAAGAAACCTCAAATTTTATTTCAGAAAAATAAAGCCCGACTTCAAAATAAACCTAAAGAATGAATTGAATATTGATGAAACCTTATTAAATGTAAAGCACGAAAGTCATCAATACTACGATGAATTTGTTTTTAAGACTGAAAATCAAAATTTTGCATTGTCTGTCAATACAAGAAAATCGAAAGAAACAGTAATCTTCCGCTATCTCATTAATTACTGACAATCTAACAGCACGATATACAAAAGATGATAAAAATATCAAGCAGAAAAAAGAACGCTCTTAAAAGTAAAGTATCAAGCAACTAATATTTCAAATATTTTAGTTGCTTTTTCACTCCAGTAATATTAATCCTGTATTGCACCATATCTACACTACAATTATAATGTTCTGCAATTTCTTCCACAGTCATATTCCTTTTTAAAGAATATAAAAGAGCAGGTCTTGGTAACTGTAAAGATGAACCTAACCATTCCGCTTCATTTTCTTGTTCAATATCAAAATTTCTCAAAAAACCAGCCAATCCCGTTTCCTTAATTTCATCAGAAACTTTATGTTTACAGAGAATGTGAGCAATTTCGTGCATTAAATTACTTTGCTGTCTTGCAGGAGAATGACTCGGATTATGAATGATTATATAATTTTCATTGTCCAAAGGAATAGTTACAGCAGACCAATGTTTAGCACCTTTACCTAAAAGTTCGTCTAATTTATCTTGCGGTAAGTTTTGAACATTCGATGGTTCAAGTATTGGAATTCCAAGATGTTTACACAATTCAAAAGCACAAAGTGGCGAAGAAGCAAATAATCCTAATTCCTTCCTTAATCCTATTACAGTTTCATCAGTCCATTTTTTAAACCCGTATCTGTATTTAACTTTCTTTGTTTGCAGAGGCATAAGCAAGGTTTATCATTTGTATTAGGGCTTCTGAAGTTGTTGCAGGTAAAGTTTTGTCAGCCCTTAAATGAGCAATTACCTCATTTTGAATATCATCATTTGATGTTGATTTCGTAAAATAATCAGTAGAGACTTCTAACCATTCACATAACCTCAAATATGTATCAATATCAGGTAAATTTCCTTGTTCAATCCTTGATAAAGTAGAAGCACTTACGCCAATTTCAGAAGCTAAATTTCTTAATCCTATATTCCCTCTTTTAGATTTTATCATCTCGGAAAACTTTTTGGTATCTAATGAAGTGCTCATTGTTAGTAACTTTTAAGTTATTGTTAATAATGTTTCGGTAAAAGTACAAATGTTTCTTTGATAATACAAATATTATCCGTTTCTTTGTAGAAACATTTGTATTAAATATGAAACATCGTGTTTGTGCAACGTCAAATCTTTTATGTCGTGAAGTTAAAAGAAATTTTATTAATTCAAAAATTGTAAAGCGATGGCGACAAATCCACCGAAAGACAATTCCAGAAAAGGTGCTGTTAGAGAACGTTCACAGACCTACAACCCAAAAACAGATTCTTGGGTAAAACGTGATTCAAACACGGGTAGATTTATGGACGTGAAAACCTCAGACAACAAGCCGTTTAAAGGAGTTCGTAAAGAAAAGTAAAATGCTACTTCAAAAGCATTCGTCAAAGTTTTTCTGTCGAGAAGTGAAAAACACGAGTATTGACTTTAAAAATTAATGCCTATGCAAAGATTTTTACACAAGAATGATAATGTGAGTTTATGCTACAAAGACAGTTGTATACACGCAAAAGGTTCAAATGCTAACTTGTTAGCTGTTGGTGTTTTTGTGATGCTTGTCCTAATTGGCATTGCTTCATTATCCAAAGCAAATTAAAACGATTAGGGGTGAAACGCCCCTTTTTATCACAAAAAATAAGTTTAAAATTATGATTTTAGAAAGACAAAGTAAAAAATTTAATGACTTTGCTTCTGATAGTTTCATTACACAGAAGCAATTATTGAGGTTATTGGACAGACAGCCTCACTTCAAAGAAGAATTAGTAAACCTGTTCCAAATTGATGAAGACAAAACCGAAGTTTTACAAATCGGCAATTCAAAATTTCTGATTGAATCACTTTTGTTTTTAGAATCGCAATGTGAAAAAATTGATATTCATTCAAAAGTAAAAGATGTTCAATTAAAAAAGATGCTTCAAGATGAGAAAGCAATATTTGAAATCTTTAAAATTACTGATGCAGGAATAATCAAGAAGAACAAATCGGATTTGCTTGTAGTTGAAACAGCATATTCTGCTAAACAAGATATGCTTGATTATTACAGTTTCAGCAAGTTTGCTAATTATCTGAGAGATGAGGATTCCGAAGATTTAATTGATGTTATCAAAAAATATCTGAAACAAAAAAATGCAGACAATCCAGATTCAAAAGGGTTAAGACTTCTTTACAAGAAAGACGAAGACAAGTTTTATTTAAGAACAATAACATCTGTTGATGGTTATCAAGATTTCGGATTGAATTTTTCAGTTTTTGTGGCACTAATTGCCTTAAATAAATACCTTAAAGATTCTAAAAACAGTATTTATATTGATAATTATGTTGCTGATGATTCTAACCTTTATGTTTCATTCAGTTTGTCAGGCGGAAAACCTATTAACAAAAATTTGAGTATCAATTTTAATCTCATTCTTGAAAATGATGAAATTAAAAGAAATGCTGTATCATTTAATGGTGTTTTTAAAATAGTTTATAATGACGGTAAGAGAAATAGCGAAATCTACATCAAACCAAAAGGAGTTAAAAAAGAAGATGTTGCTTTTCCAGTTGATTTATTAACCTATAAACATACCGGTAATACGAAAACAGTATTTGAAAAAATAAAAGATTTGCCAGATTTAATTGATTTTTTCATCAATCAAGTTTCAGAAGATGCGAAAAGTATATCTGAAATAAAGAATCCAAAAGATGTCAGACTTAATTTGGCAAGAAAAATTAAATATTCTAAAAAAGCAGAATTTAAAAAATATAAGGATTCGGTTTTTAACAAGTTGATGAAGATTACAGTTGATAACACTTTTAATCTATTTGAAATATTCAGAGAAATTGACGAATTATTTGAAAATGACGATGTGATTTCAAGAGATTATTGGAGGGAAAAATTGTATGAATCTTTAATAGAGAAAAATTAAACTATGAATTCAATATTTGCGTAAATCAGATGATAACTAAAATTCAGTTATTGTCTGATTTTTTTATTCTTCAAAAGCAAAGAGTTCAGCAGTTTTCACATTAAGACCTTTTGCAAGTGCTTTGATTGTTCCCAAAGTTGTATTTAAAACACCTCTTTCAATTCTTGTGATTTGAGGTAAAGACACATCAGAAATATTCGCCAATTCTTCTTGCGAAATTCCTTTATCTTCTCTTAATTTTTTAAGATACTTGCCAAATTCTTTTTGGTATTCTATGTCTTTTGTATTTATCAAATCAACAATTCGGATATTGATTTGTAAAATTCAGATAATCATCAATGATTTATATAATCATAGATGATTAGAAAATGATATATTGAGTATATTTGCTGTCAAAAAAATAGTTTATGATAGCGAAAATCCTAAAAACAATCCTGCTATTGTTTGTTTGCATAAATATTTATGCTCAAAATAAATTTGAATATGTTGAGTTAAACCAATCCCAAGAAATTGCTTTTGAGAAGTACATCAATCAACTGAACAAAGACAAAGTTTATAGAGCTGTTACAGACGAAATTTGCAATAAATACAAAAAGCGTATTTTAGATTTTGACAATGAAGAAAACGCAGATTATCCGTTGCAAATCGTGTATAAAAAAGCAATCAATTTCAATGATAATTTCATAGTGAAATTTGAGTTAGATAACTGTATTGGTGGAAGTGCTTACTATCGAGATTTTGCATTTTTTGCAACAACTGCTAATAATGAAATAATCTACAATAAAACGCTAACGACTGATTTAAAAGACAAATTTTATCAGTTTGTTATTTCAAAGTTTAATGAGGGGGATAGAAATTGTTATAGCAATGAGCATAATTATATCTTTACTAACGGACTCAATATTACTCAAATTAAAAACGATATTATTTACGGAAAATATGTATTGTATGGCGTAAATGCTCCGAATTGTTGTCCAGAATATAATGGCAAATTTGAATATAATTTAGAAACAAGAAAAATTCAATTTCTAAACGAACAACATAAATCAAGTTTTCAAGATGATGAAGAAATAAACGATGATGAGATACAAATTTTAGATTGGACTCCACCACCATTTGAAGAAAAAGTAAAACTTGAAAATGAACCAAAACCTTTTAAAAATCCAAACATCAAATTAACCAATGAACAAAAAGAAGCATTAAAACAATTTGTAGCCATTTGTAAAATCAATGTGAATATTGAAGATTCTTGGAATCCTAAAAATTCATATTTAATTATGAATGCCTTAGGAATTGAAGAGACAACAGTTCCAAGAGAAATAATTAAAACTCAATTAGACAAGGTTTTATTAGATGAAAATTTAAGAGGTATTTTTTTACATAATATTTCAAAGATGAGTGGAGATTACACCTATTTCTTTATAAAATCATTCAATGTTCCAAATATTGTATCAATGAAAGCAAAAGATATAGAGATTTTGTCAAAACTAATCAATGACAACTATAAATACATTAAAGAAACGCCGATAGAAAGCAATTCTGACAATCAAAAAGAAAACTCAATAAAATATATAGCAGTAGAAAAAGAAGCAGTTTTTAAAGGTGGAAACAGCAAATTGCAACAGTATATTATTCAAAACCTTAATGTTCCTGAATCTGCACAACACTTTTCAGGTAAAGTAATTGTGAGTTTTGTTGTTAATGAAGATGGCTCTGTTAAAAATGTAGAAATTAAACAAACCATTCCTATTGGTTTGAAAAATGAAATAGAAAAAGTTTTTATAAATATGCCAAAATGGACACCTGCACAATCACAAGGAAAAAATGTAAAAATGCGAAAGACTTATCCCATCCAATTTTAAATAAGGTTATCGTGTAAATTATAAATTAAGAGGTATAGAGGAAAAAATCTATGCCTTTTTAGTTTAATAATAGCCGATATACCCTAATAGACAATAGAAAGATTAGATTTTAAAGCACTTTTCTACCCAATCATTTTTATATTGTCAAAACAAAAAAAATGCTGTCTAATGTTCTGTTTTAAAACTTAATTTCATTAAAACTTTGTTTTTTACGGAAAACCTCTTTTTTAGTTTATATGCTTTCAATATCTTTATAATGTGGAAATTAATATACTTATTTAGGGTAATATTTTTACATATTTTTGATGAAAAACCATATAAAAACCTATTTAGAACAAACATATTTAGAAGTTTCAAGTAGCATATTAAACCAATTTGATATGCAAGTGGATAATTTTGCCGACTTCTGTACATTTGATTTTATCAATTTTCATTTAATAAGCCAATATATCATTGAGGAGAGTAAAAAGGACTTTTTTATAAGTATTCCTGAAGATGAGTATAGACCTAACTTTTTTGCTTCTGTTTTTCATTCAATAGTTCTAATCAAACTTTATCAAAACTATTTCAATTATGAAAATACAATTCCTAAATTGGATAAGGGAGATTTGATTTATAGAAAATACAACAGGGAACATAGAATTTTTATTGTCAAAGACACACTATCGGAACAAGTTAGAATAAATTTTAGGTTTCCTAAAAAGAATGAAATTGGAATTAGAGATTTTCAATTTGATAAACCTCATTTCACAAAATTGAATCCCAATTTAGTAGACACGAAAAATTCAGCAAAAAATGTAGATTCTTATCGTGAATTTTTATCATCTAATTTTAATGAAGATTTTCCGTTTATAACAGACTTTAAAAACAGAACCTTAGTAATTGCTGAAAAACAATTTTTCAATGAAAGTAAATTTTTACCTATTAGGTACACAAATAAAAATGGAAAAATAAGTAATGATTTGCCATTTTTCAGCTATTTGGTAGAATGCTGTAATGATTTTGATTCCGCTAAAAATTTTCTACTGAATAATAATGAATGCTTTGATGAAATTATCATAATTGGAGATTCAAAATACAGAAACAACTTTGATTTTATACTTCGAGAAAAAGATAGAGGGAAATATAAAAACATTATTCTTATAGGGTCTGAAAAGCCGAATACAGAAAACCAGTTTTTAGAATGGTTTTGGTCAAATGATGAAGTTAAAATTGCTCATAATGAAGAGCCAAACAATATTGAAAAAACTAAAATATATGATGAGAAATTACATTCTCTGATAGTTCAGTTAAAATTAGAAGTAGAAAAAATAAACGATGAAAGTGGGGTTAATCTCTCTTTTATGTTGAAATACACAAACTTCTTTATGAGAATGCTTTTAGTAAATACCAACCTTTCTAAAGGAATTTTCCAAGAGTATTTGGATAGATTAAATTATTTTTTTCAGAGCGAAGCATTTTCGGAAGAAATTAATAATCTCTTTTATAAAAAAGATGTTTATAATCCTGATGTAATCAAAAATTACACACAACGTATTTTTGATAAATTTTTTGACATTTCACAGTACTTGGAAAATGAAAATCTTAAATGGGACTACATAAAAGAGAGAGCAAAATCATTTCAAGGAAAAGCAATTTATTTGATTGTAGAAAAGAAAAATTATGATGCCGTACATAATCAGTTGTCAAACGAAAGAATTAATAACATTCGTTTAATAAGTGATAAACGGATTGACAATTCAAAATTGTATTTAGATAAATGGTTAAATGATAATCAAAACTCTCAAAATAAATTAGTTATCATTCCTTATTTGAATAATAGAGATTTATACCTAAAAGCTAAGAAAATAAAAGGTACTTGTGAGGTACTATGCTACGAAAATATTGATGAAATATCTTTTGATAATGTTGAAAAAGATTACCAAAATCAAGAAAAAATAAAACTAAATCATACAGATAGAAAAAAGTTTATTCAGACTGATTTTACTACTGTGGAAGAATGTAAAAAAAGAGAATTAGATGATATTTTTTCTTTTGATTTGAATAATGAAGATTTTAATACTGACCCCAACGAATTTATTGATTTGCCAAAAGAAAGAGTAATTTATGAAGTTATTTTTGATGATGGTTCAACCGATAAATTTGATTCAACTAAGGGAATATTTGTGATTGAAAACGGAGAACAAATAAAAACGACTATTGGAGAATTATATGATAACGCAACTATAAGGTTTTATCAAAATAATAGTCCAAAAGAGTTTAGACGGATTTTGAAGATTTTTGATACTGAAAACTTATTGGATTCTTTTGATGAATATTCGGAAAGCTGGAAAGAAACGTTGAGAAAACTATCTTTGGATTTTGGCGGTATTGAAAAACTATACAATCTAATTTTTGACACTTATAAAATAAATTATATCACATTCAAATTTTATTTTGCTGAAAATACCCAAACAAGATTTCCAAGAATGAAAACATTAGAAGCAATTCGGGAATTTTGTGTAAATAATGGTTATAAAAATGAATTGATTGTAAATGAATTTGAAAAGTTTAAAATTTATTCTAAAAGAGACCATTCAATAAGACAACAAGCAGGGAAAATATTAGGAAATGATTTGTTGGATTATATCGCTTCAGATAAAACCGACATAAGCGACTCTTTAAACACATTACCCGAAGACATTTTAAAAAAATTAACAGCAACAATCCAACAAAAGACGGTAATTAAAAAAACGATAGTTAATGAATAAATATATAGATGAACCAAGATTAATTTTTAGAGATACCATTCAAAATAATCTGATTGGCCCCGACTCTGATGTTTTCGTTTCTGATGCTGAAAATGAAATAATCTCTGATTATCCTTTGAGTAGGTATTATTCAGGCATCTTGTTTCCCGAAAGAGATACAGCTACATCAGTTGGCGAAAAAGAAACCATCGATGCCAATGCTGAAATTGAAGATGACGATTTAGAAGAAAATCTTACTTTATCAGATGAAAACGGAGAAGCAAACGAAGAAGAAATCAACAAATCTAACAATGTAGAACCTGAAAAAGAATATTCAGAAGCTAACCAATATTTCCCAACCAATTTCGGATTAACTTTTTGCGTACCAATAGATAGCAAAAGTATTGATGTAACATTTAATTATGCAAAGTATACGCAAATTGAACCTACTGATGCGGTAATAGAAATTGAGGAAAAAGATTATCGTTGGTTTGTTGAACACGAACATAACTACATCAGCAACTATTTCAAATATGAAAAAGGAAAAATGTCCTTAAACAAAGAAGTTTTTGAAAAAGGAGATTTAGATGTTCGGAATTTTAGACAACGATTTAGAGAAGATGAAAGACAAGCAGAGCTACTCGATAGTATTCCTTACAAAAAAGCGGAGTTATTATTAGGCCGTCTTTGGAAGCGTATAAAAAGAGAACCTGTTACAGTAAAGCTTAATTTACAGGAAATTAATGTTGATGAGTCAATAGCATATCCAATAGACGAAAATCAAGAAGATAAATCAATTACTACGTGCTATTATAAAAAGATTTATGAAACAGATTACGGTAAATTCATAAAAATTTTGTTGGCAAATAGACTAAATCACCCTAAAAATAAATTCTCATATAGCAATGAACAGTTAAATAGAAGTGCAATATTTCAAGGAGAAATACTCATATCAGGCACAGAATTTCTACCCTACAAACAGCTTGCGGAAATAAATCCTTTTGATGAAGAGCTTAACCTAATCAACTTTCAATACAGAGAAGAATATTCTTTTGGAATTGGTCACGGTTGTGCTGTTACTTGGGATAATGATAATAAACCAACCGAATTAAAAACAACATTTTTACCCGAAGTTGATATTAAAAATTACAGTAATGCTTTCAAAGACACTTTTCCGCAAGAATTGAAAGAGATAACAGCTTTGAAAAAACTTTCAGTTTGGACGGATTTAGATAAAAGTACAATCATTCAAAAATTAAAGCTATTTGCAAAAGAGTATAAAGATTGGATAACAAATGAGCAGGAAACCACTATTGCGGAACCTAATTTTAAAAAATCATTAGATACAATTTTAGAAAAGCAAAACGCTACTTATGAAAGGTTAGTTAGAAATATAGAATTTCTTAATTCTAACGAAGTTGCATTTAAATCTTTTCAAATTGCCAATACGGCAATGTACATTCAAATGCTTATTTCAAATAAAGATTTGTTTGGAAAAAAAGGGATTGAATTAAGCGAAATTGATAAAAATTTGAATTATAATGATTTAGATTTTTTCAAAAATCATTCATTTAATCCTAATTACAGACCATTTCAATTAGCATTCTTCTTATTGAATCTGGAATCAATAATCAATGAAGATTCTGATGATAGAAATAATATCGTTGATTTGCTTTGGTTTCCAACAGGTGGCGGGAAAACAGAAGCATATTTAGCAATTACCGCATTCACAATTATAAGTAGAAGAATTTTATACGGCGAAAATGCTGATGGTGTTTCTGTAATAATGCGTTATACGTTGAGGTTGCTTACCGCCCAACAGTTTGAAAGAGCAACAAAACTTATTATGTCATTGGATTTTTTAAGAAGAAATTTTAAATCAGATAATGAATTCTTTTTTGGAAACGAGAAAATTTCAATTGGAATGTGGGTTGGAGCTTCCACTACTCCAAATTCATATAAAGATGCTTCTAAAATAAAAGATGATATTTTTAGTGAAATTGTAAAATTGAACAACAAAAAAGAAGGAAATTATCATAAAGTAAATACTTTCCCAATAACAAGTTGTTCTTGGTGTGGCTGTAATTTGGTTACAATAAATCAAAATGAAAAGTATGATTTAGGATATTCTGCCACAAAAAATTTCTTTTCTACTCAATGTTTGAACTCACAATGTGCATTTAGTGAGGAACTACCGATTTATTTTGTAGATGATAAAATTTATCAAAATCCACCAACATTACTTTTCGCAACGGTTGATAAATTTGCAATGCTTTCTCATAGAGAAGAAGGACATAAGTTATTTAATTCCCAAGAAGAAAACAAATTACCACCTGATTTAATTATTCAAGATGAGTTACATTTATTGAGTGGTCCATTAGGTTCTATTACTGGATTGTATGAATCTATTGTAGAAATGCTTTCAACGAAAGGAAACCGAAGACCTAAAATTATTACTTCAACAGCAACAACACGGAATACAGAACAACAAGTTGCAATGCTTTATGGAAATAGGTCTTTGAATATATTTCCACCTATGGGAGTAACCTATAATGATAATTTCTTTTCTTACGTTTCTGATGAAAGCAAAAGAAAGCATATTGGATTTATGCCAACAGGTAAAACAGCTCTCAACTCACAGATACGAATATTAGGGAATTTATTATTGGCTCGTATCGAATTATTCAAATATTTTAGAGAAAAAGAGCAATTAACACGAGAAGAAGCGATTAATAAAGAAGATAATTTTTGGACGATAGTATCATTTTATAATAGTTTGCGTGATGTTGGTAAGATTTACAATAAAGTACCTGCTGAAATTTTAGATTTCTTGAAACTATTACAAAATCGTTATCAATTAAATAAACAACTTTATGGGTTCAACTATTTTGGATTATCAGGAAGAACAAAAGAATTAACAAGTAGAGTAGAAAGTAATTCCATAAAAAAGTTGCTTAACGAGTTAGAAGAACCTTTTCAGTTGGCATCGAAAGATGGTTGGAGTTTTGTACACAATACGGTTGATTTAGTTTTAGCTTCTAATATGTTTTCTGTCGGAATAGACATAGAAAGGTTGAATGTAATGTTGATGAATGGGCAACCTAAAAATGTTGCAGAATATATCCAAGCATCAAGTCGTGTAGGAAGAAAAGACAAAGGAATAGTAATCAATTTATTAGATGCAAATCGTTCGAGAGATAAATCGTATTTTGAAAATTATGTACCATTTAACAATGCTTATTACAAGTTTGTGGAACCATTAAGTGTAACGCCTTTTACAGAAATAGCATTAGATAAGGTTTTAGCGAGTTTATTAGTTTGTTTTGTCAGACATAAACAAGGTTTATATCCAGACAAAAGAGCAAAAGATTTTGTTGGAGATTATGAAGAATTGAAAACATTCATTTCCGAAAGAATTAAAAACAAGAAGCAATTAGAATATGCTTTGGATAAATTAAAAGATTTGGTTGATAAGTGGACTTCCAAAGAAGGCGATTTAACTTATAAAATTTTGATTAAGAAAATGTCTGATTTAGATGATTGGAGTTTAATGATGTCAATGAGAGAAATAGATACAAATAGCATTGTAAAAATAATTAACAAGTAATGGGGCAATTTGAACAAATACAAACAAGAAAAGCCATAAGTTCTTATGGTGGAGTTGGTTCTATTATAGAAACAAGAGATGGCTCTATCTTAATTGATAATTTTGATGAATGGTCATTCTTTCAAGTTGTAAACGAAAGATTCGAGGAACATAATTTTATTATAGATAAACGCTTTAAAAACCGTTTAAGTAAATATTTTCAGCAGTTAGAAAATTTGGTTAAAATTCCTGTTAATGAATTAAGAAAAGGGTACGACCCCGAAAATAAATTTGCTTTTTTATCGGCTAAATATTTTCCCGAATGGTTTTATTGCAATAATTGTCATCGTTTTGATAGAATCGATAACTGGAAACGCAATTGGGATAACAATGTAGAAAGTCAGCATAAGACAACTAATACTGAACGAAGTTATTTTTATCCGCCCAAATGTTATTGTTGTTATGTAAAAAACAGAGACAAAAAACGAAAATTTTTCGATTTAGAACAAGTAAGATTTATTTTAACTGCACCTAACGGAGAAATTGCAGATATTCCTTGGGATAAATGGGCTTTGTTTTTAGATGTAAAGAAAAAAGGGAAGAAAAAGGAAACTGAAAATACAAGCACTGATGAAGAAGAAATTATTACGCTTTCAAATATTCAAGTTCCTGACGATGTAATATTTGAATATAAGACTTCGGACAAATTAGATGACTTGAAAGGTATTTGGATAATAGCAAAAAGAAAAAATGGGGAACAAATAAGTTTCGCAACTTTATCTGGTCTATTTAATCTAAGAGTAAAAATTCAAGACTTACTACCAAATACAAAAGAAAAAGATATTTTATTTAAACCTGTTATCCGTTCAAGTAATAGTGTTTATTATCCGAATATCTTATCAAGTATATATATTCCTGCTAATGATGAATTGAATGATTTTACAATCAATTTAATAAAAGAAGAATTTGAAGATGGGAGTAATGCGAATCAAATTTCTAAAAATTTAAAACGATATAAAAATATTGATATTAGTACTGAGATTGTACAAAAATTGATTGACAATAATTTTAGTGAAAGAGAAGCCGAAATCGTAAAAACAGAGAATCAATACCGCTTTGATGAATATAAATTCATTACTGAAAATAGTAGCGAAAGAGTTGAAGATAAATTAATTTTTAACAAAATAGACACGGCTTTTTTTCAAAATGATTTAATAAAGTCCATTTACAAAATGGATAAAATAAAAATAACATCTGTTCAAACTTCTTATACAAGACAAGAACCTATTTCTACAAATTCATTTTTAGAAGATGAAGATGCTGAGAAAATAACGACTGAAAGCATTACTAAAAAATTCACTTCCAGTTATGAAATAAATACAAAATATTTACCCGCAGTTGAAAGCTTTGGAGAGGGAATATTTTTTGAGTTTGATAATAACCTTTTAGATAAGTGGGTTTCAAGTAATCCTAAAATACAAGAGAGGATTGATATTATTATTGGCAATCACAGTTATTTAGATTCGAATTTTAATGAAGATTTAGAAATTACTACAAAATATATTCTCATTCACACATTTTCACATTTGGTAATAAAAGAATTAGAATATTTATGTGGTTATCCTTCAACATCAATTCAAGAGCGGTTATATTTAGATAACAATTTAGAAATGAACGGAGTTTTAATTTATACAATAGCAGGTTCAGAGGGAAGTTATGGCGGAATTACTTCAATATGTGATGATGACCGAATTGGTAAATTAATAGAGTCTGCAATGATTCGTGCTACTGATTGTGCAACAGACCCAATTTGTTATCATACGCATGGACAAGGTGTTGCAAACCTTAATCTTTCAGCTTGTTTTAGTTGTACTTTACTCCCTGAAACATCTTGTGAAATGTTTAATTGCTACCTTGATAGAAGAATATTAATTGATAGGGATTATGGATATTTCAAAGAAATTATAGAAAACATATAACTAATTTCATACCTTTGATAATATCAAATGATACTATCACAAATGAAACCACCTTATATAATTACAGATAAAGTTTTGACATTAGTTGCTTATATTTCAGAGAGGATAGGAGAAATTAATGCTTCTCATCTATAT
>Ga0079224_100003348_pt1 | contig 20172 bp, 13 predicted proteins | sample Stecom2015_FD_80414 | JGI IMG/M metagenome (GOLD analysis project Ga0079224, IMG submission 80414) | Agricultural soil microbial communities from Utah to study Nitrogen management - Steer compost 2015 | ecosystem: Environmental > Terrestrial > Soil > Agricultural land | place: USA: Utah...
CGCCGGCGACCAGCAGGCGGCGCTCGTCGGGCAGGCGGGCTGCCGTTCCGGCATGACGAAGGCCACGTTCGGCACCGGCTGCTTCGTGATCACGCACACAGGCGATACGCCGCTCTCCTCGCGGAACCGCCTGCTCACGACCGTGGCGTGCCGCCTCGGCGGCCGGCCGACGTACGCGATCGAGGGCAGCCTGTTCGCCGCGGGCTCCGCCGTGAAGTGGCTCCGCGACGAGCTCGGCCTCGTTGCGAGCGCCGGCGAGACGGAGGCGATCGCCCGTTCCACCGGGATCGTCGAGCACGTGCACGTGGTGCCCGCTTTCGCGGGTCTCGGTGCGCCGTGGTGGGACCCGGATGCACGCGGTGCGATACTCGGGCTTACGCGCGACACAGGCGCCGGCCAGGTCGTGACCGCGACGCTGCAGGCGGTCGCGTACCAGGTGCGCGATCTCCTCGAAGCCATGACGGCCGATGGCATCGCGCCGGCGGTGCTGCGCGTCGACGGCGGGATGGTCGCGAACGACTGGCTGCTGCAGTTCCTCGCCGACATTCTCGGGCTCCCGGTCGAGCGTCCCGCCAACATCGAATCCACCGTCGCCGGCGCGGCGTTCCTCGCCGGCCTGCAGGCCGGCGTGTTCGCGTCGCTCGAATCCGTTGCCGACGTGTGGCAGTGCGAGCGGCGGTTCGAGCCGGCAATGGGGGCGGAACGGCGTGCCGCGCTGTATGCCGGCTGGTGCGCCGCGGTGGATCGCATACGCACGCGCTAGCGCCGTTACGCCTCGATGGCGCCGCCGGGTGTTGTTGTCCCGCCCGTCGGCCGCCGGTATGCTCGGGACCCTCCGACGCCACAGAGGAACCACCCTTGCGATTCCGGATTGTGCTGCCCGGCCTCGTCTGCCTCCTGTTCACGGTATCCGCTCTCGCACAACAGGAGCTGCCGATCCCCGACATCGCCTACGAAAAGTTCGTTCTCGACAACGGACTCACGGTCATCATTCACGAAGACCACAAGGCGCCCATCGTCGCCGTCAACGTGTGGTACCACGTCGGCTCGAAGAACGAGGTGCCGGGCAAGACCGGCTTTGCCCACCTGTTCGAGCACCTCATGTTCAACGGCTCCGAACACTACAACGACGACTACTTCAAGCCGTTCGATGCCGTCGGCGCGACGGAGATGAACGGCACGACCGATTCCGATCGCACCAATTATTTCCAGAACGTGCCGAGCACGGCGCTCGACATGGTGCTGTGGATGGAATCCGACCGCATGTGCTGCATGAAGGCGGCAGTCGACCAGGCAAGGCTCGACGAGCAGCGCGGAGTGGTGCAGAACGAGAAACGGCAGGGCGAGAACCAACCCTACGGCAAGGTCTTCAACCTCATCCAGGAGGCCACCTACCCGGAGGGCCATCCGTACGACCACACGGTCATCGGCTCCATGGAGGATCTCGAGGCGGCGTCGCTGGAGGACGTGCACGCGTGGTTCGACCAGTACTACGGGCCGAACAACGCCACGCTCGTGATTGCCGGTGACGTCGACACGCAGGAAGCGCTCGAGAAGGTGCGGCATTACTTCGGCGGCATCCGGCCGAGCCCTCCGATCGAGCGCCACGCCGCGTGGGTGGCGAAACGCCAGGGCATGCAGCGGCAGGTCATGCAGGATCGCGTGCCACAGGCGCGCGTGTACAAGGTATGGAACGTGCCCGAGCTCACGAACCCGGTGACCGATCGACTCGGGCTCTTCGGCGACATCCTGGCGAACGGCAAGAATTCTCGCCTCTACGAGAAGCTCGTCTACCGCGAGCAGGTCGCGACCGACGTCGGGGCATTCGTATGGGGCCGCGAGCTCGGCAGCCTGTTCATCGTCTACGCCACGGCGGCGCCGGGTCGGGATCTCGGCGAGGTCGAGGCGATGCTCGATGCCGAGATGCGGCGACTGCTCGACGACGGCCCCGCCAGGGAGGAGCTGGCGCGCGCCAAGACGGAGCACTTCGCCGGCTTCATCCGGGGCATCGAGCGCATCGGCGGGTTCGGCGGCAAGTCGGACGTGCTCGCCGCGAGCGAGGTCTACTACGGCAGCCCCGACGGTTACCAGCGGGGCCTGCAGGCCGTGCGCGATGCCAGCGAGCGCAGCATCCTGGCCGACGCACGGGAATGGCTGAGCGACGGCGTGTACGTGCTCGAAGTGCATCCCTACCCGGACCTCGCGGCGAGGGACACCGGCGTGAACCGCGCCGACGGGCCGCCGATGCCGGACGCGTTCCCGGAGGTCGATTTCCCCGAGTACCAGCGCGGAAAGCTGTCGAACGGCCTGGAGGTCATCGTCGCCCGGCACGGCGGCGTGCCGGTGGTCGAGCTCGCGCTGCTGGTCGATGCGGGTTACGCGGCGGACAGGGCGGGGCCGCTCGGCGCGGCGAACCTGGCGCTCGACATGATGGACGAGGGCACCCGGCGGCGTGACGCGCTGGAGATCGCGGCCACCGCCACGCGCCTCGGCGCCCGTATCGGGCTCGGGTCGAACCTCGACACGTCCTACGCCACGCTGTCCGCGCTGACGGTGAACCTCGAGCCCTCGCTGGAGCTGTTCTCCGACATCGTGCTCAACCCGACGTTTCCGCCGGAGGAGCTGGAGCGGCGGCGCGCGCAGGTGATCGCCGGGATCCACCAGGAGCTCGCACAGCCGTTCGCCATGGCGCTGCGCGTGTTTCCCCTGCTCATCTACGACGAGGATCACGCGTACTCCATCCCGTTCACCGGCTCCGGCACGCTGCAGTCCGTGCAGGCGATGACGCGTGACGATCTCGTCGCGTTCCACCGGAACTGGTTCCGGCCGAACAACGCGACGATGATCGTGGTCGGCGACACGAGCATGGAGGAGATCCGGCCGCTGCTCGAGAAGTATTTCGGGCGCTGGCAACCGGGCGACGTTCCCGAAAAGAACGTGGGCCCGAGCGAACGGCGGGTCGGCGGTACCGTGTACGTGATCGATCGCCCCGGTTCCGAGCAGGCGGTCATCATTGCCGGGCACGTGGTGCCCCCGTACGACGACCCGGACAAGCTCGCGCTCGCCGCGGCGAACGACGTGCTGGGCGGGAGCTTCACGGCACGCCTCAACATGAACCTGCGCGAGGACAAGCACTGGTCCTACGGCGCACGCAGCGCGATCCTCGATGCGCGCGGGCCGCGGCCGTTCCTCGCCTATGCGCCGGTGCAGACCGACAAGGCCGCCGAATCGATGGCGGAGATTGCGAAAGAGATCGAAGGCATCGTGGGCGAGCAGCCGCCCACCGCGGAGGAGATCGCGAGGGTCCGGAACAGGGCCACGCTCACGCTGCCGGGCCGCTGGGAGACCTCGTCGGCAGTGCTGTCCTCGATCGGCGAGATCGTGCGTTTCGGCCTCGACGACGACTACTGGGACGTCTACCCGGAGCGCATTGCGGCGCTGGACGGCGCCGCCGTGACGACCGCCGCGCGGCGGCACATCCGGCCGGGCGGCCTCGTCTGGGTGGTCGTCGGCGACTGGGAGCGCATCGAGGAAGGGGTGCGCTCGCTGGGGCTCGGCGAGGTCGAGCTCGTCACGCTCGACGGCAACGGGATCGCGCCGCGGGAAGCGCCCCGTCCGGGATCGTGACCGCGGAGCGGCGCATTTCGTTCACCGGCCGGGTCGCGATCGTGACCGGGGCCGGCCAGGGCCTCGGCCGGGCCCACGCGCTCGAGCTCGCGCGTCGCGGCGCGAAGGTCGTCGTCAACGACCTCGGCGGGAGCCGCGACGGCAAAGGCGGCTCCCCTGACGCGGCGGAAAGCGTCGTGGAGGAGATCCGCCGCGGCGGGGGCGAGGCGGTCGCCGACGGCGCCGACGTCGCCGATCGCGGCGCGGCAGGGGAGATGATCGCGAAGACCGTCGAGCGCTGGGGTCGGGTCGACGTGCTGGTCAACAACGCCGGCATCCTGCGCGACAAGACGTTCGCGAAGATGGACCTCGACGATTTCGAGGCCGTGGTCGACGTTCACCTGATGGGCGCGGTGAACTGCACGAAAGCCGCCTGGCCGGTCATGTGCGAGCAGCAGTACGGGCGTATCGTGATGACCACGTCCTCCAGCGGGCTCTACGGGAATTTCGGCCAGACCAACTACGGCGCGGCGAAGATGGCGCTCGTCGGGTTCATGAACTGCCTCGCGGCGGAAGGCGCAAAGTACGGCATCCGCGTCAACGCCGTGGCGCCGATTGCCGCGACGCGCATGACCGCGGGCCTCCTGCCGGAACAGGCGCTCGCGCTGCTCGCGCCCGAGGCGGTCACGCCGGCGGTCGTGTTCCTGGCGAGCGAGGACGCGCCGACGCGCCAGGTCGTGGCGGCGGGCGCCGGCGGCTTCGCCAGGGTGGTGATCGGGGAAACGCCGGGCGTGTTCCTGCCGCCGTCGGCACGGCAGGCCGAGCACGTCGCCGCCGCCTGGGAGCGCATCGCGGACGGCGCGCCCCGCGAGCTTGCGGCCGGCAGCGAGCAGACGCTCAAGTTCCTGGAGCAGGCCGCGAAGGCCCTCGGACCGGAGCGGTAAGAGCCGCCTCCACGCGATCGTTTTTCGGAGCCATCGCCATGAAAGAAGCCGTGATCGTCTCGACGGCCCGCACCCCGATCGGCAAGGCCTACCGGGGCGCGTTCAACAACCTCGAAGCGCCTACGCTGGCCGCGCACGCGATCCGCGCCGCGGTGGAGCGGGCCGGCGTCGAGCCCGCGGAGGTCGACGACGTCATCATGGGCTGCGCCATGCAGCAGGGCACCAGCGGCCGCAACGTTGCGCGGCAGGCGCTGCTCGCGGCGGGGCTGCCGGTGAGCGTCGCCGGCATGACGGTCGACCGCCAGTGCTCGTCGGGCATGATGGCGATCGCCATCGCGGCGAAGCAGATCCTCGACGACAACATGAGCGTGGCGGTGGGGGGCGGCCTCGAGTCCATCAGCCTGGTCCAGAACGAGCACTTCAACCGCCACCGCGCCGACGACCCGAACGTGCTCGCCGCCGCCCCCGCCATCTACATGAGCATGATCGACACGGCCGAGGTGGTGGCAGAGCGTTACGGCATCCCGCGCGAGCGCCAGGACGAGTACGCCCTGCAGAGCCAGCAGCGGACGGCGGACGCCCAGCGCCGCGGCGCCTTCGACGACGAGATCGTGCCCGTCACGGCGAGCATGGCGGTCAGCGACCGGGACAGCGAGGAGGTCACGCTCGTCGAAAAGACGCTGGCGCGCGACGAGGGCAACCGCCCGGACACCACCCTCGAGGCGCTTGCCGGCCTGAAGCCCGTGCGCGAGGGCGGCACGATCACGGCCGGCAACGCGAGCCAGCTCTCCGACGGCGCCTCCGCCGCCGTGCTCATGGACAGCCGCCTCGCCGAGAAACGTGGCCTCGAGCCGCTCGGCGTGTACCGCGCCATGGCCGTGGCCGGCACGGAGCCGGACGAGATGGGTATCGGGCCCGTGTTCGCGGTGCCGAAGCTCCTGAAGCGGACCGGGCTCAGGATGGAGGACATCGGGCTCTGGGAGCTGAACGAGGCCTTCGCCGTGCAGGTGATCTACTGCCGGGACCGGCTCGGCATCCCGAACGAGCTCTTGAACGTCAACGGGGGCGCCATCTCGATCGGGCATCCCTACGGCATGTCCGGGGCGCGCCTCGTCGGCCACGCGCTGATCGAGGGCAAGCGCCGCAACGCCAAGTTCGTGATCTGCACGATGTGCGTCGGCGGCGGCATGGGCGCCGCCGGCCTGTTCGAGGTGCTGTAGGCGCGCCCCGTCTTGACTCGGGTGCGGACTGCCCCAATGATGGCGGCCGGCCCCTGCCGGCCATTGCCAGATCATCGTGAGGACAGCGCCAGCATTGCTGAGGGCTCGCCAGAAGCTCGGTAAATATCGCATTCTCGGGCGGATCTCGTCAGGCCCCCTGGCCGACGTGTACTCGGCGTTCGACACGATCCACAAGTCCAGGGTCGCGCTGAAGATCCCGAAGGTGCACCGGAACGTCACGCACGAGGACTTCCTGCGGGAGGTCCAGGTCGCGGTGAAGCTCCGCCATCCGAACATCCTGTCCGTCCAGAACGCGAGCTACATCGACGGGCATTTCGTCATCGCGATGGAGCTCGGCGAGGAGTCGCTGGCGGACCGGCTGTTCCGCCGCATTTCGACCGAGCGCGCGCTGGAGCTCGCCGACCAGGCGCTCGCCGGGCTCGCGTTCGCCCATTCGCAGAAGGTCATCCACTGCGACATCAAGCCCGGGAACTACATCCTGTTCGCGGACGACACGCTGAAGCTGACGGACTTCGGGTTCGCCAAGATCAGCCTCCGGACGCTGAAGGCGTCGGGATCCGGGACCATCGACTACATCGCCCCGGAGCAGGCGATGGGCCGGCCGAAGTTCCAGTCGGACGTGTTCTCCTGCGGGCTGGTGCTCTACCGCATGTTCTCGGGCAAGCTGCCGGAATGGCCGTTCGCGTGGCCGCTGCCCGGGCACGAGCGCGTCGCCGCCCGGGTGCGGCCGGCCTTCGTGGAGTTCCTGCGGAAGGCCATCCAGCTCGACCCCGCCGACCGTTACCGCGACGCCATCCAGATGTACTCCGCGTTCAAGCGCGTGCGCTCCCGGGCGCGGCGCCCGCGGCGGGTGCAGCGTGCGAAAAAGCCCTCGTTCTCGTGGCGGCAGCAGCAGTGGCGCGAGTTCCAGCGGCTCTACCGGAGCGTGCTCGACACGCGCCACGAATGCCGCCGCTGCGAAGGCCCGGTCGCGGAGAGCATGCACGCGTGTCCCTGGTGCGGCGTGTCGCACCCGACGCGGACCGCGCAGACGACGTATCCCGCGCAGTGCCCGCGGTGCGAGCGCGGCGTGAAGCGCGACTGGACTTACTGCCCCTGGTGTTACGGGCCCGGGTTCGAGCCGGAGACGAATCGACGGTACAGCGACCGGCGGTACGTCGCGAAGTGCGCGAACACCCGCTGCCGCCGGCCGCTGATGGCGTTCATGCGCTACTGCCCTTGGTGCCGCACCAAGGTGAAGAAGCCGTGGAAGCTCGCGGGCAGCCGCGAGACCTGCAGCACGTGCAAATGGGGCATCGCGAAGGAGTTCTGGAATTTCTGCGCCTGGTGCAGCGAACCGGTGACCCCGAAATGAACGTGCTCACGGCTGGTGCCGCATGAACGACGTCGTCGATCGCATGGTGATGCTCGACGGCGCGGAAGTACCCGAAATCCTCGACCTCGAGCTGGGCGGCGGCCGGCTCATCGCGTACACCGCGCGCTCACCCGACAAGGACAGCGAGAACGAGGACACCGTGGCCGCCATCCCCTACGGCCCGGACGCGGTCGTCCTCGTGGTCGCCGACGGCGCCGGCGGCCTGCCGCTGGGCCGCCAGGCGTCGCGCCTCGCGGTCACGACGCTCGAGAAGTCGTTGCAGGTCGCGATGGCGGAGACGATGCTGCTGCGCACGGCCATCCTGAACGGCATCGACGAGGCCAACAAGGCGGTGCAGGCGCTGGGCGGCGGGTCGGCCACGACGCTCACGGTCGTGACGATCGAGGGCATCATCGCGCGTGCCTACCAGATCGGCGATTCCGAGGCGCTCATCGTCGGCCAGCGCGGGCGCGTGAAGGCCCAGACGCTGCCGCACTCGCCGACGGGCTTCGCGGTCGAGGCCGGTTTCCTCGACCAGCGTGCGGCGCTGCATCACGCGGAGCGCCATCTCGTGTCGAACCTGCTCGGCACTGCCGACATGCGCATCGACATGGGCGCCAACGTCGAGCTCGGGCCGCGCGACACGGTCCTGCTCGCGAGCGACGGGCTGACCGACAACATCCACATCGAGGAGATCGTCGAGCTCATCCGCAAGGGTCCGCTCGAGAAGGCCGTGCAGTCGCTCACGCGGCTCGCGAGCCGCCGCATGACCGGTGAAGCGCGCACCCAGCCGTCGAAACCCGACGACCTGTCACTGATCCTGTTCCGCAAGCCCTACCGCCCCGCGAAGCGCCGGCCGGGCTGACGCCCGCAGGCCCGCGCGAGCCCGGCGCGGGACCCGTTCCGGCGGTCCCGGGGTCCGCCGTATCCGCCCGTGTCGCGTCCGGAAGCAGCCGAAGTTGCGACCCGGACAGGGGCGTATTAAGGTGATTGAAGAGGTACCGGGTACGTGTGGCAGCGGTCCGGCGGAACAACGTGTCGTCCCCGCGATCAAAACAAGATCAATCGGATCGCGGCGCTTGCGGCGCGTGAGAGTCGGCTCCCGCCGGCGACGCTCGAAATTCCCTTGAGAGCTAAGTCCATGAATACATTCCACGCGACACCTAAAGTGGTTCGGCGGTTGAAGCCGCTGGTGCTCGGAGTCGCCGCGGCGCTCCTCGTCGGGGGCTGCGCGGTCGGTGTGTCGAGCGGCGGCATGGGCGGCGGCGGAGGTGTGAGCATGCCCGGCGGCGGCATGCCGGGCGGTGGGGGTATGCCCGGCGGCAGTTCCGGCGGCGGCATGCCTGGTGGCAGTTCCGGCGGCGGCATGCCTGGTGGCAGTTCCGGCGGCGGCATGCCCGGCGGTGCTTCCGGCGGTGGCATGCCCGGCGGCGCTTCCGGCGGTGGCATGCCCGGCGGTGCTTCCGGCGGTGGCATGCCCGGCGGTGCTTCCGGCGGCGGCATGCCCGGCGGTGCTTCCGGCGGCGGCATGCCCGGCGGCGCTTCCGGCGGCGGCATGCCCGGAGGTGCCTCCGGCGGCGGCATGCCCGGTACTACTGCCGGCGGCATGCCGGGCGGTGCTTCCGGCGGCGGTATGCCGGGCGGCGCCGGCGGTGACATGTCCGGAGCCGGCGGCGGCGGCGGAGGCGGCGGCATGGCCGGCGGCGGCGTGCGCGGGCTCGGCGGCCAGATGCCGGGCGGCGTCGGCACGGCCGGCGGCGGCGCGCAGGACGGCTGCGGCCAGGACCTGCCGGGCGGCGTCGGCGGCATGGAAGATTCCGGCGATTGCGCGGGCGGCGTCGGCCAGTACCCGGGCGAGACCCCGGCCCAGCGCAAGGCGCGGCTGGAAAAGGAGCTCGACAAGTCCGTAGGCGATTTCGACGGCGTTCTGGCGGGCGAGCAGAAGGAGATCTCGACGGTCGGCCGCGATACGAAAGGCTTCGGCGGTCGGGGCGGCGGCGGCGGTGGCGTCGGCCTCGGCAAGCAGGGCCAGATCGAGGGCACCGGGCAGGTTGCGCGCACGGAGCGCGACGAGAGCTCGGGCAGCAGCCCGTCGATCGCGGGCTTGTCGGAAGAGGAGATCAAGCGGCGCACGCCGGCCGACATCCCGGACCTCGTCAGCGAGGACATCGTCGCGAAGCAGTTGCGCGAGGCGGCGCTCGCCGAGGAAGACCCGGTGCTGCGTGAGCGCTTGTGGGAGGAATACCGCAAGTACAACAACCTGTAGATCGTGTAGAGCGCGGCCGGCGCCGGGACGGGAACGACCCGCAGGACGCCGGCCACGACCGGGAAGGGCAACAACGGCCAAGAGAGGACGAGCCACCGCCATGAAAGCACCGTTCGTCGTGATGCTTGCGCTGACGTGCGCCGGTTGCACGGTGTCCGAGGTCATCACGGCGGAAAAGACGCCGCTCGAGGTGGCGTCCCTGAAGATCGACGAGAGCCTGCTCCTCGACGTCGGCATCCTGAACTTCGACGCGGGCATTCCCGAGAGCAACGACGCGGACGAGACCGGCATCTACCCCGAGGTCCGGCAGGCGGAGGCTCGCTACCTGCCGTATCACCTGAAAACCACGATGCAGGGCACCGGTTTCTGGGGTGCCGTGCGCGTGATCCCCTCGGAATCGGTGTTCACGGACGTCATCGTGTCGGGCGTGATCGAGCGCTCCGACGGCGAGTTCGTGAAGCTGCGGGTGAAAGCCAGGGATGCGCGGGGCCAGCACTGGTTCGAGCGAACCTACTCCATGCAGACCGGGATCACGTCTTACTCGGAGAACCGCGATCTCAGCACCGATCCCTACCAGAAGGTGTTCAACGAGATCGCGAACGACCTGCGTGCCCATGCGGCCAGCCTGAGCGCGGACGAGATCCGCCGCATCCGGAACATCTCCGAGATGCAGTTCTTCGCCGACATGGCGCCGACGGTGTTCGGTGACTACATCACGGAGAAAGACGGGATCACGAGCCTCGTCAGGCTGCCGGCCGAGAACGACCCGATGGTGCAGCGCCTGAGGCAGATCCGCGCCCGCGACCAGCTCGTGATCGACACGCTCAACGAGCATTACGCCAACTTCTACTACGGCATCGCGATTCCCTACGAGTCGTGGCGGGAGACGGCGCGCGAGCAGGCGGTGAACTACCGGCAGGTCAAGCGCGCGGCGACGCTGCGGGCCCTGCTCGGGGTCGTCGTCGTCGCGGGCTCGATGAGCATCGACACGAGCAGCTCCAGCCGCTCGGCGGCCCGCGCGAAGTCCGCGGCGCGCTACGTGGGCGTGAATCGCGGCATCGGCACCATCATCAGCGCCTGGAACCTGCGCCAGACCGCGGACATTCACCGCGAGAACATCAAGGAGCTGTCCGAATCCTTCGGCGCGGAAGCCGCTCCCCTCGTCGTGCGCGTCGAGGGCGAAACGCGGCGGCTGACCGGCATCGCCGAAGCGCAGTACGAGACCTGGCGCAAGCTCCTGAAGGAGATCTACCAGGCCGAGACCGGGTTCGCCCATACGCTGGACGTGGGCGTGGACGGCCGGGCCCAGCAGCAGGGGCCACAGGACTGAGCCGCCGGTTTCGCGCCGCGGGCGGGCCGCCCGCCCGCGGCCGTTCCCGTTGCCTTCCCCGGACGCCGCGAGCGGGCGTTGCCGCGCGGGGTCGAACGCGCCGAAAATGCCAAAACTTGTGGCGCCGATCAGGGACTAACGTAAGTCGATGAGGGGACCACGCGCACTGGCTGAAGGCACGCGGCTCGCCGACCGATACACGTTGCTCCGGCGGCTGGGCTCCGGGCCGATGTCGGAAACCTGGCTCGCCCGCGATTCGAGGGCGGAGTCGGTCGTCGCGCTCAAGTTCCTCGCCTCGTCGCTGGCGGCGGACGCGCGCCGTCGCGAGCGGTTCCGCCAGGAATGGCAGACCGGCATTCGCCTGATGCACCCGCACATCGTGCGCGTGTTCGAGTACCACGACGACGCCGACGGCCCCTTCTATTCGCTGCAGTTCCTCGGCGGGCCCGATGCCTCGACGCTCGCGGGGCGACCGCTCGCGGAAGCGCTCAGGCCCTTCGGGCTCATCGCCGACGCGCTGCGCTACGCGCACGGCAAGGGCCTCGTGCACCGCGACATCAAGGCGGCCAACGTGCTCTTCGACGCGCGCGGCGCGCCGTACCTGATCGACTTCGGCGTGGCCGCCGCCGCAGGCGAGCCCGCCTCCGGCGGCACGCCGGTCGCCACCCCGCCGGGCGCAGGCGCGGCGGACCCGGCGGACGACGTCTACGCCCTCGGGGTGCTGGCGCACGAAATCCTGTTCGGTGAGCCGCCCGGCGCGGAGCGCACCGCCGGTGCGCTCGCGGCCCGGCGCACGCTCCCGGGCGAGAGCCTGCCCGCGGACATTGCCGCCCTGCTCGCGAGCATGCTCGACGAGGACCCGCGGCGCCGCTCGGCAGCCGAAAGGGTGGCGGAAGCGCTGCGCGCCGCCGGCATCGAGGCCGGCACCATCAGGCTCGATCCGTCCGACGTCATCAGCGTGGGCGGGGACGAGGTGACCGTGGATTCCGTGCAGGCGGCCCCGGCGTGGCAGCGCACGCCGGCGGCGGCCGCTCCGGACACCCGGCACGGCGTCTCGGCGGCGTTCTGGTGGGGCAGCCTCGCCGTCCTCGCGCTGGTGGTCGTCGGCTTTTTCTGGCTGCTGCCGCAATGGATGGAGAGCCGCCGCACCGCGGAGCGGCAGGCGAGCGAGCGGGCAGAGCCCGTTGCCGAGGCGCCGGCGGAAGCCGCCGGCGAGGCCGTGCCGGACACCGGCCCGGCACGCACGCCGGCCGAGCGCGCCGCGCTCAAGGGCGATACCGACGAAGTGCTGGGCGAGTTGCTGTCGACGCTCGAGCGCCTGCGCCTGCGCGCGATCGAGCGCTGGGGCGGCCAGGCCTACCAGGACGTGATCGCCGTCTACGAGGAGGGCGATCGCGCGTACCTCGGCGGCGACTACGAGAAGGCGCGGGCCCGCTACCGCGAGGCGCTCGAGCGCCTGCGCCCGTTCTTCGATCGCATCGAGCCGGAGTTCGCGCGCGCCATGCAGGCGGGCAAGGCGGCGTTCGAGGCCGGCAACCATGCGGACGCCGTGCGGCAGTTCGACCTTGCCGCCGCGATCACGCCCAACGATGCCGAGGCCAGGCGCTGGCTCGAGCGGGCGCGCAACCTGGAAGCCGTGCTCCGCCTCACGGACCAGGGGTTGCGGCTCGAGAGCTCGCTCGAGCTCGACGCCGCGAAGTCCGCTTTCGAGCGCGCGCTCGACCTGGACCCGGCATGGCAACCGGCTGCCGAGGGACTGGCGCGCGTGCGCGAAGCGCTCGTGCGGCGCTCGTTCGAGCAACGGATGACCGAGGGTTTCGCCGCGCTGTCGGCAGGGGATTACGCGAGCGCGCGCGCCGCCTTCGAGGCCGCGAAAGCGCTGGCGCCGGATTCGCCGGAGCCGGTCGACGGGTTGCTCCAGGTCGACCAGGAAGTGCGGCTCGCGCGTATCCAGGCGCTGGAGCAGGAGGCGAGCGCGCTGGAGGCGAGCGAGCAGTGGCAGTCGGCGGTCGAGAAGTACGAAGCGATTCTCGAGATCGACGGCCTGCTCCAGTTCGCCCGCGACGGATTGCGCCGCGCGCAGGAGATGGCGGCACTGCACGCGCAGCTCGACGCGTGGATCGCCGAGCCGGACTCGCTGTCCGCGCCGGAAACGATGCAGGCGGCGACCAACGTACTGCTCGAGATCTCGCGCATGCAGGCCGGGCCGCGGCTCGAGGACCGGAAGAACGAGCTCTCGCGCCTGCTGAAACGCGCCGCGACGCCGCTCACCGTGCAGCTCGTCTCCGACAACGCTACCGAGGTGTCGATATTCCGCGTAGGCCGGCTCGGTGCGTTCACCACGCGCGAGCTTGAGCTCCGGCCCGGTGAGTACGTCGCGATCGGCAGCCGTCCCGGCTACCGGGACGTGCGCCTCGAGTTCCGCGTGGCCCCGGAGATCGAGCTCGAGCCCATCGTGATCGTGTGCGAGGAGCGGATTTGAAGATTACGTCGATCGTCATCAGGGACGCGGAAGGCGAGCGGCGTTACGGCCTGGATCGGCTGCCCCTCAAGCTCGGGACCGCCAGCGACTGCGAGATCCGGCTGCCCGGTCCCGGCAATGCGCCGGTGGCGCTGCTCGCCGAGCTCGACGGCGAGCCGTTCGTGCAGCCGTCCGGCCGGGGGGCGGCGGTCACTTTGAACGGCGAGCCGCTGGCGACGCCGCGTCGCATCGGCGACGGCGACGCCGTCGAGTTCTTCGGCTCACGCGTGGAATTCGCCCTGCACGGCGGCGAGCTCACGGCCCGCGTGCGCTTCGAGGACAGCGCCTACGTCACCCGGCCACCGGAGCTGCCCGACGAGGCGGCGCAGGACGAGGCCATCGCGCCTGCCGCGTTCCGGCGCGCGAGCGAGGCCGCGGCGGTCGTCGAGGAGCAGAGGAGTCACCGCTGGCAGATCGCGCTGACGCTGGCCGTCGGCGTGCTCCTGACCGTCTCGTGGCTGCTGTTCACGTCGCGCTCCATCCGCTTCGATCTCGACCCGGCGGGGCCCGCCGAGATCTCGATCATCGGCGGCTGGTTCCGGATGCCGATCGGGGATCGCGTGCTGCTCCGGCCCGGCGATTACGTCGTCAACGTGCGCAGGGAAGGCTATTACCCGGCCAGCCAGAGCTTCGAGGTGGGCGAGGCCCGCAGCCAGAACATCCAGATCGCGCTGCGCAAGCTGCCCGGGCGGCTGACGGTGCGCACAGATCCGGAAGTCGAGGCGATAGTGACCGTGGACGACACGCAGGTCGGGCCCGCGCCGTACGGCCCGATCGAGCTGCAGCCGGGTGTGCATTCGATCAGCGTGACGGCCGAGCGCTACCTGCCGTTCCACGACCGCGTGACGATCACCGGGCTCGACCGGCACCAGCAGCTTTTCGTGCAGCTCGTGCCGCGCTGGGCCGACGTCGAGATCACGTCCACGCCTCCGGGCGCGGCCATCTACCGCGGCGAGGAGCAGATCGGCGTGACGCCGGCCACCGTCGCCCTGATCGAGGGCACGCACCGCCTGAGCGTGGTGCGGGAAGGTTTCAAGGCCTGGGACGGCGTGATCGAGACGCGCGCGAACGAGGACCTCGTGCTCCCCACCATCGAGCTCGAGCCGGCCGACGCCCGCCTGCGCGTGACGACGGTGCCGGCAGGTGCGGCCGTCACCGTCGACGGGCGCTACCGCGGCCAGTCGCCCATCACGCTCGCGCTGTCGCCGGACGTCGATTACCGCATCGGCGTCTCCAAGGCCGGGTACGGCTCGGCGGAGCGCCAGGTCCGCCTGCCGGCCGCGACGACGCGGGAGCTCACCGTCGACATGACCGCCCGGGTCGGCATCGTGAACGTGAACGTCGTGCCCGCGGACGCGACCGTGTACGTGGACGGGCGCGAAGCGGGGACCGGATCGACCACGCTGCACCTCCCCTCCGCCCCGCACCGCCTCGAGGTGCGCAAACCCGGCTACCAGGCATTCAGCCGCAGCATCACGCCGCGCCCGGGCTACCCGCAGACGGTCGACGTGCGGCTCCTGACGGAGGAGGAAGTGCGCCGCCAGAGCGTTGCCGCCACGCTCACGACGTCGCAGGGCCAGGTGCTGCGCCGGGTCGAGCCGGGCGACATCGTCATGGGCTCGTCCCGCAGCGAGCAGGGCCGCCGCGCGAACGAGGTGCTGGTACCGGCGAGGATCACGCGCCCGTTCTACATCAGCGAGAAGGAGATCACCAACAAGGAGTTCGCGCGCTTCCGGCGCGACCACGTCTCCGGCAGCGGCGCGCTCGCGTCACTGGCGGGCGACATGAACCCGGTCGTCAACGTGTCGTGGAGCGATGCCGTCGAGTACTGCAACTGGCTCTCGGCCGAGGAAGGGCTGCCGCTCGCCTACGAAAAGCGCTTCGAGAAATGGGAGCCGATCATCCCGGCACCCGACGGCTACCGCCTGCCGACGGAGGCGGAATGGGAGCTCGCGATCCGTTACCAGGGACGCGCCAGCGCACCGGTCTTCCCGTGGGGCGACAGCCTGCCGCCGCGCCGCGACAGCGGCAACTACGCGGATCGCTCGGCCGAGGGCGTCGTCCCCTCGATCCTGCCGGGCTACGACGACGGCTTCGTCGCCACGGCACCGGTGGGCTCGTTCCCGCCGAACGCGCTCGGACTCTACGACGGCGGCGGCAACGTCGCCGAGTGGGTGCAGGACTACTACCACGTGCCGACGCCGGGCATCACCGAGCCGCTCGTCGACCCGACCGGCCCCCGCGGCGGCACCCACCACGTCATCCGCGGCTCGTCGTGGCGCCATGCCGGCATCATGGAGCTGCGCCTCGCCTTCCGGGATTTCGGCAGCGAGGGCCGCGACGACGTGGGCTTCCGGATCGTGCGCAACGCGCCCGCCGTCAAGGCGCCCTGAGGCATGCGCGATCCCGGGACACTTTCGCTCGAACCGCGGTCTAAACCGGCATGACGTGGCCAGGACGGGACAAGGGGTGGTGGCACATCGCCGCGGCGCTGCTGGGGGCGCTGGCGCTCGCCGGGGCGGCCCTCGCGCAGCAGGGCGGCGGGGCGCCCGCCGGTGAGGAGGACGAGCCTGCCGCGACCACCGGGGCTGACGGACCGGCCGCCGAGGCGGAAGCCCCGGAGGCCGAGGGCGGCGAGACCGGGGCGCCGGCCGACGGGGAGCCCGCAGGGGACGGCGGGGCGGCCGGCGAAGACGGCCCGCTGGTCGTCGACGAGGAGGAAGGATCCATCCTCGACGACCAGACCTTCGAGGGCGAGGAGGACGACTTCATCCCCAGCCAGGAAATCCCGGTGGATGAGCCGATCCCGTTCCCGTCCGACATCTGAGCGACTCCGGACAACCGCAGACACGGGCCGCCGCGTGCATCGCGGGCGGTTAATCCGGTACAGTCGTCAGCCGGTGGAGAGCGGCAGGAGCCAAGCTGCAGATTCATGAAAAAAAAGAACATTCCGATCGAGTTCGTCTACCAGGTATTCGCGCTCATCATCATCGTCATCGTCGTGCAGGGCTACTACATGTCGGTGGTGCGGCCCAACGCGGCGGAGGCGCTCGAAGAGCAGTACCGGCTGCAGGAGCAGAACCCGAACTACGTGCCGGAACGTTCGGTATGGGTCCTCATCAAGGACTACGAGCAGGAGGCCTGCTTCATCCTGATGTTCTGGGCGTTCGCGATCATCGGCTACAAGGCATTCCAGCTCTCGCGCGAGCGGCGGCTGCTCGAGATCGACCTGATACCGATCGCCGACGGCATGCGCATCCTGCCGGAGGACACGCGCGAGTTCGCGCGCCAGATCCAGGCGCTGCCCGAGGACCAGCAGCGCCTGCTGCTGCCGCGAGCCCTGTTGTCCGCGCTGCGCCGCTTCGCCACGACCCAGAACATCCAGGACGTGACCAACATCGCCCAGTCGGTGTGCGAGACGGAAGCGGACAAGCTGGAATCGGATCTCTCCATGATCCGCTACATCGCATGGGCGATCCCGGCGATCGGGTTCATCGGCACGGTCCGCGGCATCGGCGACGCGCTCGCCCAGGCGAACCGCGCCGTGCAGGGCGATCTCGCGGGCGTCACCGAGAGCCTCGGCCTCGCGTTCAACTCGACCCTGATTGCGCTTCTCATCAGCATCGTGCTCATGTTTCTCATCCACCAGCTCCAGTCCGTGCAGGAGAGGCTGGTGTTCGACACCGAGGCGTATTGCGACGAGAAGCTCATCCGCCACATGAAGGCGGATTAGCGAGCCGGACGCCGTGACACGGCTTGCCGCCCACGTCAACGATGCCGGAATCACGCTGCTCGCGGCCGACCGCATCCTGTATCGCGAGCCCGGCTTCGCCTTCCTCGACGGTGAGCGCCTGACGACCGGCAACGAAGCCTACGCCCACGCCCGCGTCCACCCGCGGAGCATCCAGCACCGCTACTGGCGCGACCTGAGCGCTGATCCGTTGCCGGACCGGCGCTTCGCTCACCTGAGCCCGGCGGACCTCGTCAGCCGGCAGCTCGAGCAGATGTGGGCGGTCGCCGGCGGCGCGACCGAGCTGGTCTTCGCCGTGCCGGCGTGGATGAGCCAGGAGCAGCTCGGGCTGCTGCTCGGCATTGCCGCCGAGCTCGGGTTGCCGGTCAGCGCGATGGTGGAGGCGGCCGTCGCGGCCACGCGGCGCGAGTACGTGAACGCGGTGCCGGTGCACGTCGACATCGGCCTGCACGCGGCCACGCTGTCGCGGCTCGCGCAGCGCGACGGCGAAGTACGGCTCGAGCGGTCCGAGGTGATCGAGGACTGCGGCGTGTGGGCGCTGTACGACGCCTGGCTGACCGCGGTGGCAGAAGCCTTCGTGCAGCAGTCGCGCTTCGACCCCCTGTACGACGCGGAGACCGAGCAGATGCTCCTGGCCGCACTGCCCGACTGGCTCGCCGCGGCTGCCCGCGGCGGGACCGTGGCGCTCGCGCTCGAGCACCGCGGCCTGCGGCACGAGGCCGGCATCGAAGCGCTCGCGCTGATCGGCGCCGCGGCGCCTCACTACCAGCGGATTGCGAGCCGCTTGCGCGCCCTGTACCGGGCGGAGGACACCCCGGCCATCCAGGTCACGGACCGGGTCGCCCGCCTCCCCGGCCTCGCGGACATGCTGAAGGCGCGCGTCGGCGGCGAAGTCTTCGGGCTCGAGCCGGGCGCGACCGCGCGCGGCGCGCTGGCGCGCTGCCGGGAGCCGCTGCGGCAGGGCGCGGCGGTGGCCCTCAGGCGCCGGCTGCCGCTGGACCAGGCCCCCGTCGAGGTCGAGCAGGACCGCTCGGCAGGCGCGGCGAGCGGCCTGCCGACGCACCTCTTGTTCGGCGACATCGCTTATGAGATCAACGACCTGCCGTTGTGGCTGGGTTCCCGGCCGGCGGAGGGCGAGCGCACCATCGTCCTCGGGGGCGACATGCCGGGCGTGTCCCGGCGGCACTGCTCCGTGCGGCGGGTCAACGGCCAGTGCGTGCTGGAGGACACGAGCCGCTACGGCACGTTCCTGAACGGACACCGCATCGACGGGTCTACTGTCCTGCAGGTGGGCGACACCGTGCGGGTCGGCTCGCCCGGCTACGAGTTCAGGCTGATCACGACGGACGAAAGTCATGGCGCGTAAGCGGCGCTCGTTCGAAATCTTCAGCATGTCCTTCCTGGACTGCATCAGCTGTGGCTTCGGCGCGGTGATCCTCCTCTTCATGATCATCAACGCGCAGGCGACGCGCGCGACCGACGCCCCGACCCAGCGCCTGATGGCCGAGGTGTCGAAGCTGCAGTACGAGATCCTCGACGAGCGCAAGAACTACGTGCTCGCGAAGAACACGATCGAGGAGCTCGAGAACGAGCGGGCACAGGCAGCCACCGAGATCGAGCAGATCACGGCCCTGATCGAGAAGCTGAAGCTCGAGATGCAGCAGCACGACGAGGAAACGCTCGCGAAGATCGAACGGGTCGAGAAGCTGCAGTCGGACATCAAGTCGCTCGAAGAGCAGCGAGCGCGCCTGCTGGCCGCGGCCGCCGCTCGCGAAAGCGGCTCCCAGGTGCGCCGGTTCACGGGCGAGGGGGATCGCCAGTACCTCACCGGGCTCAAGGTGGGCGGCGAGCGCATCCTGGTGCTCGTGGACGCCTCGGCGAGCATGCTCGACCGCCGCATCATCAACATCCTGCGCCGCCGTAACATGCCGGCCGAGCGCCGGCTGCGGTCCGAGAAGTGGCGCCAGGTCGTGAACAGCGTGGACTGGCTGTCCGCGCAGTTCCCCGCCACGAGCAAGTTCCAGATCTATGCCTTCAACACGACCGCGTGGCCGGTGCTGGAAGGCACCAAGGGCATGTGGCTGGATGTCGGCGACGGCGAGCAGCTCAACCAGGCGATCCGCGTGCTGCGCCGCACCGTGCCGGAGAACGGCACGAACATGGCCGCCGCGTACGATGTCATCAACAGCCTGAATCCCAAGCCGGACAACGTGATCGTGCTGGTGGACGGCCTGCCGACCATGAACAGCCCCGATGCGAAGCGCGGTATGGTGACCGGCCAGGAACGCCTCAACTACCACTACGAGGCGGAAGCCATCATTCCGAACGGTATTCCGGTGAACATCCTGCTGTACCCGATGGAAGGCGACTACAACGCAGCCATCGCGTACTGGCTGCTCGCCTACCGGACCGGCGGCTCCTTCATGAGCGTGAGCGAGGACTGGCCATGAAGGCGGGACGGCGCCGCAACGTCGAGACGTTCAGCCTCTCGTTCCTCGACTGCATCTGTTGCGGCTTCGGGGCGGTCATCCTGCTGCTCGTACTGAGCAAGATCGCCGAGCCGGTGATCATCGAAGAGACCGAGACGGACCTGCAGAAGCTGATCGCCATGCTGCAGGAAGAGCTCTACGAGATCCGCGGCGACACGACCGAGCTGAACCGGGAGCTGGTCTCGGCACGCAAGCTCACCACCGACACGCAGATGACGCTCAAGGAGCTGCAGCGGGAGCTCGATCGCGTGCAGGGGCAGTACGCGCTGCTGAAGGAGGACGCGCCGGAGCTGGACGTCGACGAGGGCCAGTTGCGAGCCGCACTGCAGCGGCTCACCGAGGAGATGCGACGGCTGCAGCCGAACTACCGGCGAGCGCCGGACGACGCGATCGGCGGCATCCCGGTCGACAGCGAGTACATCATCTTCGTGATCGACACCTCCGGCAGCATGCAGTCGAAGTGGGACTTCGTCGTGCAGAAGCTCGACGAGGTGCTCGACGTCTACCCGACGGTCAAGGGCCTGCAGATCATGAACGACAACGGTCGCTTCATGTTCCAGCAGTACGGTGCCACCTGGCTGCCCGACACGCCGCAGCTTCGGGAGCAGATCAAGCAGGTCATGCGCACCTGGGCGCCGTTCAGCGACAGCAACCCCGCCGACGGCATCGC
>Ga0079224_100003349_pt1 | contig 20169 bp, 15 predicted proteins | sample Stecom2015_FD_80414 | JGI IMG/M metagenome (GOLD analysis project Ga0079224, IMG submission 80414) | Agricultural soil microbial communities from Utah to study Nitrogen management - Steer compost 2015 | ecosystem: Environmental > Terrestrial > Soil > Agricultural land | place: USA: Utah...
AGACACAGAGGACGCTGAAGAGCCGCCGCTCTGGGGCAAGCCTTCAAGCATTGCCCCAGGGCTGTGTTGGTATACAAATTGGATGTTTACTCAGGAAGCTGGACAATGCAATCGATTTCAATCATGAAACCGACCAGCGGAACCGGAACGGTGGTCCTGGCGGGATAGGGAGCATCGAAATATCGCTTGTAAATTTCATTGAACTTAGCAAAGTCTCCCATATTCGAAAGGTACGCATTCACTTTCACAACATCTTTCATCGAAGCTCCGGAAGCCTCAACAATAGCCTTCAGGTTCTCGAACGTTCTCACCGCTTGTTCTTCGAAGGTATCACCCGTAAATTCCCCGGTAGCGGGATCGACGGGCCCCTGCCCCGAAACAAAAAGCTGCCTTCCCTGTGAAATGACGCCATGGGAATACGGTCCTTTGGCAGGAGCTCCCTGCTCAGCATGAACGGTTTTTCTCATCATTCCTCCTTCATTGGAACTTGATTACTGGCTTGCAAGGTACATGAGTCAAGCGCAGGGTGCAATGTCCGCAACGCATTCCTGTTGCACCTGTCCCAAACGACAGCTACTCTGTGTCCGATGAGCGAAAATCCTTCATCAGTCCGCACACCACGAATTGCCATTCTTTACTGTACGCAGTGTCGCTGGCTCCTCCGAGCCGGCTGGATTGCCGAAGAGTTACTGACAACTTTCGAAGAGGAACTGGGCGAAGTCGCCCTCATCCCATCCAGCGGAGGGACTTTCGATATCTATCTCGACGATCAGCTTCTCTATTCCCGCAAAGAAGAGGGATCATTTCCGGAATTGAAGACGCTGAAGCAAAAGATAAGAGACCATATCGTCCCAGGTCGAGATCTTGGACACAGTGACCGCAAGACCTGACACTCATCGCTTTCAAATTCCCGCCTCCTTGAAAGCCCTGGCGATCAAAGCCTGCGCCTCTTCCTGCACCTTCTCGAGGTGATCAGGCCCGCGGAAGCTTTCAGCATAGATCTTGTAGATTTCTTCGGTGCCCGACGGTCGAGCCGCAAACCAGGCGTTTTCCGTCACTACCTTGATGCCGCCGATGGATTCACCATTTCCCGGTGCCCGGTCGAGGCAGGCGATCACCTTTTCGCCGGCCAGCTCCTCGGCTTTCAGCTGCGACGGCCGGAGCGCTTTCAAGGCTTCTTTCTGGGCGGGAGTCGCCGGTGCGTCGATGCGTCGATATACAGGATCGCCGAATTGCCGCGTTAGGTCGGCGTAGATCTCAGAGGGATCCTTCTCAGTGACCGCCATGATTTCCGCAGCCAGCAAATCCATTACAATTCCATCCTTATCGGTGGTCCACACCGTGCCGTCTTTTCGAAGAAAGGAGGCACCGGCACTTTCCTCACCGGCCAGTCCCAGCCGTCCCTCCAACAATCCCTCTACAAACCATTTGAAACCTACCGGCACTTCTACCAGCTCACGGCCCAGCGACGCCGTAACCCGATCGATCATGCTGCTGCTCACAAGCGTTTTGCCAACAGCCACCTCGCGCGACCATTCAGTGCGGTTTTGGAAGAGATACCAGACGGCCACCGAAAGATAGTGATTCGGATTCATGAGTCCCGCCTTCCGGCTGACAATCCCGTGTCGGTCGTAATCCGGATCATTCCCAAAGGCGATGTCGAATCGATCCTTTAACTCAATCAAACGTGCCATCGCGTAAGGCGAAGAACAGTCCATCCGGATCACCCCGTCGTGGTCGAGCGCCATAAAACTGAAACGGGGATCGATCTCATCATTGACCACTTCAAGATCGAGACCGTAACGTTCGCGCAGAGGTTCCCAGAAGCCGATTCCTGACCCGCCCATGGGGTCGACTCCGATCCGCAATCCAGCCCTGGCAACGGCAGCCAAATCCACTGCCGCTTCCAGATCGCTAACGTACGGGGTGACAAAGTCGTGCTCACGCAGCCACTCAGACTCGCGTGCCTGTCGGATGTCGATTCTTTTCACACTCCGATTGCTTTCTTCCAACAATCGGTTGGCACGCTCTTCTATCCAGGAGGTCTCAGCCGTCCCAGCCGGCCCCCCGTGGGGAGGATTGTATTTGAAACCGCCGTCCTCCGGAGGATTGTGGGAAGGAGTCATAACAATCCCATCGGCAAGACGATCTTTCGTCCCCCTGTTGTACGTCAGGATGGCATGGGAGATAACGGGCGTCGGAGTGTACTGGCCGTCAGGTGCGATTCGGACGTTCACCTCGTTAGCGACCAGCACTTCTATTGCCGTACTTAGTGCCGGTTCGGAAAGAGCATGGGTATCGATACCCATGAAGAGAGGACCATCGATCCCTTTGAGCTTGCGATAATCACAAACTGCCTGGCTGATCGCCAGGATATGGGCCTCATTGAAGCTGGCCGCCAGGGAAGTCCCTCGATGACCCGAAGTCCCGAATTTCACTCGCTGCTCGGGTATGGCTGGGTCAGGGCGCAGCACATAGAAGGAACTGACGAGTCGAGGAATGTTGGCGAGTTGAGAATTGAGGGGCCTCTTTCCCGCAAGCTGATGAGTCACTATCTTCTCCTCTTGAGAGACGTTTCCATTCTGCCGGGCAAATTTCAACAGCGTCAGAACGACACCGATCCGACGATCGACCTTTCAATGAACCGAAAGCAATGTGGGCCTTCTTGTCATGCCACGGTCGGCCTCGTATTGCTCGTAAGCGCCTCTTCATGGTAAGCACCTTTTGGAAGGTCAGCAACACCGGGCGCACGATGCTGATCGTCCTCATCGTCAAATCCATCGAATGTGCGACAATACGGTCTTTAGAAAATCCGAGCAAAGGTAATTATTCACGCATCAGAAATTGAATTGAAGCGTGTAGAATATAGGCAGTTAAAGAGGGTATGAAGAACCATTGGTCCCGCCATCGGCTCTTTGTTGGGTTGGCATTCATAGTGCTGCTGGCATCGTGCCAGAAACGAAATGTTCCGGTACAAGTGCCAGATGCTCCGCGGGAACCCCTCCTCAATCTAGCTGAGCCCCATCTTCGGGATCGGAATTTTACAGAACTCAGAAGACTGGCCTCTCAATGTCTGACCAACACAGAACTGGAGGAAGACCATGATGAGGCACTCTACCTGCTGGTCCTGGTCCACTCGACACCGGAAAGCCCTCATTTCGACCTGGATCGCGCCGGAGAATACACACAGCGTCTTGAATCAACCTATCCTTCCAGTCCTTACACCCTGCCGACACGGTTGATGTACGATCTTGGCCGCCAGCTTCAAGACCAGCAGTCGCTGGTACAGGAGGTTCAGGAATTGTCGCGTCAATTAAGGGGCTCCAGAACCGAACTTCTGCTGTCGATACGCACCTTAAAGGAGAGAATTGAAACGCTGAGGTCCGAGAAAGTCATGCTGGAAAATCACCTTGATCTTCGTGAGCAAGAGATTGAGGCCCTTTCACGGGAACTCGCCGCAGCCAGAGCCAGATCAAAGGAGTTGGCAGAAGAGCTGGAAGTCCTTAAAGAGATCGACCTGAAGCGAAACAGGCCGAGGTAGCGCACCTCAAGAGGAATACCAAGTCCAGCTCCCCCACGGTTCTTTTTTCCATTCCAGAAACGAGACTTCATTGACCGGGCTGCGACCGGCGACTATAATCCCTCGCGGGGTTTACAGTTCCAGTTAAATTCTGTCGGGAAACATTATGCCGCTACAGAATCGAATTCTCTTGCCCAGGAGGACCTTAATCGGGCCGCTCCTGTGTCTCGTCCTGGTTGCTTCTGCAGCCCTTCTCCCAGCAAAGGCTCAGGATACACGCCTCGAAATTGAAAAAGGAGTCATTCAGCTCGAAGACGTGGTTCCACGTGCCACGAGTATTGCCAGAGGTATCGTCACTTCATCGCGAACCGAGTGGTATGGCCAAAGCATCATCACCATCTATGATGTTCGCATCGAAGAGTCGCTGAAAGGAGAGCCGGGGAGATCGCTACGATTCCTGCTTCCTGGAGGAAGACTGGGAAAGGTCCAGACAATCTGGCCAGGGCTGCCTCGGCTGACGTCGGGGGATGAGATTGTTCTTTTCGCGGAGGCCGATTCCTCCCTGCCGGCTCTCCGGCCAATCGATTTCATTCACGGGATCGTTCCCGTACGCCGCCGTCCAGCCGATGGGGCCAGAGTAGTCGACGTCCGTGGCAAGGCGGAATCACTCGAACAGTTTCTAAATGCCGTCAGGCAGATTCTTGGTAGACGATAGTTATCTCACTTCACTCGCAGAGGAATCACCAGATGGATTGGAAGCCTCGCCTCAACCTTTCGCATCTCTCAGGCAAACTCATCGCTTCAGTGCTGCTTTTTGCGCTGGCAGCCACAGCCGCTGTGGATCCTGTTCAGGGCGGCGATAACCTTGAGCGGCTGTCGATCGTTCCTTTGGAGATCCGGGACATTGCCTGGGACAGACGACTTTATGACGGAACGATCGGTGATGCCGTTTCGTGGCGTCACAATCCGACCAATAAACCGGTTGACGTTAATTTGTTTGAGTTTCTAACGGCGGTGCAGAAAGGTTTCGCGGTGTGGTCGGCTCTGGACGATTTCTTGAATATGCCCCCCCTGATCCCGGAGTTTCTGTTCGGAGGTTTCACAACCGTTACCCGGGCAGGAGCGATTGACGGCATCAACGCCATCGTATGGCAGAATCTAGGAACCACCGGGATTCTGGCCATCACACCCTGTACCTCATTAACGGAACCATCCACGACAACCACAGGTCCTTTTGGTGGAACCAGGCTCCCGATTGGAGATGGTCGATCCATACCGTTTCCAGGACCTCCAGGAGTGACCTATCCGGCGGGAACCATCATCGATTGCGGAATTGCCTTTAACACGAATGCGCCGTGGGTAAACTCGGGAGGAAGTGCCGGCTTTGATATGCAATCGGTTGCTACCCATGAAATTGGCCATCTTCTGGGGCTATCACACTCGACTGTGGGACTGTCGACGGCAGATTCCAGTGACGATGCCACCATGATTCCATTTGCTGACAATACCGACAATCTTCGATCACCGAAGTATGAGGATCTGGCCTCCGTCTTTCGAACCTACCTGAGAACGAACGGCCTGGAACGGACGCTGGGGGGATTCGCCACGATTGTCGGCAGGATCCAGGCGGGACCGGACTGCCAGAATGCCACCGGTGTCAGCGTACGGGCCTACGAAGCCACCACCGGCTTTGAAGGGTCGCTGGTCGTCGAAACCTTTTCGGGTTCAAATTTGAGGCAAGGACTTCCGCATGAGCCTTTTGATGGATCATTCGAACTGAACGTCCTTCCAGGCGTTGCCTATACTCTGGCCACGACAACCTTGGTCCCCGACCTGACCGCTCCCTTCTCGAGCTTTCGTTTTAACCCCACCACGATCTTCTCAAACACCAAAACAGAAGAATCGATAGTGACTGACCAGCTTCTCGAGGTTGGTCCGCTGTCACCCGGAGAAGTTCTCGACGTCGGAGACCTCGGGATTCTAGGATGCACGCCTTGATGGTAGTTAACCACAGGAGGCACGGGGGACGCTGAGGGGCAAGAGTGTTTCCCCCCGCGTCCTTAGCGTCTCCGTGGTTGAGCCGAAGAGTTCCTGAATTACTCGGAAAGGAACGGAATCAGCTGCTTGAGTTCTTCCTCAGTCGGCTGGCGTCCGTATTGGCAGATTTCGAAAGCCTCGGCATATTTTACAGCTTTTCCTCTTTCGGGACCGTACCACTTGATCAACTGGTCCCTGTACTCGTCAGCCACCGCTGCGTAACGCGCTCCATGGTGCTTAACCAACCAGGCGCGCCGTTCTTTCGGATCTTTGGGCACACTCTGGATGGCTCGCTCTCGCTCTCTTCCGACACTACTGTAATTGACCTCAAAAACCTGGGAGACCAGCTTTTCGATAGCCTCGATCTTTTTCTCGAATACATCGTCGATATCCACGATGATATCGGGCTGGAATGGATAAGGCTTCTTGAACCGATCGGAATAGTGGAGATAAATCGGATTGTTCTCGGTTTCTTCTATCAAAGGCATGAAAAAGGGAATGCTGACCATAAAGGCGGTGTCATGAGCCAGAACGCCGACATAGCGATGGTCCGGGTTATAGTCATTCGTCCGATGCGAGAGGACAATGTCCGCCTGCCATTCCCGAATCAGGTTTGCCATTAATTTCCTGTTTTCCAGAGTGGGCATCAGCTCGCCGTCGTGGATGTCCATGACAGCGGACTCCACTCCCAGAATCTTACCGGCTTCGGCGACTTCTTGCGCCCTTCTACGCGCCAGCGGTCCCCCCGACTGCACGTAGTGGCCGAGATCGCCGTTGGTCATGGAGACCAGCTTGACCTTATCACCGCGTGCAGCCCAACGCGCGGCAACGCCTCCCATCTTGTACTCTGCATCGTCCGGATGAGCTCCAAAGCCGATGATCCTCAGGCTCCGGTCGGGAGGAATGACCGGCTCCTGCTGAGCGACTCCTGGAGAGGAGACAAAACTCAAATAGATAAAACAGAAAAGAACCGACGGGTAGATAAGATGTTTCATTGGCATACTCCTTTCGAGATTTGTAGTTAGGAAGGATTTGATTTCCGACTCTCGGAACAATGAAGCGTATTCAGAAATGTCAAGGTGAACTTCCTTGATGCCAGGACTCGCGATACTGGCTGGGCGACATCTGCTTGATCTTTCGAAACTGTCGATTGAAGTTGCTAAGGTTATCAAAACCGCACTTAGCCGCCACTTCGGTGATCCTGCTGCCCTGGGTGCTCAATAATCGACAGGCTCTTTCTACTCGGACTTCGTTAACGAACTCCGTAAATGTCTTCCCGACTCTAGATTTAAAGTAACGGCTGAATGCTCCTTCACTGAGACCGACCTGAATCGCCGCCTCCCGAAGGTAGATTTTCCGATCCAGGTTGCTTCGAACAAACTGGCATATTCGGTCAACACGCTTGGCATCAAATGCGTTGAGTTCCGGAATGAATCCGGGACTGCTTAAGCGGCTGAACTGGTCGGTGGTCGCGATTAACCGCAGAATCCGCAAAAGTCCGATGGCTTGTCTTAGCTTGCTTGGCTCATCCACCAGCTGAATAAGAAGTCGAACAATCAGTCGGTGGCTTTCGCCGAAAAGCTGGACACCTCGACGTGCCTCTTCGAGAACCTTCTTCAGAGGGTTAGTGAGTGGTTGGTGAAAAAAATCCGGCCCCAAAAAGTCTTCACGAAAATGGACTACGATAGCGTGCACCAGGGGATCATCCTGGCGTCCGCCGTCGGCTTCCCACAGATGGGGAAGATTTGAACCCACCAGCACCAGATCGTTTTTCTCCAAGGAAGCGATGCTGTCACCAACGACGCGATACCCGGTCCCCTGTAAAGTCAAAGTCAACTCGTACTCGGGGTGAAAATGCCATCGACAGCCAAATGTCTTGCCACGAATAACCTTTATCTGGAACCCGTTATTGTCGGTCTCGTGGTGCTTCTCGAAGACTAATTGTTTGACTGCCATTACCATAGACCCAGGGAAGGCATTTCGACCGTGTACGGAACAGTCACCTCGGGTAAGGCCGCCAAGCTTTCGACACGAAGGCTGGTTTGGCCTGAAGACAGTTCGGGATCTGTTGCCTATGAATTCGAATCGCTCACCCCGTCCAGATTTGCGTGGCAGCGTCCCGGTATTCGCGAGGGCACATACTTTTAATCTTGCGAAACTGGCGATTGAAATGGCTCAGGTTTTCAAACCCGCTGGCAAATGCAATGTCAGTGATCTTGCGCCCCTCTTCTGTGAGCATCCTACAGGCCCGCCCGACCCGTAACTCGTTCACGAATTCCGTGAATGTCTTGCCGGTTCGAGATTTGAAATAACGACTGAATGAACCTTCAGTCAGGCCGAGCTGCGCAGCCACTTCATGGAGGTAAATTTTCCGGTCCAGGTTCTCCAGCACATACTGGCATATCTTCTTAAGCTGCCCATGGTCAAATTCCGTGAATTCGGGCGCGAATCCATAACTGCTCAGGGGTTCGACCTCTGCAGTTGTCAGTATCTCAAGCATTTCCTGAAGGGCGATCACTCCTTCCAGCTTGTCATCAGGACGAACTTCGCTCATCCTTTCGATCACCTGCCGTTTTTGCTCCCCTCTAATGGCAAGGCCTACCCGCGCTCTCTGGAGAAGGCGCTTTACCGGTTCAAGCAGGCGCTGATTGAAGAAGCCGGGACCCAAAAAATCGTCACTGAAATGAATGACAATAACCCTCATCTGGTGCCCGGGAAGATTCTGAATGTAGAAATCGTGAGGCAAATTCGTGCCGATGAGCACCAGGTCAACCGACTCAAAAGGACTGATATTGTCCCCAATCATCCGATGGCCGGAGCCGTCCAGCACGAGTGTAAGCTCATTCTCCGGGTGAAGATGCCACGAACAACTGAATGAATCCCCCTCCATAATTCTGATCCGGAACCCGTCCGGCTCCATTTGCTGGAGTCTCTCGTAAACTGGGTTCATCTCCGTTCGTTATACCTCCGCGACAGAAGGAGAGTTTCAATCGCTTGTTGCGTCAGCCTGTTCGTTTATTTCGACGACCAGATAGCCTCCTTTCCGAGGCACCTCTCTTTCCGGGAACAACCCGAACAAGAAGGGCTAACCGCTGCATTTTGAAAAAGATGAGACATCCCCACGTCATTTGGGCATCTGGGAAGTCTGCCTTTGTGCCGAAAAAGAAAGGGCCGGGAATTCCCGGCCCTTCTCTGCGCTTAGCTCAGATCACCACTCCAGGCGCAGCATCATCTGGCCCCTGCGCCCACCCCCTTCGGCTTCCGGTGTCCAGCCCGGCTGGCTCACGATCTTTCCAGGATCCGCAACACTGATATTGTTGCGCGGATTGCTGAAGTGTGGTCGGTTAAACACGTTCGAGAACTGAGCACTGTAAGTTAATGTAAAGCGCTCAGTAAGCCTGAACTGCTTCACGGCCGACAGATGATGGACGTGGATTCCAGGCCCAACCAGGATGTTAGGAGCACTGTTTCCGAACCGGCCTGCCGGCGGCTCTGCAAAACAACTCGGGTCGAACCATCGATCCAGCGTCTTGTTGTCCAGGTTTCCGTCACAAATACGATCCGGCAAACCACCGATGGTATTGGTGTTCGACGGATCCGAACCCGAGAAATCGGGCGAGAAGTGCTTGCCGCTCGCGAAGAAGCTCGTGGTCTGTAACTTCCACCCACCCAGGACCGCGTTCACGACAGGACTGGCATCCGCCAGGTACCGTCTGCCGTGGCCGAACGGAAGCTGGATGATACTGGTGATAACCGCCCGGTGCCGCGGCTGGTAATCATCGCGGCTCCAGTGGCTGGTCACATCGTAGGGGTTCTGAGTGTTCAAGTAGTTGTGAAGATTGGATGCCAGCGTGTAGTTGGCGTTGAAGGTAATCAAGCCCATCCGCCGGTTTGCCTCAATCTGGAAGGCATCATAGTTGGACTTTCCATCGCGCTGAACGAAAGTCGTTCCGACAAACTCCGAGAAAGGCCGCCGGCTGGGAGCAAAGGGGATCAGACTCGGCTCGGGCTTGTTGAGCTGCAGGTTGTAGTGCAGTCCCCGACTGCGGGAGCCGATGTAAGAACCCCGGATACCAATTGAACCGAACTGGCGCTCCAGGCTGACGTTGAACTGTTGAATATAACCCCTCTTAGCATCAAGCGGATACCCGGTAACGCTCACAGATGGGACCTGTGCAGCACCCAGTCCTTCTGGAAAGGGGTTGGGAAAACTGAAGAAAGGTTGTCCACCTACGATTTCGTTAAAGTAAGTTTCGCTGATGTCGAAAGGTCCGGTCCCCTGTGCGAAGCGGAAAGGATCCAGACGCTCTGTATAGACCCCGTATCCACCTCGCAGGACCATGGTATCGGTGAAACGATAGGCCACGCCGAACCGTGGACGGAAGTGATTCTTGGCCGGGTTCGGGACCACTTCTCCAGGTACGATCGTGATGTTGTCCGGATAAAGCGGACTGACCGCAGACATTGCCGACTGGGGCACGATGACGTTCCCTGTAGCCGGATCCCAGTTGTACTGCAAGCCGTCCTCGAATTCGCCGGCGGTGAAGTAATCCCACCGGATACCGTAGTCGAGCGTCAGACTGGGAGTGATCTTGAAGGTATCCATGACGTAAATTCCGATTTCCGAACTACGCCGCCAGCGGTCGGTCAGAGGATCGCGGCGACTGCTCGAGCGAGGAAGCCCCAGAAGGAAGTCGGCATAGGGATGTCCTGAAAAATTACCATCAAATGAAAAGTTTCCGTAGGTACCCGTCTCTACCACGGAACGAAAGTTATTGAAGCGGAGAAACTGTCCTCCAAACTTCAATACATGCCTTCCCTGCGTCCAGGTCAGTGACTCATCAATCGACCAGTCGGTCCCCTGGTGGACGATCCCTCCGGGAATCGCGTCGAAGGTGGTCAAGCCCGAAATCGAGATAACCGGAGCCCCCATCGCTGAGAGGCCTCTGGGATTCACACCCTGAAGTCCAATCGACTGGACAATCGTATCTCCGGTCGGTGGAGTTACTCCGTCTACAGTCGTACCGTCCGTAATGTCATTGGTATTGAACCCGACACGCAAGGTGTTAACCACTGTCGGTGAAAAGACGTGAGTGTCGGACACCACCCACTTCCCGTGGTTTCGAGTCCTCGTACGCGGGAGATTCGGAAACGGCCGAGGCAATACGTAGGGGCCGATAAATCCAGTGTAGCGGAAGAAAATGGAATTGCTGTCTGTCAACTCATGGTCGACCCTGGCTAAAGGATAGAAAGTCCGGAAATTGTCTGGCGGATAAGGGAACAGATAGCCGTGGTTGTTGGTCAACTGCCCTGGCTCGCCCAGATTAGGCAACGGAATCCAGTTCTCCTGAAAAGCCAGGCTGGTCGGATTGATGCGCTCCGCTGGAATCTGGTTATTTGGAAAGGGCTGTCCGGTTAAAGGGTCGACAATTTGGATGTCGTTTGAAAACGCAGAAAAATCACCTTGTCGCATTGAATGCGTCGGCACGTGCGCAATCGGGAAACTGTTTCCCGGCATTTCGGCGTTATTCCACGCTCCGAAAAAGAACGTCCTGTCGCGAATGATAGGTCCACCCGCTTCAGCATAGATGTCATGGAACAGGTAAACGAGTCGTTCAGGATGGAAGAACTCACGGGAGCCAAAAGCTGAATTGCTGTGTCGGTAGAAGGCCCTGCCATGAAAAGCATTGGTACCGCGTTTGCTGGTCGCATTAAAACTGGCTGCGCGGGCCTGGTCGGCCGGTGCATTAACCGTCGTCACCCTGACCTCTTCCCAAGCATGCATCTGTACCGCCTGGCTACCGGTCTGCTCATTGCGTACTCCGTCATCCTCTACGGCCACGTCGGTCTGTCCGGCAACGGTAAGAACCCAGCCACGCCCTGAGACGCCAGGCAAGGTAGCAAGCAGAGACTGTGGTCCGGGATATGGTTTCAAACTCTCGCCGGTGGAAGCATCCTCAATCAACTCCGCATCGACTGCACCGCTGACGGTACCACCTTCTGTGCTAATAACCGCCGCACCCGCTTCAACAGTCACCTGGTCAGTAATCTCTCCCGTTTCCAGAACAATGTTCACTCGCCGAATTTGTCCGCTGTCGAGTACAACACCGTCGGCAACAAATGTTCTAAAACCGGGAAGCTCCGCAGTTTCCCGGTAGGTTCCAGGCCTCAAGTCCGGCATTTCATAGCCGCCCTGTTCATCAGTTATCACAGTTCTGGCTACAACTCCGGTGGCTACCTCTGTTGCAGTTACTTCCACGCCGGGAACAACCGCTCCCGTCTGGTCCTGGACCGTTCCACGCAATGTGGAAAGCGTCTGACCGGCTACCATTCCAGTCAGACCCAGACCAAGAACACCCCACAGGATGCACTGAAACAACGGTCTCCATGCAATGGGTTTCATGTTCATCTACCTTTCTTCCTCGTTCAGGCCAGCAAAACCCGCTGGCGATACATTAGGAAATAGATCTACTGTGAGCCGTAACTCCAAAAAAAGGGCTACGCTCGCTGAGAGATCCAGCGAAAAGGTCGGGCGATTGCCGATAGAGAATAGACCCCCCCTTTAACGGATTTACACTCTCAAACTTCTCTTATACTCCATCCTGGGCAGTTTTGACTACACCTTTGTGAACAGCGACCGATACTTTTCTGACCTTCTGACAAGACATCCGGCCGATTATAACCCACTATGGCCACTTACGATTTCGCCGGCTGAGAATGTCATACCAGTTCCGCGTCGCCGACAAATTGCTTGATATACTGACTGGGCAGCGACTCGCTGCCCAGTGGGGTTTAAATCATATGGATTCACCGACGCTTTCCCGGGGAACCACATCACAATACCCTGCCATCCGCATCGGGATCAGCTCCTGCCTCCTCGGTGAGAATGTGCGCTATAACGGCGGCCATACCCGAGATACCATGTTGGTGCAGTGGTTGGGTCCTTTCGTTGAGTGGGTGTTGGTCTGCCCGGAAGTTGAAGTGGGTATGGGAACCCCTCGAGAGACGGTCCGTCTGGAAGAGGGTCCGAACGGTCCGCGCATGATCGGCAGCGAGTCGCGAAGGGATTGGACCGATACGGTGGAAAGCTGGGCCAGGGAAAAGGTCGAAGGTCTTACAGAAAAGTCACTGCACGGTTATATCTTCAAACGAAGTTCTCCTTCTTGTGGGCTCTACAAGGTCAAGGTCTTCAACCGGAATGGTATTCCGGAAAGAAAGGGGAGAGGCCTGTATGCTGGGGCGCTGACAAGTAAGCTACCTCTGCTTCCAGTGGAGGAGGAAGGTCGGCTCATTGATCCCGCACTTCGTGAAAATTTTGTCGAACGGATATTCGCCTATTATCGCTGGACTCAGCTCCTGGAAAACGATCCCTCTCCTGCCGATTTGATCTCTTTTCACACTGGCTACAAGTTGACTTTGCTGTCACACAGTCCGTCCCATTACCGGCGACTCGGAAGTCTTGTTGGAAGCCTTACCAAGAAGTCATTTACCAGCGTTCTCGATGAATATGGTCAAGGGTTGATGCGGACACTCCAGATCATGGCATCCCGGGAACGACATGCCAATGTCATGCATCACTTGATGGGACATCTCAAGGACCACCTCGATGATACCCAAAAGCAGGAAGTATTGGGCTTGATTGAAGACTATCGCAGGGGATTGATTCCTCGCGTTGTCCCCTTGACGCTACTGCGTCACCATTTTCGTTTTCAGCCCGTCTCACGCTGGATCCATGACCAGGTTTACCTCAACCCTTATCCGAAAGAGCTCATGTTGCTGAACCACGTTTGACGTAGGTCGTCTCAGGGGAAGCTTCGTCCAACGGGCACACCATAACAAGCCTCAGCACCGTCATTCATCGGGTCCGGCTGCGCCTCTGCACCGCTGTGGTCAGCATCCCCGAAAGTCGTTGTCATTTGCGCTTAGCTGTTCGAAGAGAACGTGCCCAACTGGGAGCCTTGGTCTCTGTGGGGAGCGGCATCGGATCTCGAGCGTAACGAACATCTTCCAGAGAGTAAAAAGCCTGGGGATGAAATTTTTCCACCAGTTCAATGACCTTTGATGCCTCGGCCCGCTTTACCAGGCTGAACAGGATGTGCACCGGACCGGTTACACCCTCACCTTTCATGTAGGTGAGTCCGTATTTATTCTCCTTCATCGACTGAATCAGGTCGAAGGCATCCTCCCTGACAATGATTCGAATCGCAACCATGCCCAGGGCGATCTTCCTTTCAATGAGAAGTCCTATAAATGTCCCAGCAGTGAAACCACCTGCGTAAGCGAAATAATAAACGACATGAGTCAGATTGCTCATGATTTGCGTAATCGCAACCAGCCAAATCAATATTTCGAAGAAACCGATCAAAGGTGCGAGATAGAGATTTCCTCGGGCAATGAAGGCAACTCTCAGCGTACCGAGGCTGACGTCGGCCACACGACACAGAAAGATCAAAAGAGGGATGACACCTAGAGTAAAGAAAGACGAGCTAACAAGGTAAGCCCACATTTCAACCATTCACTGGTCACGATAACGGAAGGATTTGATTGTTACAAACCGAGACACGCCACCTCAGAATGGTAGAGTGTGAGGAATGTGGGGACGAGAGTCCTCGGGGGTCGCCGGCAGTGAACCGCCCCCCGGGTGAAAGACTCCTTCTAAAAGAACTTCATCACATAAGCGAATCGGACACCTCGTCCCATCTCCGGAGCCAACTCTTTAATAAAGGAAAGGTGGTTTCTATAGAGGCGATCTCCGATGTTAAAGACGTTGAACGAGAAGTGATGGGTGAAATGCTGTTGAGGCAGCGTGTAGGACGCCTTGAGGTTGAATACCGCATACCCGGGCGTTCTGGTTTCCGTCTGGAAGATGTCGTCCTGGTCGGCCGCGACGATCATTTCGGGTTTGATACTGAATCCTTGATGACGAAAATCCACTCCAAAGCGCCCTCGCAACGGAGGTATCCTGGGTAAGGGAGTATCGGTTTCAGTAATCTTTGCATCGACCAGATCCATTCCAAGATTAAGCCACAGGGATGGGATCAGCCTCAGATCCAGGCCCGCTTCGGCACCCACGTAGCGGCTGTCCGCCTGATCGAACTCAGCCTCAATTAGACCATCCACTGCCCCTCCTGTGGGAGCCAGAAAAACGAAGTCGTCGATGTTGTAGACAAAGAAGTTCAACTCCCCACGAGCACCACTGCCAAACTGTCTCAGCGAAAAATCAAATCCGTGGCTCCGCTCGCGTTGCAGGTTAGGGTTTCCTACTTCGAAAGCCAAATTCCCGATGTGAGGCCCGAAGTTGTACAACTCTTCCAGCGCAGGAGCTCGAAAAGAATTGGTGTAGTTCGCCACAAAGGCTCCTTCTCGCCACAAACTAAAACGAGCTCCGATGCCGGCGGAGGCGCCGGTAAACTTACGGGAAGGGAGACTCACCAACTCACGAGACTCTCCCTCTTCTTCATTGCCGGCGCCATTCTCATGAACTCTTTCAACGAATCCCCTTGGTTCATACCTTGTATGTTCGAGTCGAGCCCCTAAGTGAAGCTTGACCCGTTCGAGATTGATTTCTTGAAGGGTGAAGAGTGCGAAGGCATTCTGGTCGACTGGAGGAGATAAAGCTTCCTCCCCTACCGCTTCATAGTCGCGAAGCATTCCCCAGAAACCGAAGCTTCCGGCCAGTACACCTTTACGAGCCTGCTCAAAAACTCCCCGATAAACAAACTGCTGATTATCAAAGATTGTCCCGACCCTCTCTTTGTCACCTGGCCCCACCTCCAACTCCCGGTGGCTCCAATCTGTGTAACTTACAGAGAACTTGAAGGATTCGACCGCCGGACCCAATTGGTTAATCCCCGTCGTAGCCCGGACAAAATGGTGACGGTAGGAAACGTCAACGTCTGCCAACTCCTCTTCTTCCGGCGCTTGCCCTTCTTCTTGCTCAAACTCCTGGTCGGGGCCTTCCGAGCCGCTGTGGTCGTGAAACTCGCCGGCAAATGGGATTCCATATCGGCCGTCAGCAAACAGGTACTCTCCTGAAGCAAAGAAACGCTGACCGTACCAGCCGAGTCCGGTCATACCGTTAGAGATCCTGGTTTTAGAATTATCCATTTCGCCGATGGGAGTGTCGTAGTCGCCACGGCGCTGGCCGCCGCCGCCACCCCAGAAAAGCCAGTGATCGGTTCCGTATTCGGCTTCCACACTGGTTCCGAAATGTCCGCCATTAGAGCCTACAACCGACGAGAGATGACCCCGTAATCCCTGGTGCGGACGTTCGTGTAGCTCATGATGGCCACTAATGGCATTGACCACTCCCCCAATGGCATTGCTTCCGTAAAGGAGTGTGGCAGGGCCTTTGACAACCTCCAACCGTTCGATCTGAGTGGGATCGATCGGCTCACCGTGATCTCCCGACTGCGATGCCAGCGAGCCGATCCGAAGGCCGTCTTTCATGATCAGGACTCGGTCACCGTCGAAGCCTCGAATGACCGGACGGGCGCTTCCGGGACCAAAGCTGCGTTTGGCCAGACCCGGCCGGTTATCCAAAACTTCGCCCAGTGAAGGAGCCATCTGGTCAGATAAATCGAAACTATCAAGAGAGGTGACCTTTTGCACCGATTCGAATGCCGTCTGTTCCTGCCCGGTGGCAGTTACGGTGATCTCCTGCTTGATGGGAGAAACTTCCAGTTCAATGTTTACGCTGGTGCTCTCTCCTGGACGAACCTCGATCAAAACGGTTTCAGATGTCAATGCCGAAACCCATGCCATCACGTCGTACATCCCGACCGGCACGTCGGTAAATCGAAAATTGCCATCGTCGTCGGTGGTGGTGGTCTCTCCAGACTGGACAATCATAACGGTTGCATCGTGAAGAGGTTTGCCGCTTCTGCGAAGCGACACCCTACCTTCGATGCTGCCTGTTTCCGACTGGGCAAGCACTTCCGAGATTCCGACCGTAACGACAAGCACCACGAGAATGAGAGTGAAGATGCCCCTCATGCTGTCATGAATAAATGCCATCTACACAAACCTCCGCCAAAGGGCTGAGAACTTAATAATGCGGTAATTTGCAAAACCGGGAATCTCTCAGCGAAGCGGGGGAGCACGGAGACCCGGCAGATGGACAGAAGCTTGTGAAAAGACAAGGACGGGAAAAATGAACTGTGCGATGGTCTTTTCGAAAGAGGCAAGCTGCCCCAGTGGAATCTGGGTAAAGATCTGTTGGACGTGAAGACAATGATGCTGCCCGCTTACCGACGTACTACACTGATATTCTGCATCGCCAGAAGGCTGGCTGTCAGCATGCTCGTGGAGGGATCTGGTTTCAACCGGCCGGACGAGTTCAACTGCCTGTGCCGTGGTAAAGGTCCCGATCAGCAAGATCAGGAGAAAAGAGACTGATCGGACAACAAGATTGCGTCTCACGCTGGTCTTACAATATCACAGGGCGATTGCGCTCGACAAACTGTAGCCATTGAGGCCGTTCAGCAACCGGCAACCGGCTAAAAGCCCTCGCTATATTGGAAGACGACTACGCGTCCCCAGCGTGAGTCTTTCATCTCTTCCCCACCCAGGAGGCCGTCCCAGGTCGTGTTCACATAAAGCGTCTTACCGTCATAACCAAGCCAGGCACAGGCATCTTTCGCAGGGGTGTTGAATCGAGGTCCCATGTTCTCAAAAGGAGTCCAGTTGCCGTTTTCCTTTCGACTCATATAGAGATCCATTCCGCCGGCAAGTGAGTCTTCCCGTTCAAAGGCGAGAACAATGATGTCTTCGTTCCGTCCAATCGCGGCATCGATCTCATTATCTTCGGTGCTGACCGGCGGACCGATATTGATCGGATCGCTCCATCCTTCGGTAGTCTTCTCAACATAGTACACGTCGAAACCACCATGGCCTCCCGCCCGGTCACTCGAGAAATAGATTCGCTGTCCGTCGCGGGAGAAAACGGCTCCGTATTCAGTGGTATCGGGACCGCTGATGTGATCACCGATGGGTTCGGCCGGGCCCCAGGCTCCATCCCTCCAGTGACTGATGAAAATGGTCGGCTTCACCCCATCATCGGAACGGATAAACACCATCATGGAACCGTCGGCCGATAACTTCCCATCATATTCACTGGCAGCGGTGTTGATTCCTGGTCCCGCATTGACGGGTGGGCTCCATTTTCCATTTTCGAAACGAGAGAGCCATATATCACTCTTTCCATAACCCACGCGGTGGGGCGACTGAAAGGCGATTAAATCACCGTTTTCTGTAACGCTGATGCATGCCGGCTCGTACTCCTCAAAGAAATCGAGGGGCATAATATTAACGGTAAGGGTAGGAGAACCGCCCTGAGCCAGAAGTCCAGATAATGACAGATACACTAACAACAACGCGAACCACAGAACTTTCCAGGTTGACACAGAAGACCTTCCCTCTTCGGATTCAAGCACCCGCCCCCTCCCGGGCACATCGTCACCGTCATCAGGTGCGCTGGACAGACTAAAAACATACAAACAACTTCATTATGCATATTCACCTTACCCGATTCTTCATTGTCTTGAGAATCGAATTTCGTACTATGCTGGACAAGATGAGTTCTGCAGGTGACCGGGTAAGATACGCCATGAAATCATGCGACAGGCAGCCGCCTCTCCGTACATCAGGATGCCGGAGACTTCTGTGGTCGGCAGGGATCGTCCTGATACTGTCTCTGAGTGGGCCCGCCTGCCGTCATCGAAACCCCTGGAATATTATGCCTGAGGGCAGAATGATCGACCCGGCAATTACAGAATCCTCCGGAGTGGTTGCCAGCCGCCGCTACGAAGACGTCCTCTGGACCCATAATGACGCCCACAATCTACCTGAGCTTTTTGCTATCGATGATGATGGAGAGCTCCTCCAGACTTACCTGGTTCCAGGTGTTGAGAACATCGACTGGGAAGATATCGGAATCGATGCAGACAACAACCTGTACATCCTCGACAACGCAGCTCTGCGACGAGACGATCACCTGAACTTCATCTACATTATTCCGGAACCGAACCCCTTCGAAGACGTAGAGGTGGAAAAACCTCGAGTCGTTACTTTCATTTATCCAGATGGACCTTTCGACTGCGAGACTCTCTTTGTCTGGAATAACCGGGCTTACCTGGTTACCAAGAGCTGGGATGGATCACTTCCCAGAGTCTATAGCGTGACAATTCCGAATGATTCGTCCGATACACCGGTCTCGGCTCGCTTCGAAGGAGAAATCGGAGTTCACGCAATGATTACAGGAGGGGATATCTCTCCCGACGGTCGAAGCATTATTCTGGCATCGTACGTAGCGCTGATGCTGTTTGAAGGAGGTGGTTCGCCGGCAGAGCTGCTGCAACGAGAACCCAAGCTGGCCCTGTTGAACGCACGGCAGGTTGAAGGCGTCGCCTGGAAGGATGACGAGATCGTTTTAACCAATGAACAGGGCGAGGTCTTCGACGTGCGCCTGAGCGAACTGGATCGAAGTCAAGCTCCGTTCTTGAGGACGCCTCACAAATCGATACCTCGGCTCAGGAAAGGTGCGCCCACATCCCTGGATTTCGGTAACTGGGAAAGAGGAAGCTGGCTCGAAACATACTGGCAGGGAGCAGAGATCAAATTCGCCCGGGTGGGATGGACACCGGGACGACTGCACGTGGGGATCCAAATTCCTGAAGGCGTCACCCTGATCGACATCCCCCCTGACTTTCCCGCCAACTACGATGACTGGTTTCGGACTGGTGCAGTATTCGTGCTCATCAATCCGGACGGCTCCAGGCCCATTGCATACGGCAAAAACGACCGCTGCATTCTGGTGGGTACCTCAGGAGGAGTTCTGCGGGTTATCGCATTTAACCTGAGGCCGGCTACACTGGTCGAATCGGCTGAAGAAAATCCAGACTGGGTCACTGCTACTCGAGAGGGCCGTAATCTGCTGTTAGATCTCGATCTGAGCGCGCTGGGAGAAACTGATCACAAAGAGATCGGCTTCAATGTCATCATCATTGACGATTCCGGAGGCATGCTTTCCTGGGCGCCCCTGACGAGACGATTCACATGGGATTCACCCAGTGTTTGGGGACTGCTTCGCATGTCGGGTTAATAAGCCCTTCATTGTGGACAGAGGGAACCTTCCCAGGCGCCGCCTTTTGGTGGTATGAACCGCCCCCCAAACGTGGACATTGTGTTGTGCGCTCCCCGGCGGCAGGATCAGCGAACGACCAGTGTCCCTCACTATAATCAAGAGATCGCTGCTCGAGTCTAAGTCCGCTCCTGAATCTGTACCGGATCCCAACCACAAACTCGCTCTTCACGATAACTGGTATTGCAAAGGAGAGCAGGCGCAGCGGCTCTGGCTCCAAATACCGCATCTTCAACCACCCTTCCTTCGGTTCGAATGGCATCGAAAAAGTGCCGAAAATGATCCAGCCGCATGTCGTAGCCGGAGGGCGTACGATAAGTCTTCTCAGCACTTTCATTAAAGGAGGGCCGCTTGCTTTCCGGGTACTTGCGGCGATACTCTTGCTGAATTTGCTGCTGCATGGCCTCTGGGAACGTGCCGATGGAAAGTCCAGGAGCCTCCGGCCTGGGGGAACGGCGAAGCGAAACGCTAC
>Ga0079224_100003350_pt1 | contig 20167 bp, 22 predicted proteins | sample Stecom2015_FD_80414 | JGI IMG/M metagenome (GOLD analysis project Ga0079224, IMG submission 80414) | Agricultural soil microbial communities from Utah to study Nitrogen management - Steer compost 2015 | ecosystem: Environmental > Terrestrial > Soil > Agricultural land | place: USA: Utah...
ATCCCGAGGTGGTCGCCAGCCTGCTCGGCAAGCAGCAGAACCGGCTCGACGCGCTCACCGCCCGCGAGCAGGAGGTGGTGGGGCTCATGGCCGAGGGGCTCACCAACGCCGCGATCGCCTCGCAGCTGTTCATCAGCGAGAAGGCCGTCGGCAAGCACTCCGCCAACGTCTTTCGCAAGCTCGGACTCAACCAGTCGGAGGACAACAACCGGCGCGTCCTCGCCGTCCTCGCCTACCTCGAGGGCAACTGAGCGGGCCCCGCCCCCCGCGGAAGGCGGACGCGCACCACCGGAATGGTTCGAGCCACCGCGGCCGGGTATCTCCCTGCCCGAGGATCGAGTCGTCGACTCAGGTGAGAGCGAGGGATCTGCCATGGCCGCACAGACCGGGGCCGGGATCGAATCGACGTCCGGGCCCAGGCCCGTCAAAGGCGAGCCGCGCGACGCCGGGCGCCAGTCGCTGGTCTACCTCTTCCTGATCGTGCCCATGGCCGCCCTCGCGCTCGCGGTCCCCTTCGCGTGGACCACGGGCCTGCTCAGCTGGACCGACGTGATCCTCACGGTCGTGTTCTTCGAGCTGACCGGCCACGGCGTCACCATCGGCTACCACCGGCTGTTCACGCACGGCTCGTTCAAGGCGAAGCGCCCCCTCAAGATCGCCCTCGCCGTTCTGGGCGGCATGGCGGTGCAGGGCCCGGTCATCACCTGGGTGGCCGACCACCGCCGCCACCACGCGTTCTCCGACAGGGAGGGCGACCCGCACTCGCCGTGGCTCTTCGGCACCTCGGCCTGGGCGCTCACCAAGGGTTTCTGGCACGCGCACATGGGCTGGATGTTCCAGCGCGACAACACCAGCAACAAGGAGCGCTTCGCCCCCGACCTGCTGAGGGACGAGGACATCGTGGCGCTCGACCGCCTGTTCTGGCTCTGGACGGTGCTGACCTTCCTCCTGCCGGCCGTGCTCGGGGGCCTGATCACCCTGTCCTGGACGGGCGCGCTCACGGCGTTCTTCTGGGCCGGCCTGGTCCGCGTCTCGCTGCTGCACCACACCACGTGGTCGACGAACTCGATCTGCCACATGATCGGCGAGCGGCCGTTCAAGAGCCGCGACAAGGCCGCGAACTTCTGGCCGCTGGCGCTGCTGTCCTTCGGCGAGTCCTGGCACAATTCGCATCACGCCGATCCCTCCTGCGCCCGCCACGGTGTCAAGCGCGGGCAGATGGACACCTCGGCCCGCTGCATCCGCATATTCGAGAAGGCGGGCTGGGCCAGCGGCGTCAAATGGCCCACTGCCGAACGGCTGGCGAAACTCGCCGACGAATAGTCCAGTGGCGTCGCGGAGAGGATCGCACGAATGTGCCGCTCCTCGTCGTGTGTCCGAGGATGCCATTGGGTCAGTCCTTGAAGGACTTTCAGTGGAGACTTCGTGAGTCGCAGGAGGCGCCGTGTCGCATTCGTTCGCGCATGTCTATCAGATCTTGGACAGAGGCGGTCGGCCCGATGCTTCGGGGCCCCGTTCCGCATCGTATCGCGATAATCTGAAACGCCCCTCGACGGCTGGAGACCTATGGCCTCGATCGACGACCTCACCACCGCGATCGGCGCCGTCAAAGAGCGGATCGAGCGAATCGGCGCCGGCCTCGCTCGGTCGTCCTCACTCGCGAATGAATTGCGAGACGAATTCGCCGACCTCGGCGCGAGTGACAAGACCGCCGCGGCCGAAGGCGTCCGGCGTGAACTCGAATCCGGGCACCGCATCGTCTCGGACCTCGACGACCGGACCGATCGGCTGCTGCGACGGGCGGCGGCCCTCGGCGGCCGGGAGCGGTCCGGCGGCCCGGCGCGTCCCCTGGCTCCCGCGACGCGGCGGGGGCGACCGGCCCGCCCGCGCGGAGTCCCCTCGACGTGGACGGTCTCGAGAACCTCCAACGGCAGAGGCCTGATATGGCAGCGGCCCGGTTCCCTGGGAAACGCCGATACGCTCCGTATCATGGAACCGACCGATCGTTATCCGAACGGCTATGTCCGGTTCTACAACCGGTACGGGCAGCCCATAGGACTCGACGGCAAACCGGGGCCCCGTTCCCGCACACATATACCGGTCCGAGAAGACGGGACCTACGACATACCGCAGGGATGGCACGATGACGCAGATTGAATTGGACGGCCAGACCATCGCTCGGGTCGTGGACCAGCCCCCGCTCATCTTCGAGACCGGCGGGGGATGGACGGTCACCGTGGAATCGGCATTGACGTTCAGCGATGCGAATGGCGCCGTCCGACACCTCGAAGGGGACGATCCCGAGGCCGTCGCCGCAATGGGGCCGCTGCTGCACGGCCTGACGCTCCGCGCCTCCGCCGTCGAAGACGGCTCGCTCCGCCTCACCTTCACCAGCGGCGCCGAACTGATCGCGCCGCCCGACCCCGACTACGAGTCGTGGGGCCTCACCGGCCCGGCCGGGCAGCGCCTGGTCTGCATGCCGGGCGGGGAACTGGCGATATGGGACGCCGGGTCCACCTCCCGGAGACGAGCCGAAGGCGACGCGTTCAGCGGCGAACCGCGCTCACGCCAGTGAGGCCAGGATCGCGGCCAGGCCCTCGGGCCGGATCAGCGGTTCCACGTGGGCCGCGTCGAGCGAGCGGACGTCGAACCGGTTGTCCGGGGTGAGCGCGTCGGCCTCCGCGATGAACAGGTCCTGGAGCTCCAGCGGCATGGACGCGTCGCGCGTCAACCGCACATAGGTGCGCGGGATGCGGCCCCACGTCTCGGCCCGGGCCCGGTCCTCGGGGCCCCCGGCGTCGAGACTGTCGTCGGGCTGGAGCGTGGACAGGAACATCAGGAACTCGTCGTCGGTCCCAGCCTCCAGCATCGACCGCTTCACCGCCGCCAGGAGCGCGGGGTCGGCGGTGCGCCAGTTCATGCGGATGGCGCCGAGCTCGGCCGGGTTCGCCGCGACCACGCCCGCCGCCTCGCCGAGCGCGCTCGAGGCGTACTCGGGCCGTTCCATGTACTCGCCGACGGTGCGCTCCACGCAGCACCACGCCGACATGTAGACCATGTGGTCGACCAGATCCGGGTGCTCGTTGGCGAGCGCGGTGAGCGTGATCCCGCCGCGGCTGTGCGCCAGCGCCACGACCGGTCCGTGCTCCTTGGCGCGACGCAGGACTCCGGCCACGTGCTCGACGCAGTCGCCCAGCGTCACCCCCGCGATGCGGGGCGGTGCGGTCGCGAGGGCGGCCGCGTCCTGCGGCGCCTGGTAGGCCGCCGGGAATGTGGCCTCGAATCCGTGTCCGGGCAGGTCCACCGCGAGCGACCGGCGCCCCAGCAGCGCGAGCTCCCGCTGCAGTGGAGCGAAGGTGAAGGAGTTGCCGTTGGCGCCGTGGATGAATGCGAAGGTGGCTGTCATGGGGACATCTTCACACGAGCCCCACCGGCCTCATGCCGGCGGGACGCCGCCGCGAGCCCGCCTCCTCCGCCGAGCCGGGGCCGGCGTCCTCCTCCTTCAGCATCCGCCCTCGTGCGGGCCGGGACGGCCCCGCCGCCGGGCCTTGAAGACCAGGGCGCCGGCGATCCCGGCGGCGGCCGCCATGGCCATCCCGCGCTGCGCGGTGCGGCGGCGCCCGCCCCACCCGCCCGTGGTCCGGGCCTCCTCGGCGCGCGACGGCTCGTAGAGGTTCCCCGCCGTCGCGTCCGCCGACCGCCTGCGCGAGAGCTGCTGCCGGTCGGCCTTCTCGGTGACGAGGCGCTCGGCCAGGCCCGGGGCCTTCCTGTTCAGCATCGCCAGGCTCTTCGCCCCCGCCCCGCAGAGCACTTCCCGGCGGGGCGAGCGCGCCGTCCCGACGATCGCGCGGGCCACCCGCTGCGGGGTGCTCACCGGCGGCATGGGCCGGACCTCGCGGCCGGTGCGGTTGGCGGTCTCGCGGTATATCGGAGTGTCGACGGTGGCCGGCATGACGGTGCAGACGTGCACCCCAGGCAGGCCGTCGAGCCGCAGCTCGGCGCGGAGGCTCCGCGACAGGGACCGGACGGCCGCCTTGGACATGCCGTACGCCGAGGCGTACGGCTGAGGCGTGTCGCCGACCACGGAGCCGACGTTGACGAGCACTCCCGAGCCCTGCTCGCGCATCCAGGGCAGCGCCGCCCGCGCGCCGTTCACGTACCCGAACACGTTGACGTCGACGACCCGACGCAGGTCCTCGAGCGGCGTCTCGAGGAACGGCGAGAACATCGTCACCCCGGCGTTGTTGACCCACACGTCGATGCGGCCGAAACGCCGGACCGCGGCGTCGGCCAGGCCGTCCACCGCCTCGGGGTCGGTCACGTCGACCTCCACCGCCGTGGCCGGCGAGCCCAGGGCCTCGCACGCGGCCACGGTCTCCTCCAGCGCCGACTTCCGGCGGGCGGCCAGCGTCAGCGACGCCCCCTGCTTCGCGAAGGCCAGGGCCGTCGCCTTCCCGATACCGCTGCTCGCTCCGGTGATGACCACCACGGCGCCACGAATCCGCATCCGGCTCGCCTCCCTGTGTCCCCTGTGTGTCCGGCCCGGTCGGGCCGAGGAAGGTGTTACCCGAGCGGCGCGGTGATTACACCGAGTGCCGGGACGTGTTCGATCGCTCGCCCCTCAGCGGCTCGAGTGCCGTTCGAGGAAGCGGTACACCTCGGTCTCGTCGACGCCGGGAAAGGACCCCGGCGGCATCGCGGCGAGCTGCGAGGAGGGCGCGCGCCCGGCCGGCCACGCCTGGCCGGCCCACCGCTCGGCCAGCTTGCGCGGCGGGTGCCGGCAGCAGTCGGGCTCGGGGCATCCGGAGACCGACCTGGCCGTGGTCTCCTTGCCGCGGAACCATTTCGCCGACTCGTAAGGCACTCCGATGCTCAGGGAGAACTCGCCGTCCGGGCCCCGCTCGGTGCGCGCGGTGCACCAGTACGTGCCCGTGGCGGTGTCGGTGTACTGGTTGAACGCGCTGAACTTGTCCGGCACGTCGAACACCTGCCGGCTCGTCCAGTACCGGCAGATCGGCTGGCCCTCGATCGCCCCCGTCGGGTCGGTCGGGAAGGCCACGTCGTCGTTCTCGTAGGCCTTGAAGATGATCCCGGACTTGTGGACCTTCTGGAAGTGGGTGCGGATGCCCAGGTGCCGGGTGGCCAGGTTCGTGAACCGGTGCGCGGCAGCCTCATAGGACACCGCGAAGTTGTCGCGCAGGTCCTCGACGGCGATCTCCTTCTCCCGCATGGCCTCCTGCAGGAACTTCACCGCGCTGGACTCGGGGAGCAGGAGCGCGGCGGCCAGGTAGTTCGTGGCCACGCGCTGGCCCAGGAACTCCAGGTGGGTCCGAGGCACCTCGTGTCGCAGGACGTGGCTCGCCAGCGCCTGGAGCAGCACCGTCCTCGGGTCGTGCGAGGAGTCCTTGTTCGAGGTCAGGTAGATCCGCCGGTTGCGCAGGTCGGTCACCGAGCGCGTCGAGTGCGGCAGGTCGTCCACGTGGTGCAGCGTGAACCTGAGGTAGGAGGCCAGATCGGCGATCTGGTGCTGCGAGAGCGGGCCGCTCGCGTAGTCCACGTGCTTCAGCAGCGCCCGCGCCTCGGCCTCGATGTCGCCGAAGTAGTTGTCCTTCTCCCGCATGCGCCGGCGCAGCTCGGTGTTGGCGCGCCTGGCCTCCTCGGGGGTGGCGGCGTGCAGGTTCACCTGGCGGTCGAGCTCGCGGTGCAGGCCCACCAGGGCCTCCAGCACCTCGGTCGGCGTCCGCGAGGAGACCTTGACGCTCGGCAGGGCGAGCGATTTGTACTGCTCGCTGCGCTGCGCCCGCTCGAGTTCGATCTCCAGGGCCACGCGCCGGTTCGGCGGTTCGGCTCCGAGCAGTTCGTCCGAGCTGACTCCCAGCGCCCGTGCCAGGGCCCGCAGCATCGACAGCTTCGGCTCCTTCTTGCCGTTCTCGATCAGCGAGAGCTGCGAGGGCGCCGTGCCCACGGCCGCGCCGAGGTCGTCGAGACTCATCGCGCGCTGCTTGCGCAGGTGCCGGATCTGCTTGCCGAGGCTGATGAGGTCCACGGTCGCCTCGTCGGCCGCGAGTTCGGCCGCCTCGGCCGCGCCCCACGGCCGGTGCTCGGGGGCCGGTTCGAGGCTCGCCGGAAAATTATTTGCCATTTCTTCATTATTAGCGAAGAAACGCTGATCTTTCCAGACCGAACCACTTTCTTTGTGCTCCAGCTCGGGAAAGGATGCTGTTACCTGCAAGTAGCTGCCTCCTGCGGGAGGCCCGGCGACATTGGAGAAGACGATGTCCGAGACCGCACGCGAGCAGCGCCTCGCCGCCGAGCGACTGGCCCTCGAATGGGACGCCGACCCGCGCTGGGCGCGCACCACACGCGACTACGGCAGCGCCGACGTCGTGCGACTGCGCGGCCGCGTCACCGAAGAGCACACCCTGGCGCGCCGCGGCGCCGAGCGGCTCTGGAAGCGGCTCACCGCCGACGCCGCCTCCGGCGGCTACACCAACGCGCTCGGCGCGCTCACCGGCAACCAGGCCGTCGAGCAGGTCAAGGCCGGACTGCGCGCGATCTACCTCTCCGGCTGGCAGGTGGCCGCCGACGCCAACCTCGCCGGCCAGACCTATCCCGACCAGTCCCTGTACCCGGCGAACTCCGTCCCGCAGGTCGTCCGCCGCATCAACAACGCCCTCATGCGCGCCGACCAGATCGAGTTCGCCGAGGGCACCGCCTCCGTCGACGACTGGCTCGTCCCCATCGTCGCCGACGCCGAAGCGGGCTTCGGCGGCCCGCTCAACGCCTACGAGCTCATGAAGGCCATGATCGCCGCCGGTGCCGCGGCCGTCCACTGGGAGGACCAGCTCGCCTCCGAGAAGAAGTGCGGGCACCTCGGCGGCAAAGTGCTCGTGCCCACCTCCCAGCACCTGCGCACGCTGAGCGCCGCCCGCCTCGCCGCCGACGTCGAAGGCGTCCCCACGCTCATCATCGCCCGCACCGACGCCGAGGCCGCCACACTGCTCACCTCCGATGTGGACGAGCACGACCGGCCCTTCCTCACCGGCGAGCGCACCGCCGAAGGCTACTACCGGGTCCGGAACGGCCTGGAACCGTGCATCGCCCGCGCGAAGGCCTACGCGCCCTACGCGGACCTGCTGTGGATGGAGACCGGCACACCCGACCTCGCCACCGCCCGAGCCTTCGCCGAAGCGGTCAAGGCCGACCACCCCGATCAGATGCTCGCCTACAACTGCTCCCCGTCCTTCAACTGGAAGCGCCACCTGGACGACGACACGATCGCCCGATTCCAGCGCGAGCTCGGAGCGATGGGCTTCACCTTCCAGTTCATCACCCTCGCCGGCTTCCACGCCCTCAACTACTCCATGTTCGACCTCGCCCACCGCTACGCCCGCGAGGGCATGAGCGCCTACGTGGAGCTCCAGGAACGCGAGTTCGCCGCCGAGGAACGCGGGTACACCGCCACCAGGCACCAGCGCGAGGTGGGCACCGGCTACTTCGACCACGTCACCGGAGCGCTCAACCCGAGCGGCTCCACCTTGGCGCTCGCGGGCTCCACCGAGGCCGGACAGTTCTGAACGACCATCACCGACACGCAACAGCAAGGAGAACGCCATGGACTCCCTCACCAGGACCCGCGCCGCCTCGGCGGTGACCGTCACCGGGCCGCCCGTCGAACGCCAAGACGAGATCCTGACACCGGAGGCGCTGGACTTCCTCGCCGAACTCCACCGCGCCTTCGTGGGCCGCCGCCAAGAGCTCCTGCAGCGCCGACAGGAGCGCCGCACCCAGATAGCCAACGGACTCGACCCGAGCTTCCTTCCCGAGACCGCCGCGATCCGCGAGGACCTCTCCTGGTCCGTCGCCCCGCTCGCCCCGGGCCTGGAGGACCGGCGAGTCGAGATCACCGGCCCGTGCGAGCGCAAGATGACCGTCAACGCGCTCAACTCGGGCGCGAAATGCTGGTTGGCGGACATGGAGGACTCCTCCACGCCAAGCTGGTCCAATGTGATCGGATCACAGCGCAACCTCGCCGACGCGATCGAGCGGCGCATCGACTTCACCTCCGAGCAGGGCAAGTCCTACCGCCTCACCGGCCGGGGCCTGACCGATCTGCCCACGATCATCGTCCGACCCCGAGGCTGGCACCTGGCCGAGCGCCACCTGCGCGTCGACGGCGTCCCGATCAGCGGCGGCCTGGTGGACTTCGGGCTGTACTTCTTCCACAACGCCGAGCGCCTCATCGAACTCGGCCGCGGGCCCTACTTCTACCTGCCCAAACTCGAATCCCATCTCGAGGCGCGGCTGTGGAACGACGTGTTCGTCCTCGCTCAGGACCTGCTCGGGATCCCGCAGGGCACCGTCCGGGCGACCGTCCTCATCGAGACGATCACCGCCGCCTTCGAGATGGAGGAGATCCTCTACGAGCTGCGCCGCCACTCCTCGGGCCTCAACGCCGGGCGCTGGGACTACATCTTCTCGGTCATCAAGAACTTCCGGGAGCGCGGTGGCCGGTTCGTGCTGCCCGACCGCGACCGGGTGACCATGACCCAGCCGTTCATGCGCGCCTACACCGAACTGCTGGTCCGCACCTGCCACCGCCGCAGCGCCTCGGCCATCGGCGGGATGGCCGCGTTCATCCCGAACCGGCGAGACCCGCAGGCCAACGCCGCGGCCCTGGAGAAGGTCCGGGCGGACAAGACCCGGGAGGCCGAGGACGGCTTCGACGGCTCCTGGGTGGCCCACCCGGACCTGGTCCCGGTGGCCATGGAGGTCTTCGACGAGCACCTCGGCGGCCTGCCCAACCAGATCGACCGGCTCCGCGAGGACGTGGTCCCCGACGCCCGCGCCCTGCTCGACGTCGCCTCGACCGAAGGAGACGTGACCGAGCGCGGCATCAGGGCGAACATCGAGGTCGGCATCCGCTACATCGAGTCATGGCTGCGGGGCAACGGCGCCGCCGCCATCAACGACCTGATGGAGGACGCGGCGACGGCCGAGATCTCCCGCTCGCAGATCTGGCAGTGGATCCACTGCGAGGCGTGCACCGACACCAAGCGCGTCGTCACCCGCGAATGGGTCGAATCGCTCGTGCGCGAGGAGTTCGCCTCGCTCGAGCGGTTCGACGGGGACCGCTTCGACGACGCCCTGGAGATCTTCACCGAGTGCGCGCTCGGCGAGCAGTACCCGACGTTCCTGACGCTGCCGGCCTACGCCCGCTACCTGTGCTGAGACCCCTTCGCAGGAGCGGCTCGGGGCCGCGGCCGCCGCAAGACGCGGCGACCGCCGGTGCCGGGCGGGTGACCTCCGTGCCGCGTCCGCGCAACCGATAGGGTGAGACCGTTCGGACAGGAGAGGTTCATGACGACGATCTGCCTAGTGGTGATGGGCGTTTCAGGCGCGGGAAAGACCACCATCGCGCGAACGCTCGCCGACCGGCTCGGCTGGGTGTTCGGCGACACGGACGAGCACCACTCCGAAGCCAGCGTCGCGAAGATGGAGGCCGAGATACCGCTCACCGACGAGGACCGGATCCCCTGGCTTGGGGACGTCCGCGACTGGATCAGTGAGCAGAACGCGAAGAGCGAGAACACCGCCGTGGCGTGCTCGGCGCTCAAACGGGCCTACCGCGACATCCTCCGCGAGGCCGAGGCCCGCCTCGTCTTCGTCCACCTCACCGCCGACTACGAGATCCTCTCCTCCCGCCTCGGCTCCCGGACCGGGCACTTCATGCCCCGGCGCCTGCTCGACTCCCAGCTCGCCGATCTCGAACCTCTGGAGCCCGACGAGGCCGGCATCACCGTCGACGTCAGCGGCCCGCCCGAGCAGATCGTCGCCACCGTCCTGAAGGAACTGCACTTCTCCGGTGAGCGGCCCACCGGGCAGGCCGCCTGAGCATCGGCGGGCCGACCTCCGCTCGACGGCTCGAGCCGTCGAGCGGTTCGCTCCGGCTCAACTCCAAGCGTCGCGCACCGCCTGGTACTCCGCGTACGTCAGCGGCAGGACGGTGCCGTGGCGCGGCCTGCCGGGCAGGCTGGAGCCGGAGGCCGGCGACCACTGGCCGCTCGAGAGGTCGGTGGTCGTGAACGGCACGTAGCCCCGGCCGCCGTACTCGTCGATGAACATGTACCAGCGGTCCTCGTCGTTGGCCTTGAAGATCAGCGGGCCCTCGCCGTGGCTGATCGCCCCCGAGCCTATGCACTCGGTCTGGAAGGACCAGTTCGTGTTCGTCAGCGAGGTCGAGGTCTCCGAGAGGATGAACTTGCCGCACGGGGTGCCGCTGCGCTCGTCCTTGGTGTAGCGGTGGTAGACCCCCTCGTGCTCGGCGACGGTCGAGTCGATGGTGGAGTAGCCCTTGTCCACCCAGACCCGCGCTTCGCTGAAGGTGCGGAAGTCCGTGGTGGTCGCGTACATCATCCGGTGGTACGTGTCGTCGGAGTGGTCCGAGGTGCCGTAGAGCTTCGAGGCCCAGTAGACGACGAAGGCGTTCCGCGAGGGGTCCCAGTAGGCCTCGGGGGCCCAGGTGTTGCCCGCCGACGACGGTGAGACCTGCTCCAGGCGCGCCGAACTCCAGTTCACCAGGTCCGTGGACTCCCACACCACCAGCGAGAGGCTCCCGTGGCGCTGGGCGCGGTCCCAATCGCCGTTGCCGTGGATCTTCAGGTCCGTGGCGATCATGTAGTACCTGCCGTCCTGGGGCGACCTGACGATGAACGGGTCTCTCGCGCCCCGTTCGCCCACATTGGAGGTCAGGACCGGCGACCCGCCGTTCAGCGCGTCGTAGGACAGCGGGTCGTCGCCGCGGCTGAGCGCGAAGTAGACCTGTTCGCCGTTCGCGCTGCCCTCGCCGGTCATGTAGGCGAAGAGGTAGCCGTACGGGTCCTCGTCGGCGCCGCCCGAGCCGTCGTCGACCGGGATGAGCCGCCACTGCTGGTTGGCCGCGCCGGTGGGCGTGTGCTGGGAGATGCGCGCGCCGGCCTCGGTCGAGTGGTCCCACACGTCGAGGGCCTTGCCCGAGAAGCGGTTGACGAAGGTGGCGTAGCCGCCCGACTCGGTCACCCGCCACTGCTGGTTGGTGTTGCCCAGATCGGTCCACTGGACGATCTGGGCGCCGTTCGCGGCGTTCCAGTCGTAGACGTCGAGCACGTGCCCCGAATGCCTCGCCTGGATGCGGTGGTAGCCGTTTCCGGCGTCGACGAACCTGAACTGCTGGTTGGCCGCGCCGTTGCGGTGCCATTGGACGAGGCCGGCCCCGGCTTCGGTCGAGGCGCCGTCGATGTCGAGCACCAGGCCGGAGCCGCGGGATTCGAGGATGTACCAGGTGCCGGTCTCCACGGCTTCCGCCGCCGGCGGGCTGAGGAGGAGGACCGCCGCCAGCGCGGCCGTCAGCGTGGCGGCGAGGCGGGGGAGTCGGGGATGTGTCCGCGGTTGCATGGTCGCGCTCCCGAAGGTGGGTTCGTATGGTGGACAACGGCTTAGCTGCTCACATGAACATGCCGGGAGGTCGCGTGAGCTTTAGCGAATCTATATACATAGAATCATCAATACTTAGCCTAAGGGTTCAGTGTAAGGCCTCTCTTGTCTCATGCCCAGGTGCGCACGGCTTCTGCCTGCGAAAATCGCCCGAGGACAGTCGCATGCGCATGCTCCCGAATGCCAGGACTTGATATTGAAAGTGCTCTATGTTACAGTGGGAGCGCTTCTACGGTACGTTATGACGACGGCCAACCCTAGCGGGCGGCACCACAGGGGGTGCCGCCCGCCGCGATCCCCGCCGTCGTCCCGCACCCCGAGGGGATTACACATGGCTTCGAATACCACCACCATCCCGACCGCGCCACCGCGCGAACCGGACACGCCGGCCCCCGCCCGGCCTCCGCGAGCACTCGCGGCCGTCCGGATCGTCCTCGGCTGGGTCTTCCTCTGGGCCTTCCTGGACAAGACCTTCGGCCTCGGCTACTCCACCCCCGCCGGCGAAGGCTGGATCGACGGCGCCAGCCCCACGGCCGGCTTCCTCGCCAGCCGCAACGGCTCCTTCGGCGAGATGTTCCGCGACATGTCCGGCCAGCCCTGGTCCGAGTGGCTCTTCATGGGCGGCATGCTCGGCCTCGGTCTCGCCCTCATCCTCGGCATCGGACTGCGGCTGGCCGCCGTCGGCGGCACCGTGCTCATGGTGACGATGTGGATGTCGATGCTGCCGCTCGACACCAACCCGATCGTGGACGTCCACATCTTCTACGCCTTCGCGATGATCGCTCTGGCGGTCGGCTGCGCCGGCGACCGGTGGGGCCTGGGACGCTGGTGGAAGGACCTGGGTCTCGTCCGCCGCTTCCCGATCCTGCGCTAGCGCGACGGGGTACTGCGACGCCCCGGGACGCACCGCGCCGCCCCACGACGCCCCGCGCCGCTCGGCGCGGGGCGTCCTCGCGTCCCCGGTCCGGAACGGCGGGCCCGAGCGGCGCGCTCCAGCGGTCGCGCCGCTCCGGACCCGCCGCGCGGAGGCGCCGGTAAACCGTTTCCGATCCCTCCGGCAGTGTGCGATGATGCCACGGCCCCGAACGAGAGGAAACCGATGCCTGCTGCCATTCCCGACCCGGCCCTCCTCCACCCCTTGCGCGGGCAGTCCCGCGTGGTGATGCTCAAGCCGCTGGTGACCGACGAGCGCATCCAGGTCGGCGAGTACACCTACTACGACGACCCCGACGCGCCCACCGAGTTCGAACGGCGGAACGTCCTCTACGGCTACGGCCCCGAACGACTCGTCATCGGCAGGTTCTGCGCCATAGCGACCGACACGCGCTTCATCATGGCCGGGGCCGACCACCCCATGATGGGCGTCTCGACCTTCCCGTTCACGATCTTCGGCGGGGACTGGGCCGAGCGGACCCTCGACCTCATGCAGGGCATGGAGACACGCGGGGACACCGTCGTCGGCAACGACGTCTGGTTCGGGTACCGCTCCCTCGTCATGCCCGGCGTGACCATCGGGGACGGCGCGATCATCGCCTCCGGCGCCGTGGTCACCGCCGACGTGGAGCCTTACACGATCGTCGGGGGCAACCCGGCCAAGCCGATCCGGCGCCGCTTCGACGAGGCCGACACCGAGCGGATGCTCCGCGCGGCCTGGTGGGACTGGCCGATCGAGGCCGTCACCGAGCACGTGCGCACCATCATGACCGGCACGCCCGCCCAGATCGCGGCGATCGCCGCGACGCTCGAGACCGAGGACGAGCGCCGATGAGGGAGCACACGGTGGCGCGAGGCGCCTACGGTGTGGCGATCGGACCGGACGGCGTGCCGTGGTTCACCGTGGCCGAAGGCGACCGCGTCGGCAGGCTCGCACCCGGCGGCGAGGCCGCCTACCATGAGCTCGCCCCGGGATCGCAGCCCACGGTGATCATCCCGGGGCCCGACGGGGCGCTGTGGTTCACCGAGTACAAGGCCGACAGGATCGGACGGCTCACCGTCGGCGGCGAACTGAGCGAGATCCGCCTCCCCCCTGGGGCCGGACCGTACGGACTGGCCGCCGCGCCCGACGGCGCGATCTGGTTCACCGAGACCGGCACCGACCACATCGGTCGAATCACGAGCGGAGGCGAGGTGACCCGCCTTCCGATCGGACGGGAGCGCTGCTTCCCTTCGGCGATCACGATCGGCCCCGACGGCGCCCCGTGGTTCACCATGAACGCCGACGCCTCCATCGGCCGCGTGGCCCTCTCCGGGGAGATCGCGGTGTTCCCCCTCGAACTCGGCGGCGCCGGAGCGGGCGTCGCCCCCGTGGGGGTCACCGGGGCTCCGGACGGCGTGTGGTTCGCGGACATCGCGGGCAGCCGCATCGGCCGCCTGAGCGCGGAGGGCACGGTCTCGGCCTTCCCGCTCTCCGAGGACGCGAAGCCGCACGCCGTGGTCGCCGACGGCGAGGGAGGCTGCTGGTTCACCGAGTGGGGCGGCGACCGCGTCGGGCATCTCACTGCCGAGGGCGCGATCACCGGGTACGACCTGCCACGGGCCGGCAGCGAGCCGCACGGCCTCGCGCTCGGGGCCGACGGGGTGGTCTGGGCGGCTCTGGAGATCGGCGCCCTGGTGGAGATCGACCCTGCCAGGTGATCGGTGGCGTCCAGCCGGGGTGATGACAGGAGAGGGGGCGGGGGAGTCCGTTTCGTCCTCTCAGGACTGATGCTCGGCGGGGCCGAGCTTCTCGAGGGCCATCGCGTCCATGCCGGATTCCACGTGGCGGCGCATCAGTTCGGCGGCGCCGTCGGCGTCGCCGGACGAGACGTGTTCGAGCAGCCGCCGGTGATCGACGCCCTCGCCGCCGCTCCGCCTCCCCCTCTCGGCCAGCGCCAGCCGCTGGTAGCGGTCGGCCTTGCTCCACAGTGAATCGAGCACCTCGATGAGCAGCACGTTGTGCGAGGCGTGGTAGACGGCGGTGTGGAAGCCGCGGTGTGCCGCCAGGGCTTCGACGCCGGCCTCCTCGGGGAGGGCGTCGATCGCGGCGGCGGCGGCGCGCATCGCCTCGAGGTCCTCGTCGGTGCGGCGCTCGGCCGCCAGCGACGCGGCGAGGGGGTCGAGCGTGCGTCGCATCTCGAGCAGGTCGTGCGCCTCCTGGGCGGTGAGGGGGGCGACGCGGGCGTCGCGGTGCGCGCCCAGGCGGACCAGTCCTTCGCCCTCCAGGCGGCGCAGGGCCTCGCGCAGCGGCGTGGTGCTCACGCCGATCTGGGGCGCGACCACGGCCTGGTTGATGACCTCGCCCGGCGCCAGCGTCCCGGAGACGATCATGTCCCGTAGTCGCATGTAGGCGAATGCGCTCTTGGTGGCGGTCGGCGGAGCGGGATCGGTCATGCGGACTCCTTCGATGCGGTCATGGGCGGTAAAGCTCTATAGCCTATAACCTATAGGCTCACCCTTCAAGCGGGGGAGTGAATCAGCGCACACGCTCCGCCGAGGGAAGCGGCGCCGTCCCCGGCCGGGCCCGCGCGGGAGGCGGCGGCCCGGCCGGAACCGCGGTGGGTCCGGCCGGGCCGCTTCCGGGGAGCTCTTACGCCTCGGCTCGCAGGATCCGAGGCCGGAACAGGGCGACGGCGTTGTAGACGACACCGAGCATCTGGTCCACCGTGGCGCCGCGCGGATACTTGACGTTCAACTGCGCGTTGATGGTCACCGTGACGTTGTCCAGCAGCTCCAACTCGTCCTCGGTGAGGTAGTTCTTCGCGATCCTCGCCGAGGCGGCCGTGAACGACCCGTCGCGCTTCAGGTCGCCGTCGAGCTGCGGTCGGCTCGCGCGGATGACGGCCGCGGTCATCCCGAACAGCCCCGCGTAGAGCGTGTTCTGGATCAGGCGGTAATCCTCTGAGACCGCGCCGCCCAGCTTGAGCGAGTGCAGGACGCCCCGGTAGTCGGCCCGCTCCTGGAACCGCGTGAACCGCGCCGTCTCGAGGCGCTGCTCGACGGCCGCGGACTCCTCGGCCGAGAGCAGGAACCGGCGGACCTGCGCGGCGACCGGCGAATCGGGCAGCAGCTGGCCGGCGGCGAGCACCGCCCCGCGGGGCCACACCACCAGCTGCGAGGACCGGCGGTCGTGCTCGGACAGGTCGCCCGCGTGCCGCTCCTTGAACGCCCGCAGCCGCTCGCCGCGGAGCTCGGTGAGCCCGGCGGCCCGCAGCTCTCGGCGGTGGCGCCGCACGAGCTCCTTGACGGCCTCCACCGGCACCTCGTAGAACCACGCCACCCGCTCGGTGGTGACGTGGACGTCGTCGGACAGGAACACCAGCGCACCGACCTTGTCGGCGGCGTCGGCGCGGCCCGCCGGGAGGCCGCCCCGGGCCTCGGCGGCCGCTCGTTCGCGGACCGGTTCGGGCACCGGCGTGCGAGCATCGATCTGAACCATGTGCAGGCAACTCCTCTTCCCCTCGAGTACACCCTCACCCCCGATTTTAGTTCCTGTGTACGACAAGATGCCAGCTTGCGACGCATATCCGACCCTTTTTCCGTCCTCGGGCGGGCATTCTTCGTGGGAGGCCTCCGGCGGCGGGAACGGGTCGCCGTCATCGGGCGCGGGCGACCCCGCGGGAGTCCTCCAGGTCCTCCTCGGCGGGCCCCCGCCCTCGGGCGGAGGGCTCCCGCCGGTCGGTCCGCCGCCGGCCCCCGGATCGGGGCTCTGGCCGAAGCTCGGCGGCGATCGGGCCGCCGATGAGGCCACAGCGGACATCGGGATAACTTTCGGCGAACTTCAAGCGAACATGTGTACTTTTTCTGGCTCGACCTCAAAGGCGTGCATACGATCTGACTATCGATCGAACAATGCCACAGTAGATTTCAGGAGCCCCTTTGATCGAGAACGACCTTTCCCCGCCACTGGAGTCGCCCGCTCTCGGGTCGGACGGGCGCTCTCCGACCGCCGACCTCAAAGCCTTCATGCGCGCCTTCGAGGAGCGAATGGCCGCGAACGAGCGACGGGCCGAACGACTCAGGCCGCTGATCGACGCCACCGGCATCCGAGTCTCCTCCGATGGCGGCGAGGTGACCGTCACCGTCACATTCACCGGAGCGCCGGCGGGCGTCGAGTTCGGCGGAGCGTTCCGGTCCCTCGGCGAGCGGGAGCTCGCCGCGCTGATCCTCGACACCTACGACCGCGCCGTCGCCGAGGCCGCTCGCCGACGAGCCCGGTGAAACCGGTCCCGCCGAAGCCCTCGCGGCCCTCCGGCGAACCCGCTCCCACGATGTCCCACATTGCTATGAAGGACGATGATGCGCACTCCCGAAGAGATCATGCAGTCCCTGGAATCCAGGGTGGCGGTCCTCCAAGAGCAGGCCGCTCGAGCCGAGCACCTGCTCGCTGACTCCGCCACCACGGCCGCCAGTGAGGACGAGGTGGTCACCGTGACCGTCAACGCCGGCGGCGTCCTCACCGACATCCGGTTCTCCCCGGGGGCCCGCGGCATGTCGGGCGCGGGCCTGGCCGAGCTGACCCTCGAGACCTACCGGCGCGCCACCGAGGAGGCGGGCCGCAAGACCGCCGAGATCATGTCGGGCCTGCTCGGCGGCGACAGCGAGGCCGCGGGCGTCCTCCAGTCCTTCACTCGGCCCCCGCGGCAGGAGTCCTAGATGGTCGACGTCACGCCCCAGTCCCTCAGGGACCACGCCTCGAAGCTCGTCAGCGGTCCGATGTCCCGCGTGGCCACCGCCGCCGAGGCCGCGGCCCAGGTCCGCCTCGGCGATGTGGACGCCTACGGGATCGTCTTCGCACAAGTAGTGCCGCCCGTGCTCGATCTCTTCCTCGAGGACGCCGCCGCGGCGCTGGCCTCCGCCGACGCCCTCGGCAACGGCTTCGCCGAAGCGCTCGAGGACACCGCCCTTCAGTATCAGGAGGCCGACAAAGAGGTCGAGGCGCTGTTCGACGCCTTCCTCGAAGACCTGGACGGAGCCGCCTCATGACCAATCCGCTCGTCGAGGGCCCCACCTCCACCTCAGCGACCCAGGGCGCCAAGGTGCTCCACGGGCTCAACAAGACCGCCCAGGCCTACGGCGCGGTCTTCACCGCCGAGGACTTCAGCTTCCTGAACGCGACCGCCGTCACCGTCACCACCTCGCTCGACATGATCTCCTTCGTCGCCAACCCCTTCAAGCACCTGGTCCAGGCGGGCGTGGGCTGGCTGTTCGAGCACATCGCGTTCCTGCGCGAGCCCCTCGACTGGCTCGCGGGCAACCCGCAGGCGATCGAAGGGCTCGCACTGACCTGGAACAACATCGCCATCGAGATGAACACCGCGGCCGACGAATGGGCCGCCGAGCTCGCCGCCCTCCAGGATTGGGAGGGAGCGGACGCCGCAAGTTACCGGGAGGCGGCCGCCGGGTTCGAGTCGGTCCTGCGCGCCACCGCGGAATCGGCGGTGGCGACCGCCGAGGGCGTCAACAGCGCGGGCATGGCCGTGGGGCTGCTGCGCACGCTCTTCCTGGAGATCATCACCAATTTCATCGCCGAAGCGATCATGTGGGTCCTGAGCGCCCTGGCCACCGCCGGGTTCACCTTCGGCGCCACCGCGGCCGCCGCGGTCGCCAGGGTCGTGTCCAAAGCGGTCCTCGTGTTCTCGCGGATGGTGAGCAAGCTGGGGCAGCTCATGTCCAAGTTCGGCCGATGGATCGCCTCCTTCCGCAGGTTCGGCACCCAGTCCACCGGTCTGCGCAAATCGCTCGACAGGGCCACCGACCAGCTGCTGAAAGGCTCTTCGCGGGCGATGATGGAGGGCGGTTGGAAGACGATGGGCGCCGCGCAGCGGCTGCGCCACACCTCCTCCGACACGCTCATCAAATCGTGGGATCCGCTCAAGAACTCCTGGAAGAACCCCATCGACACGCAGAAGGTGCTGAAGCACGGCCTGACCGAGGTCAACGACGGCCGGAATCTCGACATGCGGATGGAGCGAGAGCGCGAGGAGTCGGGAGGCGCGTCGTGACATGGACCCTGGCGACGGGCGCTCTGCTGGCGGCGTTGGCGGTCTGGGGCGTGTGGGCCTCGGTGCGCCGGCACCGCGGGCCCGGCGGCGGCCCGCGCCCCCCGCGACCGGTCCGAGCAGATCCATCCTATGAGGAGCAAGAGCTGCGCGAGCGTGCCGAGGCCGAGCGCCTCATGCGCGAGCAGCGCGAACGGGAGCGCCGCGGACACTGAGGCGGCCCGCGCCGGAATGGCACGGGCCGCTCGGGCGGTGGGGCGAACGTGATACAGTCGCTTACAAACCGACCAGACGGTATGGAGGCGGCGTGGACCGATTCCAAGGCAGAACAGCCCTGATCACCGGAGCGAGCAGAGGCATCGGCCTCGCCGTCGCCAGGCGGCTGGTCTCCGAGGGCGCCTCGGTGGTCATCACCGGGCGCGACGAGGAGGCCCTGCGGGCCGCCGTGGCCGAGCTCGGCGAGGAACGAGCCGCCGGCGTCGCCGGCCGAGCCGACGACGCCGAGCACCGCGCCGCGGCCATCGCCCACGCCCTCGAGCGCTTCGGCGGGCTGCACCACCTCGTCAACAACGCGGGCGTCAACCCCGCCTGGGGCCCGCTCACCGAACTGGACCCGGGCGTCGCCCGCAAGATCCTCGAAGTCAACGTCCTCGCCGCTCTGGAGTGGACACGGGACGCCCTCGCGGCCGGGAACCTCAGAGCCGTGCTCAACATGGCCTCGATCGCCGGCACCGCCGCCAGCGACAACATCGGCTTCTACGGCGTCTCCAAGGCCGGGCTCATCAACATGACCGCTCAGCTCGCCGAGGAGCTCGCGCCCGCCGTCCGCGTCAACGCGCTCGCGCCCGCCGTCGTGAAGACCAGGCTCTCCAAGGCGCTCTACGAGGGTCGCGAGGAGCTGGTGGTCCGCGCCTACCCCCTGGCCCGCCTCGGCGTGCCCGAGGACGTGGCCGGGCCCGCCGCCTTCCTCCTGTCCGAGGACGCCGCCTGGATCACCGGTCAGACCCTCAAGGTCGACGGCGGCGCCGGCATCCGGCCGGTGGGGTGAAGGATGGGAGCCATGAAGACCACGAACGTCGCCGACGAGGTGCTCCGCGCCGCCCTGGAGCTCTTCGCCGCCCAGGGGTACGCCAACACCAGCGTCCAGCAGATCGTGAAGGCCGCGGGCGTCACCAAAGGCGCCATGTACCACTACTTCACGTCCAAGGACGACCTGCTCTTCGCGATCTACGAGCGGATGCTCTCGCTCCAGCGGCAGCGGCTCGAGGAGATCATCGCCAAGGGCGGCACCGCCGAGGAGGTGCTGCGCGCGGTGTGCGAGGACGTGGTCATCACGTCCATCGAGTTCCTTCCCGAGGGCACCGTCTTCTTCCGCAGCCAGCACATGCTCACCGCCGAGCGCCAGCTCGAGGTCAAGCGCCGCAGGCGCGAATACCACGACCGCTTCGCCGAGCTGCCCGTCCGCGGCCGGTCCGAGGGATCGATCAGGGACGACATCCCGGTCTCCCTCCTCATCGCACACTTCTTCTCGGACGTGCACTACCTCTCGCACTGGTACTCGCCCGAGGGACCCGAGAACGCGACCGAGGTCGCCCACCCGCTCACCGAGCTCTTTCTGCGCAGCATCCGGAGGACCGATGACTGAGACCATGCTTGCCTGGCAGGTCACCGAACACGGCGAACCCGAGCGGGTCATGGCGATCCGGGAGGTCGAGGTG
>Ga0079224_100003351_pt1 | contig 20166 bp, 18 predicted proteins | sample Stecom2015_FD_80414 | JGI IMG/M metagenome (GOLD analysis project Ga0079224, IMG submission 80414) | Agricultural soil microbial communities from Utah to study Nitrogen management - Steer compost 2015 | ecosystem: Environmental > Terrestrial > Soil > Agricultural land | place: USA: Utah...
GTTTAGCAGTGCTTGATGAAACAGATAGTGGTCTGGATATTGACGCTTTACGTATAGTTTCTGAAGGTGTAAATAAGCTGAAGTCTGCTGAAAATGCCTTCTTGGTAATTACTCACTATCAACGTTTACTAGATTATATAGTTCCTGATTTTGTTCATGTTCTTTATGATGGACGTATAGTAAAAACAGGTCCCAAAGAATTAGCTCTAGAACTTGAAGAAAAAGGTTACGATCATATTAAAAACGAAGTTGTAGGATAATCATGGAAGTCATCACCCAAAATACTTGGAAGTTTGCTTCTTGGGGAAATGAATCTATTCAAGCTCTTCGTAATAATGCTATAGATTTATTTAATGCTAAGGGTTTGCCAGAAGTAAAGGTTGAATTGTATAAGTATTCAAATATTCAACGTTTGTTCGATACTTATGCTTATAACCAAACTGAAGCTGTAGCTAATACTCCGCAAATTTCTGAATTGCCATTTGCATCTGCTGGCCGTATAGTAATTAAAAATGGAATTCTCGATTCTGCTTCTTCTATTGATGGAGTTATTGTAGCTAACGGAGCTAATGCTTCTGATTGGGAAGTTGCTTTTACAAATCATGAAAATGATAGTGTTAAAGCTCTTTTATTTGCAACTGCAGAAGAAGGTGTGCTTATTGATGTTGCTAAAAATACCTCTATTGCACTTCCTGTTGAAATTGTTATTGTTAACGATGGAGCTAAAGGTAGCTTTTTAAGTCAGCAACATCTTATTAAAGTTGGTGCTAACTCTAAAGTTAGTTTTATCATTCGTCATGTAAATAGTAATCCAAATCCAAACTTTAATATTATTTCACTTCAAAGTATTGTAGCTGAAAACGCTCATGTTGCTTTGTATGATGAACAATTAAATAGTGATAAAGATTCTGCTGTTTTCTATTATTCAGCAAAACAAGAAAAAGATAGCCATTGGGGAGTAAGTCAAACTACTTTACATGGCCGATTCTCTAGGACCAATGTATATGTTGACCAAGCAGGGGAGGCCGCCCATACTGAATTATGTGGTGTTTTTATGCCTAACCAAGATCAACATTTCGATATCCATTCATTTATTGGCCATAATAAACCTTATGGTACTAGCGAAGAAATTTATAAAGGTATCGCTGGTGCTAATGGTAAAGGCTTCTTTAATGGTAAAGTTTATGTTGCTCGCGACGCTCAAAAAATTAATGCTTACCAAAGCAATAAAAATGTGCTTTTAAGTCGTGAAGCTAGTATAAACTCTAAACCTGAATTAGAAATTTATGCCGACGACGTTAAATGTAGTCACGGTAGTACAATAGGGCAATTAGACGATACTGCCTTGTTCTATATGCAAGCTAGAGGTATTAGAAAAAGCGAAGCCTCTAAATTGTTATTAGAGGCCTTTGCTTCTGATGTTTTTGAGAAAATTGAAAATGAAGATCTAAGATCTTACTTCAAAGAAAAAGTATATTCTATACTTTAATATTTATTGCTTTACTAATTTGAACAGACTTCCGTCGTTTAATTTTAGTACATAAATGCCTTGAGGGTAATTCGTTAAGTCTATTTCGTTTTGTTGCTTATTTAATGAAATCTTCTGAATCGATTTACCCTCAATGTTTATAATATCTGCTACTACATTGAATTTTTCAATTCCAGACAAATAGAATTTGCCATTACTTGGATTAGGATATAGATTCCAATTTGAATTATTATTCTCAGCTAATCCTACAGAGTATATTTCAATGCATTCTGACTGCGATGTACATCCATTTGAACTTATTTCTACGGCATAATGCCCATTTGATGTAGCTGTAAACGATTGTCCGTTTGCTCCAATTATTGCATTGCCATTTATACAATCTATCCATTGGTAGGTCGCTCCAGACAAATTCGCACTTATTGTTATATTATTTACGCTAATACTACTGTCAATATGATTAACTGTTAGGTTTAACGTAATTACACTATCACAACCATTACTGTTTACAGTTGTAAAGCTAAGCGTTGTATCTGTAGTATAGGTTTCTCCAGTTCCTTCAGTCCACGTGAACGAACCACAAGCCATTTCTGTAATTGTACTAGATGTAGCTTCGTTTATAGTAAGATTAAGAAATACTATAGAATCACAACCATTTGCAGCTTGACCTATATAAGTATATGAATCCTGTGTACTATTTGTATATGTTAAGCCCGTTCCTGTTGACCAAGTGTACGAATTACAAGTAGTTATATCTAATTGAGAACTAGGTACCCCTCCGTTAGGTAGATAAACTGCACCCGAAGTAATGAAATTAGATGTAGCTCCATTTAAACCCAAATTTACTGTGCTAAGATGATAGTTATTGGTAAAATCACTTACTGTACTGATATTATTATTATTTCCACCAGCAATACCTTCATTAAATTTGTAATAGCATACGAGGTTTGTGGTAGAATTAAGTTCTACATTTTTGGTTGCTAAAATTTGACATTGGGTACGTTCTTTACTCCAAAATCTAAATTCGTCTATAGCACCTAAATAGGGGTAACTTCCATTACCTTGACGGCCAATGGTCATCGTGTTGTCATATTGAGTGGTTGAAGTTCCACCTGTGATTGTTGCAGTTTTTAGTACTCCATTATAATAGATTTTTCCATTATTACCTGTTTTTTTCCAAGTAAAAGCTACGTGAGTCCAAACATTAGTTGGAATGGGGTCTGTGCAAACAAATGTGTATACAGCTCCATTAACATAAACATAAAAATATGGTATGGAACTTGAATTAAGTAATAAGCTTACAAAATTGCTGCCATCTTGTTGTGCAAAGAATACTCTGCGCGTAGTATTACTAACTCCTAAGTTCAGCCACATTTCTATAGTGAATTCTGAATTTAAAAGTGCGCCTAAATTGCTAGGAGCAACAGTTTGTAGTTGATCGTCAACCCCGTCAAAATGCAAAGCATTCCCGAAATTTTGCCCATAAGTAATATAAGGAATGAAAAATAGTAGTGTAATAATTTTTTTCATATGTGTATAGATGAGTTTTCGTAAATATAGAATAATATACTGAAGCTTTTATATTTTAGAATGTTAAATATGATAGAGAGTTATATTATTTTATTAAGCAGTATATTTTAGAGAAATTAAACCCATGTTTTAAGATAGAGGCTTTATATTGATTATGTGTCTCAACTGTCCAAATTCATATAGTTGCTACCGTCAATATTACTAGCCCCCAAAAAGTTATGTGTACACACAAGGTGCGGAAAAAATGCAAAGAGAAATAGTAGCTTTTTAAATTTTGAATTTAGAATTAGGGTTTCAAACTACAACTATGAATCTAACTTACACTTGTCTTTTTCTTATGTATTTCGTACTTAGTCCCATAAAATTTGCTGCTCATCTAAAAATGTTTAAATGATTTGGGAAGATTAATTTACTTTTGTTTCTTTACAACGTAGCAATTGAATTAAAAATTAGCATGAAAAAGTTAACTATGAAGGTATCTCTAGTGGTAGCCATGTTTACCTTAGGGATGAACGTATTTGCCCAAACTCCAGATAAAGCCATTCTTAATTGGTATAATGGAAAAACACCTGGTATGAACACAGAGGCAGCATATAAGTTGCTTAAAAAACAAACTCCAACTCCTGTAGTAGTAGGTGTAATTGATTCTGGTGTTGATATTGAGCACGAAGACTTAAAAGGTCAAATCTGGGTTAATAAAGGAGAAATTCCTGGAAACGGAATCGATGATGACGGAAATGGTTATATCGATGATGTACATGGATGGAGTTTCTTAGGTACTTCAAATAACGAGAATTTAGAGTTTACTCGTATCTACAAAAGAGGTCGTGAAAAATTTGAAGATATTGACCCTACCACTTTATCAGCTGACGAAAAAGCAGAGTACGATGTATGGGCTGCAGCTAAATTAAAATTAGAGACAGAACGTAAGGAGTGTGAAGAATCTATCAACTACTATAAAATGTTACGTGACCAGGTTATTCCTATGGTTCCAGTTTTAGTTAAAGGTATGTTAGGTAAAGATTCTTATACCTTGAAAGACCTTAAAAAATGGAAAACTACGGATGACCAACAAGCTGAAATTAAAAGTTTAGCTATCGCTTTAGAAACAGGAGAACTAAGTGCTCAAGATATGGATGAAGGTATTAAGCACTTTGAAGAAAAATTAGCTTACCACTTAAATCCAGAATTCGACGGCCGTGCTCCTGTTGGAGATGATCCATACGACTTCTCTCAAACAGTTTATGGTAACAACGATGTTGAAGGTCCTGACGCTTTACACGGTACTCACGTTGCAGGTATTATTGCAGCTGTTCGTGGTAACGGCTTAGGTGGCGACGGTGTAGCTGCTCCAGTACAAATTATGTCTGTTCGCGCAGTTCCAAATGGCGATGAGTATGATAAAGATATCGCTCTTGCTATTCGTTATTGCGTTGATAACGGTGCTTCTATCATCAATATGTCTTTTGGTAAAGATTTCTCTCCTAACCAAAAAGAAGTTTATGAAGCTATGATGTATGCTGAATCTAAAGGTGTACTTTTAGTTCATGCTGCTGGTAACGATGCTAAAAACTTAGATACTGAACCTAATTTCCCTGCAGTGAAATATTCTTTCCAAAAATTACCTTTCACTCACTTGTTAACTATCGGTGCTTCTACTCGCAACGATAAAGGAAGATTAGCTGCAAACTTCTCTAACTACGGTCAATCTGTAGATATCTTTGCTCCAGGTTTCGAAATCTATAACGCTATTCCTGATAATAAATACAAAAAATTACAAGGTACTTCTATGGCCGCTCCTGCTGTTTCTGGTGCTGCTGCTTTATTAAAAGCGTATTTCCCGAATTTAACTATGCTTGAAATTAAGGATATCCTTCTTAAAACAGGTACTAATTACGGTGATACTGTTCAGAAAAAACCAGGTGCTAAAGACCAAGTTCCTTTCAAAACTTTAACTCATACTGGCTCTGTAGTTAACTTATTACAAGCTGTACGTGTTGCTAAAGCTATGACTGGTACTAAATAGTAAAAACTTTGTTTTTAAATACTCAGGCGCCTCTTTCTTAAGAGGCGCTTTTTTTTATCCTAACTTGCTTTAAACCTTTCTTCGCTTTTTAATTACCTTTGTACCTATGATTCGCAAGCCTTTTTCTATTCAAAAAACTGTTGAAGTTTGCTTAAGTCAAAATCCACATTCAGGTATTGACGAAGTTTTTTACCTCTTTCATGGTTATGCTCAATTACCTGAATATTTTATCCGCCACTTCGAACCTTTTTTTAAATCGAATAGGCTTTTTGTTGCCCCTCAAGCCCCCAATACTTTGTATGTAAACGGAACTTCGGGTAGAGTTGGTGCAAGCTGGATGACTAAGCACAATAGACTTGCCGATATTTCAGATATCAATTCTTATTTGAATCAATTACATGCTTCGGTTTTATCTGAGATTTCTCCCAATTCTCAATTTAATATCTTAGGTTTTTCTCAGGGATGTGCTGTTGCACTTCGCTGGTTATACCAATCTGAACTAAAACCTAAAAATATTTTTATTTGGGGTGGTGCACTTCCTCATGATCTGCCACTCGATATTCAACGCGAAAAACTTGAAGCAAGTCGGTTGCACATTATCAACGGTCTGCAAGACCCATATTTGAAAGAAGAAGTAAATCTAACCGAAATTAGAGCAGTTATAGATGCTCATCATATCCCTTATAAATGGCACACTTTTGAAGGTGGACATCATTTAGATGCTACAACTTTAGAAAAGCTCATAGGAATTTAAAGCGAAAAAAATTAGCTTTGTTACATGGACCAAAATTTAGAGCCCGAAATCCCTCAACCAGCACCGCACGAAATTACATTGAATAGAGTCTTACGTTGGATTATAGTTGGACTTTCGATCGCTGCCGTGTTGTACACACTTTGGTATTTTATTGACCTTGTTGCCTATATTCTTATTGCTGTGGTTTTTTCTCTTATAGGAAAACCACTCATGAACTTTTTCGAGAAAGTGCATATTGGCAAATTACACTCTCCTGAATGGCTTAATGCTGCAGTTACTATTTTGATTCTTTGGGGGGTAATTTTAGGCTCTGCCCTTATGGTTGTTCCACTGGTAGGTAGCACTGTGCAAAGCCTTAGTAATGTAGATAGTACTGCACTGCTTAACTCACTTCAAGAACCTATCGATAATCTTGTACGTTGGTTAGAAGCTAAAAATATTCACTTCAATAGTAATGTAAGTCTTGAAGAATATATAGAATCTGAAGTCTCTAAAGTTCTTAAATTAGATCAATTCTCTAATCTATTTGGTACAGTTTTTAGTTTCTTAGGCGATCTAGGTGTTGCATTCTTTTCTATCTCTTTTATTACTTTCTTCTTTTTAAGAGATAATACACTTTTCTACAAATCAATAATGTCGGCAACCCCTACTAAATACGAAGTACAAGTGAAAAATGTAATACGCGAAAGTTCGCAATTACTTACTCGTTATTTTATAGGTATTGCAATTCAAGTTCTTTTAATTACACTTTGTGTAACAATAGGAGCTTTAATTTGTGGATTGCCTTTAACCCTAGCAATTACTATGGGATTGGCAGCTGGTTTCTTTAATATTATACCTTATGTAGGACCAATGATAGGTACTGCATTCGGAATTTTATTAGCAATTTCTTACAATATTCCTGTCGATTTTTATGCTGAATCATTACCACTAATTTTTAAATTATTAGTAGTGTATGGAATCACTCAATTATTAGATAATATTTTGTTCCAACCGCTTATTTTCTCTAAATCTGTTAAAGCGCATCCACTTGAACTTTTCTTGGTAATTATTATTGCTGGGAATTTAGGTGGTATGTTAGGAATGATCCTCGCTATTCCAGGTTACACTTTTATTCGTGTTATTGCTAAAGAATTCTTTAGTAATTTCAAAATTGTTCAATCTTTAACTAAGAATATTTAATGAAAGCAGCGGCATCAAAGGTCATAGTTCAATACCCTGAAGATGTAATGGGACAAGGACTTTTGGGTTATGGAATTAGCTCAAATGTGGTAAAAGGAATTGAAACAGATATTCATGCACGTGCAGCAATTTTCTGCGATGAGAGTCTGAATTATTTCGTATTTGTTCATCTCGAAGTGGGGTTGATGTTTCCAGAGCTGAAGGAACGTACTATTAATGAAGCTGGGTTGTCGTTCTTAACTCCACAAAATACTATGTTTGTTGCACAACATACTCATAGTTCTCCAGGAGGTTATACCAAATTCCCTTTTTATAATTTTACGATAACAGGCTTTAGACCTAAGGTGCAAGATGCACTTGTGAAAGCTGCAATTGAAGCTATACACAAAGCTTACGCTTCTTTAAAAGATGCCGAAATTGAACAACATATTATCGATATAGATCCAGAACTTCCTATAGGTTATAATAGAAGTTTACATGCTCATAAACAAAATCCTGGAGTTCCAGATTATAAAGAAAATGAAACGCATTTAGCCTTTGAACGCAAAATGGATGTTTGGAATGTGTTTGATGCACATACGAAAAAACCTATGTTCCAAATGAACTGGTTTGGTATGCATCCAACTAGTTGTGGTAATAATTTTAATAAAATTTGTTACGATAATAAAGGTTTTGCAGCAGTTGAATTGGAAGAAAAAATGGGAGATGGCTTTGTAGCTATTTTCTCGCAACAATTTACAGGTGATGTATCACCCAATTATCATGGTCCTGGACAAAAACTTATTAAGAAACCAGCAGTTCAATTGGAAAATGCGAAAAATAACGGCAAACTTCAATATCAAATAGCTGTTAAATCTTTTAATAAAGCTCCTGATTTACCTATTGGGCCTTCTAAAATTGAAACGCGAATTCATGATATTCAGATGATAGATTATAAATTGTCTGAAGAATTTGCTAATGGAGAAGAAGATGCTAAGGCCGTATCTCCAGCGCATGGAATGGCCTTTATTCAAGGTACGCCAGTTGATGGACCAGGTATCCCAATGAGTCTTGGTAAAATGGCTTCAAAGTGGTTTAAACCCATTCCTGAATCGAATTTTCAATATCCAAAGGTGCCCGTTTTGGAATCTGGAACAGGTAAAATTATGGGTACTTCTAATCTTGAAAAGATTAGATTTATTGCCGCGTTCGAAAAAACTATAGAAGGAGTTATGTGGCATAAAGATCAAGGTTTATTGAACGAACTACCTTGGACCCCTACCTATTTGCCTATACAATTAGTACAAATTGGACATACAGTAATTCTTGGATTCCCAGGTGAAATTACTACACAAGCTGGTCGTATACTTCGAGATATGGCCCTAAATAAATTAAAATCTAAAGGTGTCGAGAAAGTTATCGTTTCAAGCTATGCAAATAACTATTTTGGTTATTGTACTACTTATCACGAATACAAAGTGCAAGCTTATGAAGGTGGACATACAGTCTTTGGACGCCACACACACGGTGCTTTCTTAACCGCATTTTCTAAATTAATTGATGAATATACGAAATGATGAATAAAGATGCTCTTATGAAACAAATTGCTGCTGTGAAGGAATTTCACGAAGCTTTTGGAATAGAAAATAATACTCAACCCGTTGCTGATCTTGGACTGGAAGCAGCTATGCTTCGGTACGAATTAATTCGCGAAGAAAACGAAGAATACCTTGAAGCTTGCAGAAATAAAGATTTAGTTGAAATTGCTGATGCTTTAGGTGATCAATTATATATTCTTTGTGGTACTATTTTACGTCATGGACTTCAAGATAAAATTGTTGAAGTGTTTGATGAAATTCATAGAAGTAATATGAGTAAATTAGGAGAAGATGGAAAGCCAATTTACCGCGAAGATGGTAAGGTTTTAAAAGGACCTAATTATTTTAAACCTAATATTGCAGCGATAATTAATGGTGAAAAATAAATTTAAAGATATAGCTGACCAAGCTGTACTTAAATATAATACACCAAACTTTATTATTGATGATCCTATCTCAATTCCTCATGAATATACGAAAAAAGAGGATATTGAGATAGCTGGACTTTTTGCAGCTATAATTGCATGGGGACAGAGAAAAACTATTTTGAATAATGCCAGGAAAATCATGACATACATGGATAATGCACCTCATGATTTTTTGTTGAATCATAGTGATGTTGACCTAAAGCCTATGGTCAATTTTGTTCATAGAACTTTTAATGGCGACGATTTATTATATTTCGTATATGCATTAAGTGAGATTTATAAATCTCGAGGTGGTCTTGAAACACTTTTTGTTGATGCGTATACTAAAACAAAAAATATGAATGATGCACTTGGATTAGTGCGAGATGAGTTCTTTGCATACGAGCATATGCAACGTACGCACAAGCACTTCTCAGACCCTCGCAAAGGTTCTGCAGCCAAGCGACTTCATATGTATTTGCGTTGGATGGTTCGTAATGATAATGCAGGAGTAGATTTTGGTTTGTGGACTAAAATTCCTATGTCGGCACTTATGCCACCACTCGACGTACACAGCGCCCGAGTTGCTCGTAAATGGGGCTTACTAGAGCGAAAGCAAGACGACCGAAAAGCCGTTGAAGAGTTACAAGCTGCGCTTCTATCTTGGGATCCAGACGACCCTGTTAAATACGATTTCGCACTTTATGGTTCAGGAGTGAACCACGAATTTTAAATAACTACTTTACTTAACAAATAGCCTATTGCTACAGTTGCAGCTATGGATACTAAGCCAGGCAACATAAAACTGTGGTTGAATAAATATTTCCCAAATCGAGTTGATCCCGTTCTATCAAAATTGGCTGCAGCTAATACAGTTGGATAGCCTGGAATAATAAAATCTCCATTTACTGCTGGGAACATTGCAATTAAATAGGGTGCAGGTATTCCAAGCGCTAAACCCAATGGCATTAATGCTTTGGTAGTAGCGGCCTGACTAAATATTATAGCGCTAAAAATTACTAGTGCCCCCACAAACATAAAGGGATACAGCTCTACAACTTGAGATAATAGTCCTTTTATACTCTCTAAATTTTCAAGTAAAAATGTATCGGTTAACCATACTACTCCAAATATAGAAACCATTGCTTCCATACCTGTTTTGAATATAGGTGAACCAGAAATATCCATAGGTTTCTTTTTAGTTAAAAGCATGATAATTCCAGCAGCTGCAAACATTACAACTTCTATAAGTACAGTGGTTTTTATAGGTTGAATTTCTCCAGCATCATTCGTATAAGAAGGAAGTAAATTTGGAAATAAACCCAACATAGAAACGGTAAGCACAGCAAAAGCAAATAATATAACAGATATTTTAGCTTCTAAACTAGTTTTGCTAGAGAATTTACTTTGCGAAGCGCTTCCTGTTTTGAAGTTAGATAAATTTATGTCCTTTTCCCAACTTTTACCTTTATTCCACATAAAAATTACCCCTACTATAGAACCTAATAGGGTTGATGGAATACAGATTAAAAATATTTCTCTAAGTCCCAACCCGCTTGGAGCAACCAAAATAGCCATAGCAGCTGTAGCTGCAGAAACAGGACTAGCAGTAATAGCTAAATGAGATGCAATTACCGACATAGTCATAGGACGTTCAGGTCTTGTTTTATTGTGAATAGCAATCTCAGAAATTACAGGTAATAACCCATAAATTATATGAGAAGTTCCAGCAAATAAAGTGAAGAAATAGGTGGTAATAGGTCCTAAAAAAGTGATGAATTTAGGATTAGAACGTATTATTTTTTCTGCCAATTTCAATAGAAATTGGATACCTCCAGCTGCTTCCATTGCTGCTGCAGCTAATACAACGGCAACAATAATAAGCATTACATCTACTGGTGCATTTCCAGGTTCTAATTGAAAGGCAAAAATTAGGATTAATGTTCCAATTGCTCCCATTAAACCTAAACCTATGCCTCTTAAGCGTACACCCGCATATATGGCTGAAATTACCACGAAAGTTTGTAAAAAGATAAGCATATTGGTTAGGTTTAATTTTAGAGTAATTTATCTAAAAATCTTGAATATCGTTTTGAAAATAATTTCAAGATCGGTTAATAGCCCAGCTTCTTGAATATATTTCATATTCAATTCTAATTTAGCTGGCATAATTTCATCAATATACGTTTTTTCAGGATCAGAACTTTTGCCAAGTAATTCGTTTTCGTCTATATAATACAAACTGGCCCAATCGGTAAGTCCTGGACGTACACTTAAAACTTTACGTTGTTCTTCAGTATATAAGTCAACATATTTTTTAACCTCTGGACGAGGGCCCACAACACTCATTTCTCCTTTTAGTATATTAATGAGTTGAGGCAATTCGTCTAATTTATATTTTCTAAGAAAATAACCTTCGCGGGTAATTCTACTATCTCTTCCACCAACAGTAATTAGGCTAGCTTTATCGCTATTAGGTCGCATGCTTCTGAACTTATAAAGTAAAAATGGTTTTCCATTTCTTCCTATACGTTCTTGTTTATAGAAAACTCCACCTTTACTACCTATGGCAATAATGAGAGAAATGATAAGAAAAACAGGACTGAAAATAATCAGAACTAATAAGCTAGAAACTATATCAAACAATCTCTTCATGTACGATTCCTAAAACATCTTCAACGCTTTCAATAACTGCATCCATTACCAGATTCAATTGTTCGTCGGTCATGCCAAAGAATACAGGTAAAGAAATTTCGCAAGCAAAGTTTTCGTAAGCTTGTGGGTAATCTTTAATATCGTAACCTAATTGCGTATAGGCGGTCATCATAGGCACTGGTTTAAAGTGCACATTTACGCTTACATCTTTATCGAAAATTTTCTGAATTATAGCATTACGTTGTTCTAAAGAACAATTTGCAATACGTAATGCATAAACATGGTACGAAGTTTCTCTTTCTTCATTTTCGTAAACAGGTAAAATAGCCCAATCGTGCTCACTTAAGCAAGCAGAGTAGAACTCATAAACATTTTTACGGAAGGGCAGGGTTTCTTCGGCGTAACGGCTTAATTCAATTAAACCAATTGCGGCATGGATATCCGTCATATTGCATTTGAAACCAGCTTCAAGGACATCGTATTCCCAATTCCCTTTACCGCTGAATTTAGCTAAAGCATCTTTACTTTGGCCATGTAAACTCATACGGTTTAAAGTTTTGTATATTTCTTCGTTGTCGAATTCTTCGAAGTTTAATGCAATGGCGCCCCCTTCAGCTGTAGTTAGATTTTTTACAGCGTGGAAAGAGAAAACGCTCACATCGCATAAAGAACCGGTAGTTTTGCCTTTATATCTAGCTCCAAAACTATGAGCGGCATCGGCCATTAGCAAAATTCGCCCTAATTTCTTTTGTTCTTCGGTATTAGGTGTGAATTGAGATTTTATAGTTTCCTCGTTAATTAAAGCATTTAGCGCATCATAATCGCAAGGCCAACCAGAAAAATCAACAGGAATAATTGCTTTGGTTTTAGGAGTAATAGCATTTCGAACAGCTTCAATATTAATATTGAAATCGTCTTTATTTACATCTACAAATACCACTTTAGCCCCACAATGCACTACTACGTTTGCTGTTGCACAATAGGTGTATGCTGGTACAATAACTTCATCGCCGGCCTTTACTCCAAACCAACGTAGCATTAATTCCAAACCAGCAGTTGCTGAATTCAAACATAAAGTTTTTTTATTTCCACAATATGCAGTGATTTTCTCTTCGAATGATTTGGTTCTTGGACCAGTTGTAATCCAACCCGAGCGTAAAGCTTCACTTACTTCAGCAATAATGCTTTCATCAATTCTTGGGGGTGAAAATGGTACTTTCATAAAGCAAATATAGATAAAAAGCATGCATGCGATTTAAAATTTAAGCTATAAATATTCAAAACTAAAGCTTCTTTTGTTTCTAGTTCGTAGAATTTTTTAAATTTAACTTCTATATAGTGCATTCCAGAATTTTTTAAACCTTTGTAATCCTAATTTAACGCCTTAGAATCCTACACTCAATCATACGAAAAATTCTCATTTTTTTAAACCCACTTTATGCTTTGTTTGTTTTTATTAAAAACGCACTTTACGATGCAAATATTATTAAATCCAAATCGTATGATGTACCTGTTTTAGTAGTTGGGAATTTAACAGCAGGAGGTAGTGGTAAAACTCCTATGGTTGAGTATCTCATCCGTATTTACCTGGAACGAAAAATTACTCCTATCGTTTTAAGTCGTGGCTATGGCCGTAAAACAAAAGGTTTTTACGAAGTAAAGCCCGAAGCAAATGCTATAGATGTTGGCGATGAACCATTGCAAATGAAACGTAAATCCAATGAGGTATCCATTTTTGTTTGTGAAAATAGGGTGAAAGGAATTGATAAAATACTTGATGAATATAAACCCCAAGGTAAATTTATTATTATTTGTGATGATGCCTTTCAACACCGAAGATTGAATGCCGGTTATTATATCTTGCTTTGGTCCTTTGATGATGTACAATCGAATCGATGGTTATTGCCTGCAGGGAATTTTAGAGAAACTTCGGCAAGTAGGACTCGTAGCGATTTACAAGTGATAACCAAAGTTCCAGAACATACTCCTAATACTATTCTTAAAGAAATAGCTGATGAGTTAGAATTTGATGAAACTCCTTTGTTTTTTAGTGCGATAAATTATGGTAGTTTCTATGATTTTGAGTCTAACCCAATATATTTAGAAGAGGCCAATGTTTTATTGGTAACGGGAATTGCTAACCCTAAACCTTTAGTAAAATATTTACAGACAATAAGTATTTCGGCTGCGCATTATCCTTTTGCCGATCATCATAACTTTACACAAAAAGATTTAGAGAAACTCGTGACTAAGTTCAAAGAGCGTAGGTTCGACTATGTATTATTTACAGAAAAGGATTATGTGCGTATAAAAGATATATGGCCTAAAGAAATTCCAGCAATTTACCTTAGCATTAAATGCGAAATTTTAAAAGATCAAGTAGGCTTTGAGCGCAGAGTATTAGCTTTTCCAGAGAGGTATTTCGACTAGTGATTCTGCCTATATGCAGATTTATACCTGAAAAGATTAATTAAAACAATTGTACAATATTGTATTCACAAAAAAAGGCCGAGTATAAACTCAGCCTTCATAATTATTTCAGTTAACTAAAAGAATTTATCCTTTAGCTAAATATTTTGCTTAACGACGACGTATGTTTGGATTGTAAAATCCACCAGGTATCTGTTGCACTTTTTTCATTTGTTGCTTAATGTATTTTATTTGCTCTTCAACTAAACCAGCTTTGTCGTGTTTTTTAGCTTCTGATAAATACTTTTCAGCTTCTAATTTCTTTCCTTTTGCTAAAGCCGTAGCAGCAAGGTTAACGTATGCAATTGCTTTATCATGATCGAAACGTAAACCTAGCGAAAGTGCTTTTTTCATTAAAGACTCGGTATGGCCTATACCTTTATCTGCAGAAGTAACAGCTGATAAATAGTAAAAATAACCACGTTGTCCTTTATGTAATTGTTTATCTGGATTTTTAATTTTAGCCAATAAACGCGCAGCACCATCTGTGTCTTGTTTACGCATTTTTAGTAAAACTAAAATCAAAATCTCATTGAAAAAGTAAAAAATCACTGGTATAGCAGCGAATAATATCATGGTAATACCCCATCCAATATCTCCTGCAATAAACCAAGCAACTGAACCAGCTAATAATAAACCAGCTAATATTAATTTAATGTAATTCGGCATAACTCAATAGTTAGACTGCAAAGGTAAGGCTAAAGAAACGATTTAGAAAACTTTTTATTTACTAACTCGTTTTAAGCCTAATTGAGCTAATTGATGTTCTGGGTCAACACGCAAAGTTGCCTCGTAATCGGTCTTAGCAGCTTGCTTATTGCCTTTTAACTCATATGCATAGCCTCGATGATAAATCGCATTTGCATAACGAACATCTTTGCGAATCGCTCTGTCGAAATAATAAATAGCACTGTCTTTTACATTTAAGTCGAATAAAAAGACATAACCAATATTGTGTAAAGCCGCTGGATTTTCTGGAGATAATTTAATCATTGCTTTATAAAAATGTATAGCCTCCTCTGGTTGTCCATTTTCTTGATAATAATACGCTAATCCATAATAAGCCTCAGGCTTAGTTGGATTTGCATCAATAGCATTTTTGAAATAGGTGGCTGCTAATGGGTGACGCTTATTTGAAAAGATTGTACCTAATTGCATATAAGCATTGAAATAATCTGGGTCCACCTCTACACAAGTTTGTAAACTCGATATAGCCGCCGCTGTATCACCCATCTCTGAATATGCCATTCCTTTTAAGAAATATCCTTTACTATTGTATTGATCTATACGTAAAGCTTTATTTACGAATATAAACATACTATCGTAGTTCTGAAGATATAAGTTGAATTCCCCAAACTTCATTAAAGCTTCAATATTATTGGGTTCAACTTCCAATGCCTTTAAGAAACATTGGCGGGTTTCAACCGGCTTGTTTAAAATTAAATTTAAATCGCCCAATAATATGTAATACGATGCCTTGGTGCTGTCTAAACTAATGGCTTTCTGACAATCAACTACAGCTGAAGCCGGACTATCCGTTTGAAAATGATATTGAGCACGTGCAAAATAATTTTCTGCATTGTTCGGATCTTCTTCAATCAATAAATCCAAGTTTCTTAGTACAGTTAAGGTGTCGTTTAAACTTGAATCTGCTTTAGATTTAGGTCCTTTTTTCCCACAAGAATTCAGACCCATTAATCCAATTAATATAATTCCAGCTATTACTATAATCCTATTCATTAGTCACAAAAGTAATATTTTTATTTAGCAGGGCTTCGGATAAATTTTCTTAGTTATCGGACTTAGGTTTAGGAATGAAATAACTACTTATTCCACCCAAAATTACATAAGCAGTAAAGAAGTAGAACCCACTTTCTAAGCTTGCAAAAAAGCGAACATCTGAGTTCGACATTGAACTAATCACTAAAAACGAAATAAGTATACTCAACGAAAATACATCGGCCATAGCCCATTTGTTTAAGCCTATAATTAGGTTGTAAAGCGTTTTATTTTTAGTTGGTTGTACAATAAAGTAGAGATAGCTTAAAGATTTAATCACGGGAATAATCATCCCAAAAAGAAATAAAAGAAATGCAGGAAGTAAAAATCCACCTTCGTACAATTCCCAAATGGTTTTGCTTATACTTCGGGTTTCATTAAAAACTTCTGTTTGCATGAATAGCATTTGTGCCATGGCTCTAATATTCATAAATGGTAGGATCCAACCTAGAACCATACAAATCAATGAGCCTAAAATTAAGGCTATACCTATAAGTTTGTTCTTATTCATTATACGAAGTAGTTAACTGGGTTTGTTTTAGTTTCAGCAGCTTCCATAGCTATTCCATCAAAGTGGGCTTGAAGCTTACGAAGTATTAAGTCGATCGTAAATTGCTCCGATTCAAAATGGCCTATATCAATTATGCTAAGTTTATTCTCCGCATCAAAGAACTCGTGATACTTTACATCTGAAGTCAAGTACACATCAGCCTTACTTCTAATAGCATTTGGAAGTAGAAAAATTCCACTTCCTCCGCATAGAGCTACTGTTTTTACGTTGCGAGATAAATCTCCTGTGTATTTTATTGCTTTAAGGCCAAATTTAGCTTTTAATAAATTTAGAAAATCCGCTAAACTAAGTTCCTTTTCCAAAGTTCCAATCATACCGCTACCTACATAAGGATGTGCGTTTTGCAGAGCAATTATATCATATGCCACCTCTTCGTATGGATGTGCTTCAAGCATAGCTTGGATTACAGAAGATAGCAGATAATTTTCCACTAAAACTTCAAGTTTTAATTCCTTTACTTCTTCGTAGGTGTTTTCTGAACCTATATGTGGATTAGCATTTTTAAGAGGGCGGAAAGACCCTATCCCTTCACTTCTAAAAGAGGCCATATCATAATTTCCAATTTGGCCAGCCCCCGCATCAAACATAGCTTGAGCCACGGCTTGTGCATTTTCAATTGGAACAAAAGTGATAAGCTTAGAAAGAATTTGTGTTTTGGGTGCCAAAATCCGAGTATTTTCAAGGCCTAAACGGTTCGAGATTTCCTTATTAACTCCACTCGAAATATTATCTAAATTCGTATGAATGGCAAAAATAGCTATATCGTGTTTAATGGCTTTAATAATGCAACGTTCAACATAATTAGCACCTGTTAATTTCTTAAGACCTTTGAATACAATTGGATGATGTGCTATAATTAAGTTTGCCCCTTTTCGAATCGCTTCATCAACTACCTCTTCAGTAGCATCGAGACTAACTAATATTTTACGAACGGAGGATGAGGCATCTCCACAAATAAGTTGTGCATTATCATAACTTTCTTGGTAAGCTGGGGCAGCCCAATCTTGTAAAAAAGCAATAATTTGTTGAATCTTCATAGGCACGAAGTTACTAAATAGCGTGTAAAATGAGTGATTAAAAATTCCCGACTGAATTTATATCTTTGTGGAAAGTAAAAATAACAGAATTATGGCACAGAATATGGAAGAACAACAAATAAATATAGAATTAACTGAAGAGGTTGCTGAAGGAATTTATAGCAATTTGGCAATAATTTCGCATAGTAATGCCGAGTTTATAGTTGATTTCATCAAAATTATGCCAGGTTTGGCAAAAGGAAAGGTGAAAAGTAGAATTATATTAACCCCTCAACATGCTAAGAAGTTAATGCTTGCTTTACAAGAAAATGTAATGCGATTCGAAGCTCAAAATGGAACTATAAAAGATGTAGATAATACACCTCCAGGGATTCCTATGAACTTTGGTGGTCCGGTTGGAATGGCATAAAAATTTAGCGTTGAGGTTTAGTTAATTAGGGAGAAATTTAGGTGAACGAGATACAGATTTTATCTGATGCAATAGCGAATAGAATTGCAGCTGGTGAGGTGGTTTCAAGACCTTCGGCCGCTGTGAAGGAATTGTTAGAAAATTCTATTGACGCTGGAGCTGATTATATACGTTTGGTTTTTAAAGATGGTGGTAAAGCACTCATCATGGTCCAAGATAATGGAAAAGGTATGAACGAAGCGGATGCTCGTTTGTGTTTTGAAAGGCATGCAACCTCTAAAATTAAAGACCCCGACGATATTTTTCATATTACAACAAAAGGATTTAGAGGCGAAGCTTTAGCTTCTATTGCAGCTATTGCCAAAGTTGAACTTAAAACTAGAAGGGCAGAGGCCGAAGTAGGTACCTTGGTACGCATGGAAGGTAGCGAATTTATTGTACAAGAAGAGTGCAGTATGTCGCCTGGTACAGTTATAAGCATCAAAAGCTTGTTTTACAATGTTCCAGCTCGCCGTAAATTTCTAAAAAACGATTATACCGAAGCTAAACATATTATCGATGAATTTGAGCGTGTAGCATTAGCACACCCCAAAATTAAGTTCGAAATGGTCAATAACGACCAATTAGTTCATAAATTAGAACCAGGTAATTTACGTCAACGTATAGTTGATTTATACGGGGCTAGTTATAAAGAGCGTTTAGTTCCAGTTTCAGAGCAAACAGATGTAGTAAAGATAGAGGGTTTTATAGTGAAACCCGAATTTGCCCGTAAAACAGCTGGAGAACAATTCTTTTTTGCGAATAATAGATTTATCCGAAGTCCATTCCTTAAACATGCGGTAGATTCAGCGTTTGAAGGAATGATACAGAAAGATATGAAGCCAGGATTTTTCATTTTTTTAGAAGTAGATCCTGGAGAGATAGACATCAATATTCATCCTCAAAAAGTAGAGGTTAAATTCAGCGATGAGCGCATAATTTACCACATATTACAAAGTGCAGTAAAGAATGCCTTAGGTAAATTTAATATAGCTCCAAGTATGGATTTTGACAGAGATGTAGCCTTCGATTTACCTTTTCAGAAGCCACTTTCAGAGATAAAACCACCGAGTATAGATTTCGATCCCAACTATAATCCATTTACACAGGAAGATAAACCGAGGAGTTCGGGATCTGGGTATAGCAGTGGTGGAGCTACATTCCCGCGAAATGAAGAGAGTTATATTAATCAAGCACAAGTAAATTGGCAAGAGGCCTATAAGCAAAGTAGTTTCGACGATTTCGAACATAGTTCTGTAAATTTTAATGCACCTATACAACATGTAAAAGCTCCAGCATTTCAATGGTTAAATAGTTATATAGTAACAACATTAAAATCAGGCTTGGTGGTAATAGATCAACATAGAGCACATTTTAGAGTGGTGTATGAAGATTTACAGCAAAGGATAGCTATGCATCAAGTTGCTACGCAGCAAGAGATGTTTCCCTACATTTTAGAGTTTAAAGCGGCCGATTATGAGGCGGTAAAAGAGATGTTGGATACATGGAGAGGGTTTGGGTTTGATATAGAAGATACCCAAGCGGGTAGTTTAATAATAAAGGGCATACCAGCCGGAGCGGAGATAAGCAATTTAGAGGGTATGTTTGAGGAGATGATAGAGAGTTGGAAGCATGAAGGGGAAGATAGCGGAAAATTCAGGGATAAAATGTTGCAGAAATTATCGAGGAGGATGGCCTTAAAGAGGGGGGTAAGTTTGAGTGAAGTAGAGATGGAGAAATTATTAGCGGATTTATTTAGTACCGGAAATCCAAATAATAGTCCGGATGGGAAGCCGATAATCATCACAATTTCGAGGGAGGACATAGGGAATAGGATGGGAGAGTGAAAAAAAATCTGCTTGAAAATCAGATAATTTATAAAAAAGTGATGAAAAAAGTTGCGAAAATATTTGGAAGTTGAAAAATATCCTTACATTTGCAGCCCGTTTCGACGGAGAATAGCCGATGTAGCTCAGCTGGTAGAGCAATTGATTTGTAATCAATAGGTCGGGGGTTCAAGTCCCTTCATCGGCTCCAAACAACAGATTGTTGGGGAGGTACCAAAGCGGCCAACTGGGGCGGACTGTAAATCCGCTGGTTTACACCTTCACAGGTTCGAATCCTGTCCTCCCCACAAAAACTTCGCGGAAGTAGCTCAGCTGGTAGAGCATTAGCCTTCCAAGCTAAATGTCGCGGGTTCGAATCCCGTCTTCCGCTCAAAGCTTTCAGAGATGAAAGCCCCACA
>Ga0079224_100003352_pt1 | contig 20165 bp, 14 predicted proteins | sample Stecom2015_FD_80414 | JGI IMG/M metagenome (GOLD analysis project Ga0079224, IMG submission 80414) | Agricultural soil microbial communities from Utah to study Nitrogen management - Steer compost 2015 | ecosystem: Environmental > Terrestrial > Soil > Agricultural land | place: USA: Utah...
GATGACAAAATTACAGGCGCTTACTTTGCTGAAACAAAGCCGGTTCCTACGAATCCCGGGGGCCGCTATCAAGAAAACCATGTTAACCACTGGGAACGGAATATGGATTTGTTGCTCTCAGGAAATAATTCGATCGGAAGCGATTTCGGAGTTGCTTACAACATCGGGGCTGCAGTATTCAATAATAGTGGATATAATACGCTCTCGCTTGCAAATGGACTCCGTATTCCTAACAAATTTGATTTGAATTTTGCGACTACGCCTACATTTACCAACATTGTTGCTAAAAAGGAGATACAATCTGTATACGCAAATACTACGGTAAATTTTAAAGAACAGTTGTACTTAGACATTAGTGCTCGTAATGACTGGTCATCATCGTTGCCATCGCCACATAGTTATTTCTATCCGGCTGTTGGTATTTCGGCGCTATTGTCGGAAATGACCAACATGCCTGAATGGGTGACTTTCTCTAAGGTTCGGGGTGCTTATACTCAAGTGGGAAATGATGCAGACCCATATTTACTTATTCAAACATATTCTTATAGTCCCGGGGCCGGCCAAGGGTTTATCGCCCGAGATGTAAATAGAACCATCGCTGATTTGAAACCGGAAAGAACTGAAGCTTGGGAATTTGGAACTGAATGGAGGTTTCTGGATGGCAGAATTGGTTTAGACGCGACTGTTTATAGAACCAATACGATAAACCAGTTGATATTTGTTCCTATGATTCAACCGTCTGGTTTTAATACTCAATACGTAAATGTGGGCGATATCGAGAATCGAGGTATCGAACTAATGCTTAATGGTAATCCTGTAAGTGGTGAAAATTTCAACTGGAATACGTCCATCAATTATGCACTAAATAAAAATGAGGTTATGCGCTTGAGAGATGGAGTTACAGAGGCTACATTAACTACGGCAAGCGATTACGCGAGAGTGCTTATTCGAGTAGGGGGATCGTATGGGGACTTATTCGGTACGGTTTGGGATAAAGATGAAAATGGCAGATATAAAGTAAGTTCTACTGGTTTGCCAGTCACAAAGACCTTACAAAAAATAGGGGACTTCAATCCCGATTATACCGTAGGTTGGACTAACGACTTTACCTATAAGAAGTTTGATATGTCGTTCCAAATTGATGGAAGAGTAGGGGGTACGTTAATTTCAGGCACAGATGCCATGTTAGGATACTTTGGTGTTGGAGAATACACAACTGCTTTTAGAGACGGAACTTTGGTGTTGCCGGGTGTAAAACCGGATGGTAGTGAGAATACAACTGCCATCAGTGCGGAACAACTTTGGACTCAGGTATCTCAAGGAGGTACTAACGCTTGGGCTGAGTTTTTTGCTTACGACGCAACAAATTTCAGACTAAGGGAGCTGTCCATCGGTTATCGGTTTGATCTGAATAACAGCAGGATCAGAAATGCGAGGGTGTCTTTATCAGCGAGGAATTTGTTTTTCCTCTATCGTGGTAAATCAAAATTAAATATTCCGGGAATTGAGAAACGCACATTGCCAGTAGATCCGGAATCAGCGCTAGGGACCAGTAACTACCAAGGAATAGAAAATGGGATGTTGCCCTCAACACGTAGTTTCGGTTTAAATTTAAGTGTCTCATTTTAAAGTTAATTCTCATGAAAAGTTATAAAATATATTTCCTCATGCTTGTATTGGCTATAAGCATAGCAGGGTGTACCAAGGATTTCGAAAACATTAACACAACTCCTGTAAAGGTTACCGACGTTGGACCAAGAGAATTTGGTTTCATGTTTTCCAGGGCGCAGTCCGCGGCCACTATTCATCGGCCGTACTATCAGACTATTTCTATTTTGATGCCCGACTTATATGCTCAATATTACGCATTAACGACAACCAGTTTCACTACTGACCGGTATGCATTCAACGATACCTGGTTGTCTCGACCTGGTATTATTACCTACGTATTGGTAATGCCACAGTTGCAAGCGATCCTGAATAATACAGAAGCGACGTCACCTGAACATGCGTTGGCTAATATCATGAAAGCTTATACCTTCCATCGATATACGGATCAGTTTGGCCCGGTGCCTTATTTTGGTGCAGGAAGTACAGAATCGAGTATTCCGTACGACGCTCAAGAGGTTATTTACGATGATTTATTTAAAGTGTTAGATTCAGCAGTCACTAACTTAAAAGCGACCGACAGAACGAATGTATTCGGAAACCAGGACCTGATCTTTGGCGGCGATGTTGCCAAGTGGATAAGTTTCGCAAATACTTTACGCCTACGTATGGCCCTTCGCATATCATTGGTTGATCCTATTAGGGCAAAATCGGAAGCAGAGGCAGCTGTACTTGCCGGCCCCATGACTACAAACGCCCAAAATGCGACTATTGAGAGGTCTTTAAACGGCGACGATGCGAATGGTATATCTTCCAATGCCGCTGGAAATGAGTTTAGTATGAGCTCTACGATGGCTTCTTACCTGAAAGGTTATAATGATCCTCGATTGGGAATATATTTCCAGCCGGCGGTAGCTACAGGTGTATTCAAAGGATTACGAAACGGTTCTTCAGCTACAGATATAAATAAACCTGGCAATCGGCCAGCCCAAACATCGAATCTGGGAACAAGATGGGCGACAATAAATGCAGCCAAAACCGCTTGGGTGCCTAACCTAGCCTTAAGGCAAGAAGTGATGGCTGCTGCAGAAGCATATTTTTTGCGTGCCGAAGGAGCGCTCAATGGATGGGAGATGGGGAGCGGATCTGCACAACAGTTTTATGAACAAGGTATACGACTTAGTCTGGAACAATGGGGAGTTACTGATGCTACAGTGATACAGAATTATATTAATTCGAATGCCGTGCCGGTGGCGCCGGGTGATGAGGTAGGTTCTCCAGCGGTGACAACCAGCGTTCCCGTTGCCTGGAGCACGACGGAGGCGATTCAACGCGCTCAGATTGGTACACAAAAATGGCTGGCCGTATTTCCTGATGGCATTGAGGCTTGGTCAGAGTTTCGTAGAACAGGATATCCGGCTATGTATCCGCTGCTGCAATCCGACAATGCGGACCTGCCGGTTGGAACATTCATTAAAAGATTACCGTATGCTTCATTGGATGCAGCAACCAATGGTGCTGCTCTTTCGAAAGGTATCGAGCTTTTGGGAGGGCCTAATACAGCTGCGACGCGGGTTTGGTGGGATGTAAACTGATTTGGATGATTAGGTTGAATTCTGTCATGAGGAAAATTCTGATTTTAGGAATGCTGTTACCTTTACTAAGTTCTGCTCAGGAGAATAATACGCTGCCGAAGGTTTTCCAAGGAGAACAGCCTGATCTGCCTGCGCTTAGGCTTAAGATTCAAGCTGCAGAGGCTTTTCAGACGTTAAAGGTTCCGGATAATTCCTCATGGCAGAATTATGGTGATGATATAAAAGGCAAAATTATTTCAAGCGCTGGGGTTATCATCGATCATGATCTTCCAATTGATTATCTAGAGACTTCGTCCATGCAGATGGATGGTTATACCATAAAGAACATTCGTTTTCAGACTCGCAAGGACGTTTATACTACAGCTACGCTGTTTGTACCTATAGGCGACGGCAAGTTTCCGGCAGTTATTACCACGCATGGACATTGGGATGGAGGTAGACGATCCGAGGTTTTTCAGTCGATCGGCCATTCTCTTGCAAAAAACGGATATGTATGTCTCATCTTAGATTCTTGGGGGGCTGGTGAAAGAACCAGCGAACACGAAGTACACGAATACCATGGAAGTAATCTAGGCGCCTCGTTGATGAATGTTGGTGAGTCGCTACTAGGGATGCAATTGACGGATAACATCCGGGGGGTTGATCTTCTAAGTTCGCTTCCCTATGTAGATAAAAACAATATTGGCGCTACCGGAGCAAGTGGAGGAGGCAACCAGGCTATGTGGCTGGCAGCTTTGGACGGACGGATAACAGCGACGGTGCCTGTCGTGAGTGTTGGAACTTTTCAGTCTTACATTCTTAATAGTAACTGCGTTTGTGAATTGTTGCCAAGCGGTTTGACGTTTACGGAAGAGGCTGCTGTCTTAGGTTTAATCGCACCTCGCGCTTTAAAAATATTTAGTGCTTTTAAAGAAGCTAACCAAGCGTTTACCCCTACACAGATGTTTCGGAGCTACCATCCTCTTTCAGAGTTATATGGCCATATGGATGCGCGCAATAAGTTAAGTTATCAGATATTTGACACAGGGCATGGTTACTGGCCCGAAATGCGTGAAGCAATGATAGGTTGGTTCGACCAACAGTTGAAGAACATCGGAGATGGTGCTCCTAAAAAGGAAACCCCTTTTGAACTTCTGACAATTGAATCGTTAGCTACTTACCCGAAAGGAAAGCGCGATCCCAAAGTCTTCTCAACTGCAGATTTTAACCGTAAGCGAGGTAATGAGCTACACGAGTCTATGATGCGTAAACAACAAATAAGTGTCAAAGAGGAACGCGATCGACTTTCGTCTATGTTAGGCACTCAAGAATTGAATGAGATTGACACAATATATAACTACGGAATGGAGGACGGCTGGGAAAAGCTGGCAATTAAAAGTACGAGCGGTGAATTGATCCCCCTTCTTCGGCGATTACCAAAACAGGGTAATGATTTTGTCATGTTGATTCACAGTGAAGGCAAAAGTCGTATCCCGCAAGATCATCTCGATCGTTTAATAAACGAAGGAAAAGGAATTGTGATTGCCGATTTGTGGGGTACAGGTGAACGATCGTCAGCAGAAGCGATAAAAATTGACGGTGCTTTGCCAGCTTTCCATACGCTATCGCGGTCGCTTATCTGGTTTGGAACCAGTGTGATCGCGAAGTGGATAGACGATATAGAAATTATTAACAAGTTGATAGGTAAGGCTGGTCCGCTCCATGTTACCATTGACGCATTTAAGGAAGCTGGCGTCGCTGCTATATTAATGAATGTGATTTCTGACGACCAGACTAAGGCAAGCATTGAAGATATTATCACCTATGATAGTCCCTATAGTTACAAATTCGATCAGCGAGAAGGGGTCGATTATTATAACATGGCTATTCATATCCCAGGATTTTTAAGATGGGGTGATATTTCGTTGGCGGTCGCGTTGGCGGATGCTCCAGTCACTTTTGTGAATACAAGAAGTATGTCAGGGAACATCCCATCAGCGAAACAGCTGCTTTCAATTAAGCGTGAGTTTGAATTCTTTGAAGACAGGGCTCACAAAAAAAATAAGACGGAATTTATAATCAGGTAAATCATTAATTATGAAAAATAATCGGAGAGATTTTCTAAAAATAGCAGGCATGCTAGGGGTGACTACGGTCGGCGGCGTAGCTATTCCAGGATGCAACACCCTTCAAAAAAATAGAGACAGTGCTAATCTGGGCAATATTCTTGACTCCACGAGAAACTCACGTGGCCAAACGTTTAATATGAGCGGTTATCGGGCACCTAAGTTGGACACTGTGAGAATTGGGTTTATAGGTGTAGGAAACCGTGGTTCCGCAGCTGTTGAAAGAATGAGTTACCTCGAAGGTGTTAGTATCAACGGGATTTGTGATATCAGACCGGAGAAAGCCAGCGAGGCGAAATCAAGAATTAAGCGTCCGGGCCACAACCCTCAGCTGTATACAGAAAGTGCAGAGTCATGGAAAGAGATGTGTGATAGCGATAAGTATGATCTAATCTACATTTGTACGCAATGGGAACTTCATACGCCCATGGCAGTTTATGCCATGCAACAAGGGAAACACGTGGCGGTAGAAATACCCGCAGCTACCACTGTAGACGACTGTTGGCAATTGGTTGAAACGTCCGAGAAGACCAAAATGCATTGCGTTATCTTAGAAAATTGCTGTTATGATTTCTTCGAATTGCTTACGCTTAATATGGTTCGCCAAGGATATTTTGGAGAGATTATTCATGGTGAGGGTGCTTATATACATGATATCCTAGAAAGTATATTCTCAAAAGAGAAAAGGTACGACTTGTGGCGCCTGAAGGAAAACGCCACCCGCAACGGAAATTTATATCCGACTCACGGAATAGGGCCGGTTTGCCAGGCCATGGATATTAACCGGGGAGATAGCATGGAATACCTAGTTTCTATGGCGTCGAATGACTTTATGATGCAGCCGCTTGCCAGAAAACTTGCGTCCGAAGACCCTACGTATGAAAAATATGTTAATAATTCGTTTAGGGGCAACATAAATACAAGCATCATTAAAACGAATAGAGGAAAAACCATTATGCTGCAACATGATGTTACTTCCCCACGCCCTTATTCCCGTATTCATTTGATCAGCGGGACAAAAGGAACCGCACGTAAATATCCTCTTCCGGGCAAGATTTCCACCAGCCATGAAGGCTGGCTAAGCGAAGACGAAGTGAAAAATTTGGAAAAGCAGTATACGCCTCCGATCGTGAACAAAATAGGTGAGTTGGCCAAACAGGTTGGTGGTCATGGAGGAATGGATTTTATGATGGATTGGCGATTAATTGATTGTCTGAGAAATGGACTTCCGGTTGATATGGACGTTTATGATGCGGCCGCATGGAGCGTCATAAGCCCGTTAAGCGAATGGTCTGTAGCCAACAGGAGTAATTCGATCGATATACCTGATTTCACTTCAGGTGCATGGAAGACAAATGCTAAAGTGGATATCTCGCTTTCTGAGGGGGCAACTACTGGAGTGAGGTTATAATATATTAATTAAGTAAATAAAGTATAGAATGGAAATAATAATAAGTAGAAACCCAGAAGAGCTAGGGATTTCCGCAGGAAAAAGGGCCGCCGAATTAATCAACAAAGCAATACGCGAAAAGAACGAAGCAAATGTGATTTTAGCAACAGGAGCAAGTCAGTTCGAAACGTTGAAGCAATTGATCAAGGAAAATATCGACTGGAGCAAAGTCGTAATGTTCCACTTGGACGAATATATCGACTTGCCTGAGTCTCATCCGGCAAGCTTTCGAAAATATTTAAAAGAACGTTTTTTGAGTCAGGTATCGGCTTTAAAGGAGTTCCACTTAATAAACGGCGAGGTTGACCCGGTTGCAGAAAGTGAGCGGTTGGATGGTTTAATTTCTAAAAGGCAGATTGATGTTGCTTTGGTTGGAATCGGCGAAAATGGTCACCTGGCTTTCAATGATCCTCCTGCTGACTTTGAAATCGATAAACCTTATTTGGTTGTTGATTTAGATAAAAATTGCCGTCAACAGCAATTCAATGAAGGTTGGTTTGATGCGATCGAAGAAGTTCCGAAGCGCGCGATCAGCATGTCAGTAAAGCAAATCTTGAAGTCAGGACATATCATATGTTCCGCTCCTGATACCCGAAAGGCGGTTGCAGTGAAGAATGCAATCAATGGAGAAGTAACAAATATGGTTCCGGCAAGCATCTTGCAAACGCATAATAATTGTGAGTTTTTTCTGGATGAAGCCTCCGCTAGTTTATTATAAGTAGCGTTTCGATAGAAGGGTTATAATCTGTCGCCAGACAAGATTATAACCCTTATTGATTCTAAAATTTACTATATTTGGAATGGACATCTATTAATTACAATATAGTGGATTTTAAGAAGCGACCGGTTACTATTAAAGATATAGCGCGAATTCTGAATATATCCGTTTCTACTGTTTCGCGTGCACTGAGAGATACTTACGATGTTAATCAGGAGACGAAAGAACGAGTAGTAGCACTTGCAGCTGAACTTAACTATAAACCAAATTTTAATGCCACGGGCTTGGCCAAAGGAAGTACCCGTAATATAGGGATTGTCATCCCTCATATTACCAATTATTATTTTTCAACTGTTATTACTGGTATTCAAGAAATCGCTTTTGATCATGGTTTCAAAATCGTATTGTTTGTTACAAACGATTCGTCGAAACGAGAAATAGAAATAATCGAAAGTTTGGCTATATCAAGTTTCGATGGCTTATTGGTCGCTATATCTTCCAATACCGACGAATGTATGCATTTTCAGGAGGTAATCGACAATGGCTTGCCCATCGTATTTTTCGACAGAGTGCCCGCAGAAATCGAAACTTCAAAGGTTGTTCAAGACGATTATTACGGTGCGTTTCAGGCGGTAGCACATCTGATTACTAATGGGTATAAGAAAATTGCTCACATAGCAGGGCCTAAGGGTCTTTCGTTTACTAAAAAGAGGCTTCAGGGATATCTTGATGCATTGGCAGCGTATGAAATGGAGATTCAGGAAGACTGGATAATACATTCCGGGTTTTCTCAAGAAGATGGTGCCAACGACTGTAAGGTGCTCATGGATCTTCCTAACAGACCAGACGCCATCTTTGCCGTAAATGATAGAAAAGCTATCGGCGCCATGTTGACTTTAAAAAGCAGGAATATCGACATTGGACCCCAAGTCGGAGTCGTTGGTTTTACGAACGATCCAATGGCTTCTATAATTACTCCAGCGCTGACGACTGTTGCCGAGCCAGCATACGAGATTGGTAAAAGGAGCTGTGAATTGTTAATCAAACATATTACTAAAACTTACTTTGAAGCGGAAAGCGTTGTGCTTGCCAATAAGCTGATTGTCCGCGAATCAAGCTCCGGTGTGGTTAAAGCCGAGAAGTGTTCATAGCCCAATTACGGACGCGATAACCATAGAACGCATAAAACATTAGGTATAGATAACAAGGTACTAACACCCAATATGCAACTCTTAAATCGTATAGATCAGCGAAATACCCGTACAATAAAGGAAGAATAGCATTTCCACAGAGTCCCATAATTAGAATTGAAGATCCCAGTTTAGTAAACTTACCTAGCCCGTCGATCGCCAATGGCCAGATTCCAGCCCAAATTAATGAATTCGGTAAGCCCAGGAGAACAACAAACCATATTGATATATCCGTGGTATGTCCTAAGAAATTCACCTGGCCGTATGCAAAAATTATTAATAAAGAAGAAACGGTGCCGATTAACGTGCATACTTGCAGGGCATTTACCTGATTAATAAAGCGCGGAATACAAAGAATGCCAAGTAAATAGCCGCATATCGTAATGGCTAACGTATAAGAAGGGAACACTTTTGCTTCTATCAGGTCAATGTTCATTGATCCGGCGTAGCCGATAATCGTATCAATCGCTATTACCTGTGTGCCGACATGAAGAAAGATAGCCACCGCGCCTAATATTAAGTGAGGGAATTGAAAAATACTCTTCTTTCCTGTATTTGCAGTAGCAATTTCATCCGTCTCTTGTTCCGTGTCAATTTCTGGCAGCGGAGAATAGCGAACAAATAGTCCTAAGCCGATCAAACCGAAACCTAGAACCGTATAAGGCACAATAACGCGCCTGATCAGTTCATCTAAAGCCGCATTCTTTTCAGCTTCTTCCATAAAAGGAATTTGTTGAAACAGATCGACATCTGTTGCCTTTAATACCACAGCCGCAAAAATAAGAGGTGCTAATATACCAGCTCCCTTGTTACAAATGCCCATAATGCTGGTCCGCTGCGCAGCTCGTTCTTTCGGGCCTAGTATAGTAATATAAGGATTTGCTGCAGTTTGAAGTACTGCTAATCCCGATCCTAAAGAGAATAGTCCGATTAGAAAGACTTCATACGTGCGCGTCAATGCTGCGGGGACAAAAATGAAAGCACCTAGAGCCATGATCCAAAATCCGATCATCATCCCTTTTTTGAATCCCACCGATCTTAACAGATAAGAAGACGGGACGGACATTACGAAATAAGAAATGTAAAATGCAAAAGCAACCAAGTACGATTGAAAATTAGTTAGTTCACAAGCTATTTTGAAGTAGGGAATCAGAATTGCATTAATCCATGAGATGAAACCAAACATAAAAAATAGAACGCTGATAATAAAAATAGAGATTAGCGTATCAGATTTACTTAATGAACTTACGGAGACTTTTGTGATATTTTGTTTCATTATTCAGATGTATTTTCCTCTAATTGGTATCGCAAAATATCAAAATAAACGAAAGGATTTTCATAATGATAGAAAATTAGTTATGGTAACGTTCTCGGATTAATGAGGAGGTTGATTTATCAAATTGTATTGTTATATTTGCATTAATGAAAAGGTTGCTCCTTACATTTTTTGCGATCCTCTACTTGGGTAATTCGACCGGTTTTGCCATGCATTTCCATTATTGCATGGATAAGCTTGTGGAAGCAAATTTGATCTTCGACCATTCGGACTTAGAAGGTTGCGGAATGGAAGAGGGAGACGAAGAAAAAAGTAACTGCTGCAAAGACGAGGTAAAAGTCACGAAAGGCGACCAAGATCAATTATCGTCTGAATTTTCATTGAAGCTAATGCAGTCTTGGGGCGTTTCTTTGCCTTTGGTTTCTTACGACGCACCTGTACATTTCAAAGATCTGGCACACGTAACTGACTATCCGGTTAGTAATGCACCCCCGGATGAAGGTATACCTGTCTATCTCCGCAACTGCGTTTTTATAATATAAACCTTTCTTAGTGCCCTGAGTCATCTCCGATTCTTTATAGTGGCAACGCCTTCTTTTAATCTTATTGAATTAATCGTGTGCTAAACTAGCAAGTTCTTTTTTGTTAGTATTACGCAATCATCCTTTTTATAATAATTATAATGAAAACATCTTTTATAAGTGCTCTTGCATTTATCATTCTTGGCTTTTCAGCCTGCGACGATTCTAAAAATTCTGATCATGTACAATCAGCTACTTTGCCGGATTCAGAATTGGAATCAATTGCGCCTCTATTTACTGACATCTCGGCAGTAGCAAGTTCGTCGATTTCAAAGATCGTTGACCAGTATCTTCTAATCCAGAATGCATTAGCAAACGATGATGGCAAATCGGCTGCCGCCAGCGGAAAGGCAATGGCTACGCTAGTTGAGGGTCTTGATATGCAGTCTTTTAATGATGCGGAGAGGAACCGCCTTCTTGAGGAGAAAGAAAGTTTAGAAGAGTATGCGAGGTATATTTCCGAAAGTGAGAGCGATATAGAGGTTCAACGCCAGCATTTTATTATGCTAAGCGAAAGTGTTTACGGAGTGGTAGAAGCTTTCGGGGGCGGAAGGAAACTTTATACCGCTTACTGTCCAATGGTAGAAAATAATACCGGAGCAAAGTGGCTTAGCGAAACAAATGAAGTTAAGAACCCTTATTATGGAGCTAGTATGTTGGCTTGTGGCTCGATCGATGAATATTTTAACACGCTGTAAGTGATGGTACATCGTCTAATCGAATGGTCACTGCGCAATCGGTTTATTGTATTATTCTTGAGTCTTGGAATTTTTATATGGGGAATTTATTCTGTAAAGAATAATCCTGTAGACGCAATTCCCGATCTTTCCGAAAATCAGGTAATCGTTTTCACCGAGTGGATGGGCAGGTCCCCACAATTGATTGAAGATCAGATTACGTACCCATTGGTAACCAACTTACAAGGTTTGCCAAAGATTAAATACGTTCGCGGCTCTTCGATGTTTGGGATGAGTTTTATCTACGTAGTTTTCGAAGACGACGTAGATGTGTATTGGGCGCGTGAGCGAGTTTTGGAACGACTGAGTACGGTTTCCAACACCTTGCCCCAAGGTGCCGCGCCTCAATTAGGTCCGGACGGCACGGGTGTCGGTCACATCTTATGGTACACATTAGATGCGGAAGGTCTAGATCTGGGCGAACAGCGGGCGATACAAGATTGGTATATTAAGTTTGCACTGCAGAATGTACCCGGCGTAAGCGAAATAGCTTCATTCGGAGGATTTCAGAAGCAATATCAAGTCACCGTAGATCCTAATAAACTATTGCATTTCAATCTCTCTATTCCTGAAGTTATCAACGCGGTCAGATCCAATAATGGTGAAAGTGGCGGTCGTAAATATGAAGTAAGCGACATTGGCTACATCATTAAGACTAACGGTTATCTAGAGTCCGTCGAGGATATCCAGAACATTCCGATCAATAATAAAAACGGAATACCGGTTAGCATTTCTGATATCGGAACGGTTCAAATGACTGGTGAAGCTCGTTTGGGTATATTTGATCAGGATGGCGAAGGGGAGCGAGTAGGCGGAATAGTGGTAATGCGTTATGGCGAGAATGCGGCGCAGGTAATCGAGAATGTAAAGGAGAAGATGGTCGAAGTCGCCAGAGGGTTACCAGAAAACGTTAAGTTTGATATTATTTATGATCGCGGAGAGCTTATCAGTGAATCAATCTCCTCCATCCGCAACACACTTATTGAAGAAATGATCATCGTTTCTTTGATTGTTATCATTTTCCTATTTCATTGGCGAAGCGCGTTGAGCATTGTAATTCAGATTCCAATTACTGTTGCCGCTAGTTTCATTTTACTTAATGCCTTCGGAATATCCTCAAACATTATGTCGTTAACGGGTATCGCCCTCGCTATTGGCGTTATTGTAGATAATGGAATTATCATGAGCGAAAACTCCTATAAACATTTGTCTGATCGTTATCAGAAATGGGAACTCACGCAAAAATCCAAACCTGACTAATATGAAGTGGTTCAAAAGATTATTTGAAAAAGCGCCTCAATGGATATCGGAAGAAGAACGCCTTGAGATAATAGAGCGAAGTAGTAAGCAGGTGAGCAGGGGAGTCTTCTTTGCGACAGTGATCATTATAACTTCGTTTCTTCCGGTATTTATGCTTACGGGGCAAGAAGGAAAGATGTTTCATCCGGTAGCTTATACCAAATCCTTTATCATGATTGTGGATGCTTTGCTGGTATTAACATTGGGACCGGTTTTAATCTCTTTTTTTATGAAAGGAAAATTTAAACCTGACAATGCTAATCCTGTAAATAGATTTCTAGAGCGGATTTATGAACCTATCATACATTGGGTGATGAAGTGGAGGAAGACCACCTTGGCAATCAATATCATTGCGCTCCTTATCACTATACCACTCTTTAAAAATATGGGCACTGAGTTCATGCCAACACTCGATGAACAAAGTATTCTTTTTATGCCCGTAACCCTGCCCGATGTCAGCAATAGTGAGATTAAACGGATTCTACAGGTACAGGATAAGATTATAAAACAAGTGCCGGAAGTAGATAAAGTTTTGGGAAAAGCAGGTAGGGCTAATACATCAACTGACAACTCGCCGCTAAGCATGATCGAAACGATGATTATGTTAAAGCCTAAATCACAATGGCGCGAGGGTTTGACGAAAGCCGATATAATTCAGGAACTTGACACCAAACTTCAAATTCCGGGGGTGGTTAATGGCTGGACGCAACCCATCATCAACCGGATTAACATGCTTTCTACGGGCATTCGTACGGATGTAGGCATTAAGGTTTTTGGCCAGAACTTAGATACCATTGCCAGTGTATCTGAGAAGGTCAGAACTGCGCTGGAAGGAACACAAGGTGTGCAGGACCTTTTTGTTGAGCCCATTACGGGTGGTAAATATCTTAATGTAGATATTAACAGAGATGCTTTGGCCCGATACGGATTGAGCATAGATGATGTTAATCAAACTGTCGAATCAGCAATTGGTGGCGCGCCAGTTGGGCAAACCATTGAAGGCAGACAGCGTTTCAGTATCAATGTCCGATTGGCCCAGGATTATCGAAATAGTATTGACCAATTAAACAGGATACCACTAGTCAGTGATCAATTTGGAGAAGTAGCTTTAGGCTCGGTCGCAAAAATAAGATTTGAGGATGGACCGCCAATGATTACCTCCGAAAATGCCATATTACGCGGCGCAGTTATGTTCAATGTCCGGGACAGGGACTTAGGTAGTACGGTGGAGGAAGCAATGGAAAAACTGAATGCTACTGATGGTATACTTCCCGAAGGATACTTTCTCGAATGGAGTGGACAGTATGAGAATCTGATACGAGGACAGCAGACACTACTGTGGATTGCTCCTGTGGTCCTGGTTATCATTTTTTTCTCGCTTTATTTCGCGTTCCACTCCTTTAGAGAAGCTTTTCTAAGTTTGATAACCATTCCTTTTGCGCTGATAGGGGGCGCCTTTATGGTATACTTCTGGGGTGCTAATCTCTCTATTGGAGTGGCGGTAGGTTTTATTGCACTCTTTGGAATTGCAGTAGAGACAGGTATTGTTATGGTAATTTACCTTAATGATGCGATGCTTCAGTTAATTAAAGAAAAGGGAAATAGTAGCGAAACGATCAGTCGTGCCGATTTGGAAAAGTATGTTATACATGGCGCCGCAAAGCGACTACGTCCCAAAATTATGACAGTATGCGTCTCATTGTTTGGTTTGGTACCTATTCTTTGGGCAACAGGGGTAGGAACGGACGTAATGAAACCAATCGTACTTCCTATGATTGGTGGAGTTTTTACATCTTCAATACACATTCTTTTGGTAACACCACTAATATTCCTGATGACAAAGGAGTATGAATTGCGAAAATTTGGAAAATTAGAAGTTCATGATATACAACACTAAATATCTCATATTAATATGCTTGATATTCTCATTGCCTTTAGCCATCAAGGCCCAGGATTCTAAATTATTATCGCTAGATGATATTTTGAAGAAAATAGAGAAGCAAAATGTTTTACTCGAATCGTATGCTCTGAAAGCTAAAAGCTTTGCTTACAAATCTGAGGCTGCAAATTCATGGATGGCTCCAATGGTTGGCGCCGGCACCTATATGACACCTTATCCAGGGCAGAATCCGATGGAGGATAACAAAGGGTCAGTCATGTTTCAAGTTGAACAGGATATTCCAAATTTCGCCAAATTAAAAGCGAATAGAAAAGCGATCGCCTCAAGGAGTGACATCGAGGATGCCAACCGCGAAATTGCCCTTAACGAATTGAAGTCTCAGGCGAAAAGCCTCTATTTTAACTGGATAATCTCTCTGAAGCGTATCAAACTTTTGCAAGAAAATCAGCAGATTATCCGTACCATGAAGGAGATAGAAAATATCCGATACAAATATAACCAGGGTCAACTAGGAAATATATTCAATATCGAGGCGAAGATTGATGAGAACCAAAGCAGGATCCTGATGCAAGAAGGTGAAATTTTAAAGTATAGGGCATGGCTCAACTCGTTGATGAACGAAGAGGGCAATGTCTATTTCGATATCGATACATCAGAGACGCTCCACTTCAGCATGGAAGTTTCGCTTGACACGAGCTACTTAGCGGCCAATCGTATGGATATTACGAAAATGGAACGCGAGATCAGCACCATGAAATTTGAAACAGAATCGATACGAGCAGGTAGTCGACCCCGATTTAAGATTCGATTAGATCATATGTCACCGCTAGGAAACGGTATGATGCCAAACTCCTATAGTGTAATGGGCATGATATCAATACCAATCGCGCCCTGGAGTAGCAAGATGTATAAAAATGAGGTTTCAGCAAACATCCTCGAAGTTGAAGGAATGGAAAAGCAGCGGACGGGAATGTTGATGGAGATCCGAGGTAGACTCTATGGAATGCAACAACAGATTCTTACGATGCAAAAACAAGTTGACTTGATGGAAAACAAGATTATTCCATCTCTAAAACGTGCCTTAGACGCTAACTTCCAATCCTATCAGGAGAACAAGATCCAACTGCCGGTAATTATCGATAATTGGGAATCATGGAACATGATGCAGAACAATTTATTGGATGAGAAATTAAAGTTATATCAAATGATTATTAACTATGAGACGGAATTGTTTAGATAGCATGCTTCTTTTCTTCGTTCCGGTAATGATGATACTTTCTTGCAAGGAACCGATCAGTCATAAGACAGGACACCGGGAGGAAGCTTTTGGTGAAGAAGTGCGAAAAGTGGCACAACCGGTTAACGAGACAATCGTTGCATCTGCTCCTGTTATTTCTGCGGATTCAATGAGTAGATCGGTAGACCTTGAACTAAAGGGCAGGATTACCTATGACGAACGAAAAAAAACTGCGGTGAGCAGCAGAGTAGCAGGTCGGATAGAAAAATTGGCTATCAAATACAGTTTTCAACCAGTTAGGAAAGGACAATTGATTATGGAAATTTATTCACCAGACCTTGTAGCCGCACAAAGAGAACTTTTGTTCCTACGCAAAGAAAATCTGAAGGATGAAGTTCTTCGTTCCGCTTTTCAAAAGCTGCGATTTTTGGGAATGAGCCAGACCCAAATTAATCAAGTCATAGCTTCAGGAACCCCAATACAAAAAGTGGCAGTATACAGTCCGCTTAGTGGTTTCGTTGTCGAATCAGATGCCCCCTCTTTGGCGATTAGAGAAGGCCAATACTTAGCTGCCGGAGAGCGCATATTCACTATTTATAGCAATTCCAGCGTCGTAGCTGAATTTTCGGTGGATGCTAACCAAGCATCGATGGTTTTTAAAGGTCAAAAGGTAACACTTTCATCCCTTGATAAACCGGATTATTCGACGATTGGTACCGTTGGGTTGATCGAGCCTGTTGTACGTGACGGGGAAAATTTTTCCTTGATGCGTATATACCTGCCTTCCGAACGATTTCTTATCGGCGAAATGTTACAAGCGAAAATCTCCGTTTCGGTTAAGAAAAGTTTGTGGCTACCTCAATCAGCGATCGTAGACTTAGGAAATCGTTCGATGGTATTCGTTAAAGAGGAAAACACGTTTGTCCCGAAAAGAATTGAAACCGGATTAAGGGCAGACGGCTTTGTCCAAGTACTCACGAATGTCGGTAATTTGCCTATCGCAAGGGATGCTGCTTACCTGGTTGATAGCGAGAGTTTTGTTAACCCTATAGATGTAAATAATGTTAAGTAGGATATCAATAAGAAGCCCTTTTACGGTAATCATAGTTTTCACGCTATTGCTTTACTCGTGCGGACAGGATCAGGGTGCTGAACATACTCATGAAGGACAAACTTACACTTGCCCTATGCATCCTCAGGTAGTCCAGCAACAGCCGGGTACTTGTCCGCTTTGTGGAATGGACCTGGTTGCCTTTGATAAATCAAACGAAGAGAAGTTTTTGATTCTAAGTAGGAACCAGCAACTTTTAGCCAATGTCAGCACTGTCATTCTTGGCAATTCTTCGTTTGAAAACCAAACGTACCTAAACGGGCGTTTGCTCGTAAATCCGGAACAAACGAAATACATCAGTAGCCGGATAGCCGGGAGAATTGAGGAGTTGCATGTGAAGGAAACAGGAATTCAGGTGATTAAAGGACAACCGCTTTACAAAATATACTCGGAACAACTGCAAACACTTCAAAATGAGTATTTGCTGATGGAAGAACAAGCGCGGAAACTTCCCCAGGAAACACGGTTTCGTGACCTGGCGGATGCTGCACGTCAAAAGCTAAGGCTGTACGGACAGACAGATAGCCAATTAGATAAACTGTTGAAAACTGGAACAGCGCATCCCTATGTAACTTATCTCGCTCCATCTTCCGGAGTTATCTCAGACTTGATGGTAGTGGAAGGAGAATATGTTGGCGAAGGCTCCTCATTAATGATGCTTGAAGATTATAGGCAGCTTTGGGTCGAAGCTGACGCGTATACTTACGAGGCTGCTAAGATTAAAATGGGCGACAAACTTAAGGTGATTATTTCCGGTTCAGAATCCGAATCAGTATACATGACAGTAAACTATATTGGGCCGGCCCTAGCTGCCGGATCACAGACCGTACAGATCAGGGGTGTTGTCGAGAATAAAGGCACTTGGCAGCCCGGATTACAGGTCAATCTTCTTCTTACAAGCGAATCTGATGGTGACCACTTCTCATTACCGGTTAATGCAGTTATCCGGGATGCCACGACCGAACATGTGTGGATAGAGACGCGACGTGGAAGATTCGAACCCAGAGCAGTGGTTACAGGAATCGAGTCCTCGGACACAGTTGAGGTCTTAGAGGGAATTAAAGCCGGGGATAAAGTGGTAGTTACAGGAGCTTATTTATTGTATAGCGAGTATATATTGAAAAAAGGGGAACACCCGGTTTCGGCAGTTGATAGATAATTTGTCGGGTTATTTAGCGTATTTATATCCATCTAACTTCTTAAATGACTAACTTTACTTTTTGCAGAAGATATTGCTCAAATTCACCCATGAAGAAACTTATATTTCTAATACGTTAGATGGAAATCATTATCATTTTAGTCTTGATATTGCTTAACGGTTTTTTCGCTCTGTCAGAAATAGCGCTTGTATCGGTGAAGAAAAGCCGATTCGAGCATCTCGCTGCCCAAGGGAATAAGAGGGCGGCAGCAGTCCTTCAACTCTTAAGGAATCCTGAAAATTTTCTTTCTTCTGTCCAGGTTGGGATTACCTTGATAGGTATTGTATCCGGTGCTTACGGGGGTGCAGCGCTCACGGACGATATGGCTGAATATTTATCTCAGTTCGCGATTTTCGGGAACTCCGTCCATACCGTCGCGATGGCGATTGTTATAGGCAGTATTACTTATGTTTCTATTGTTATCGGAGAGCTGGTCCCTAAAACGCTGGCTATGAACAACGCCGAGCCTATTGCTTTATTTGCAATCCCGATTATAAAATACTTCACCATTATCGCGTACCCTTTTGTGAAACTTCTTTCATTCTCTACGGCTGTAATAGTGAAACTGTTTGGAATAAAAGAACGGGCCAGCGACCAGATCAGCGAAGATGAACTGCGGTTTATGTTAAAAACTGCGGGAAAACAAGGTGTATTGGAAAGTGAAGAAACGCAGGTCCATCAAAATTTATTTTCTTTTACTGATCAGACTGCCCGCTCCATGTTAACACATCGTTCAGATATCGAATGGATAAACATAGAAGACAGTGTCGATGAAATATTCGATAGATTAAAAGAAAGCACTCACTCAAAATTTATTGCTGCAGAAGGTTCTATTGATAATATAAGAGGAATTATCCATATAAAAGATTTTCTTGAGAACTTCAGGCGACCCGGATTCAACATACTAGAGGTTATTAGGAAGCCGATTATTATCTCTCAAAACACACTGGCTTTTAAAATATTAAACATTTTTAAATCTCAAAAGCAATACATTGCTATCACCGTCGATGAATACGGCGGTATTGTGGGGATTATTACACTTCATGATCTTTTTGAAGCTATCGTTGGCGATTTGCCTGATGAAGACGAAGAGATAAACATACTTAAGAGAGAGGATGGAAGCTATCTGGTCAATGGCAAAACGCCTATTTTAGAGATTAATCAGCACTTTGGTCGCGATGTTATAGAGGAGGACCAATCAAGATATACCACCATTTCAGGGTTTATTTTAGATAAGATGAGGTCAATTCCCATGACCGGAGAGAAAATAACTGTCGAAAATTTACAAATAGAAGTGGTTGATATGGACGGTTTGCGGATTGATAAACTCTTACTTTTCGACAAACAACTAAACATTGAATGATAACTAACAAAGACAACGCAAAAGAAGATTTTTATCTTCACATACTTGAGAAACAGACTAAAGTTGAAGCGGTACCGTCAAACAAAGTCATTGCAGCTTGGGCGTATAATCTCTTAAGTCTAGTGTTTCCCGAACGATCTACCTCTACTCAATGCTCGATAGAGGAGATTAGAGATGCGTTTCGTAAGTCTGAGGAAGAACTGGTACGGCTGCTAAACAGTACGAAGGCTTGCCAGGAGTGTAATAACGAAGAGATCGCCTCTCGGTTTTTTGATGAGTTTCCACAGATATATCAGACGATGACTACCGATATATCCGCTATTTTGAATGGCGATCCGGCTGCTAAAAACGAATTTGAAATTATACGAACCTATCCGGGCTTTTTAGCAACTTCATTTTATCGCATCGCTCATGCCCTGCTTAAGTTAGACATACCTTTAATTCCGCGGCTTCTTACAGAACTTGCACATTCCAAAACCGGTATTGACATACATCCAGGTGCAGTTATTGGCGAGTATTTATATATCGATCATGGTACCGGAATTGTAATTGGAGAAACTAGTGTGATCGGTGATCATGTGAAGATGTATCAAGGAGTAACGCTCGGGGGCCTAAGTGTAGAAAAGATACTTGCCAATACTAAACGACATCCCACTATAGGTGACGAAGTTATCATTTATGCAGGCGCTACCATCTTGGGAGGGGATACAGTAATTGGCAACAATTGTGTAATTGGCGGTAACGTATGGTTAACCAAAAGCGTTCCTGCGTACTCTACTGTTTATCATCAATCGAC
>Ga0079224_100003353_pt1 | contig 20165 bp, 20 predicted proteins | sample Stecom2015_FD_80414 | JGI IMG/M metagenome (GOLD analysis project Ga0079224, IMG submission 80414) | Agricultural soil microbial communities from Utah to study Nitrogen management - Steer compost 2015 | ecosystem: Environmental > Terrestrial > Soil > Agricultural land | place: USA: Utah...
CGCGCGAAGAAGCTCGAAGGCCAGGCCGTGCGGATCAAGGCGCAGGCGGGGCCCGAGGGGAAGCTTTTCGGCTCGATCGGCACCGTCGACATCGCCGAGGCGGTCTCGGCGCTCGGCGTCGAGGTTTCGCGCAGCGAGGTGCGGCTGCCGGAGGGGCCGATCCGCGTGGTCGGCGATCACGAGGTCGAGCTGCACCTGCACAGCGACGTCAGCGTCAAGATCATCGTCGCCGTCGAGTCTGCCGACCAGGTCGTGGAGTGAGCGCACCGCGCAGATGACCGTCGCCGGGATTCGCTCTGCCGCCGATGGCTGAGTCGTTCTCACGGCTCGGCCGTCGCGCGTCGGAAAAGCTGCGCCTGCCGCCGCATTCGGTCGAGGCCGAGCGCTCCGTGCTCGGCGGCCTGATGCTCGATCAGCGCGCGTGGGACCAGATCGCCGACGCGGTCGAGGCGTCCGATTTCTACCGGGCCGACCACCGCCTGATCTTCACCGCGATCGCGACGCTCGTCGAGCGCGACCAGCCGCCCGATGCGATCACGGTCGGCGAGCTGCTCGCGCGCCAGGGCGAGCTCGAGGCGGCAGGCGGCCTCGACTATCTCGCGCAGCTCGTCGAGGAAACCCCGAGCGCGGCGAACATTCGTGCGTACGCGCGCATCGTCCGCGAACGGGCGATGCTGCGCCAGCTGATCGAGATCGGCGGCGACATCGCGGCGAGCGCCCACGACGACTCCGGCCTCACGGTCGAGGAGCTCGTCGATCTCGCCGAGCAGCGCGTGTTCGAGATTGCGGACCGCGGCCAGCGGCGCGGCTCGGGCTTCGTACCGCTGAAGCACATCCTGCCGAAGACGATCGATCGCCTCGACATGCTGAGCCACAGCGAGGGCGACATCACGGGCATTTCCACCGGCTTCAGCGATATGGACCGGATGACGGCGGGACTTCAGCGCGGCGACTTGATCGTCATCGCGGGGCGGCCGTCGATGGGTAAGACGACGTTCGCGATGAACATCGCCGAGAACGCCGCGATCGGCGGGAACGTTCCGGTCGCCGTGTTCAGCATGGAAATGTCCGCGGAGCAGCTCGCCTTTCGCATGATCGGCTCGATCGGACGCGTCAGCCAGACGCATCTGCGCACGGGCCGGCTGACCGACGAGGATTGGTCACGCATCAACTCGGCCGTGTCGATGATGTCGAACGCGCCGATCTTCATCGACGACAGCGCGGGGCTCACGCCGACGGACGTGCGCGCGCGGGCGCGGCGACTGAAGCGCGAGCACGGGCTCGGTCTCGTCGTCGTCGACTACCTGCAGCTGATGCAGGTGACGGGGACGACGGAGAACCGTGCCACCGAGATTTCCGAGATTTCGCGCTCGCTGAAGGCGCTCGCGAAGGAGCTCGACGTGCCGGTCATCGCGCTGTCTCAGCTGAACCGTAGCGTCGAGCAGCGCGCGGACAAGAAACCCGTGATGTCGGACCTGCGCGAGAGCGGCGCGATCGAGCAGGACGCCGACCTCATCGTGTTCATCTACCGCGAAGAGGTCTACGATCCGGATACGCCGCGTAAGGGGATCGCGGACATCATCATCGCGAAGCAGCGCAACGGCCCCGTCGGCGAGTTCCATCTGACGTTCCTCGGCGAGTTCACGAAGTTCGAGAACCTCGTCGCCGAGGCGTACGGGGAGGGCGTGTTCTAGACAGCAGACGCCCCCGTTGGCCCGTTAGATCCCGTTACGCGTCACTCGAGGAAGAAGCCCATCTTCACGCCCGCGAGCTGGATCACGTCGTTGTCCTCGAGCTTGCGGGCCTGCTCGCCGATCTTCGAGCCGTTGACGAGCGGGTAATCGCCTTCCCGGCCGCTCTCGACGTGCACGATGAAGTAACCCTCCGCGCGACGCGTGATCGCCGCGACCTGAACGCCGGGGCGTCCGAGCGTCGTCAGCGCCTTCGTCAACGTGAGCTCGCGCCCTGCGAAGGAGCCGGAGAGCACTTGCAGCTTCGCGAGCGGCAGCGGCACCGACGACGGATCGATGTCCTGCGTGATCGTCGACGAGAGGCTCGCTGTACGCATGGCGGGCCTCGTCTCCGGCGGCGAATGCGGTACCCGCGCGGCCGCCTCCTCGGTCGCGCGTGCGGCCTTCGCGAGCTGCCTCTGCATCTGCCCGCTCGGCTCGATGACCATGGTCTTCTCGAACTCGTCGTCGACGGCCTGCTCGACGCGGTCATCGATGTAGCGCAGCTGATGATGCCCGATGGTAATGATGTCTCCGTGCTGGAGAGCGTGTTTCTTGATCAGTTTGCCGTTGACGTACGTGCCGTTCGTGCTGTTCAGGTCCTCGAGGAACGAGTCGTTGAGGATGTTGATCAGCAACGAGTGATGGCCGCTGACGGCCGCGTTGTCGATGCGGATATCGTTGTCCGGCAGGCGGCCGACCGTGTAACGCTCCTTGGTCATGTTGTATTCGGCCAAGGTTTGGCCATCCAGACTAAGGATCAAACGTGGCATGGCTGTCGTCCCGGTTCATCGAAATAGGCTGCGAAACTTCCCCAGCAGGCCTGCGTCCGCCGGGAAGCTGTCGATCACGTGTACGAGCCCGACCGAAACATTGTCTCGCCCGCCGTTGTCGTTCGTCAGCTTGATGAGCTGCTCGGCGATCGTTTCGACGTCGTTCTCGAACGTGCTGATCGTCAAGTGTATGTCTTCGTCCTCGACCATGTCGGGGAGACCGTCGGAGCAGAGCAGAAAGTAATCGCCGCGCTCGACCTCGACCTCCTGGACCTCGACCTCCACGGTCGCCTCGACACCCAGCGCCCGCGTCACGTAGTTGCGGTTCGTCGAGCGCTGGGCCTCCTCGGGGGAGTAGAACCCGCGATCGACCAGCTCCTGGAGCAGCGAGTGGTCCATCGTGATCTGCTCGAATTTCGTGCCTCGGAGCCGATACAGGCGCGAGTCGCCGACGTGGGCGACCGATGCGCGATTATCGTAGAAGAGGCAGGCCACGAGCGTGGTGCCCATGCCTTCGCACTGCGGCTGCGTCTGAGCGGTCTGGTTGATGATCTTGTTCGCGCGTGCGACGGCATCGCGAAGCGCGATCGTCTGCCGCATCAGCCCCGTCTCCGGCTCGATGTCGTTGCGCTTCTCGCGTTTGCACGCCTCCGTTACCAGATCGACGATCGTCTTCACGGCGATGCCGCTCGCGACTTCCCCGGCGTTGTATCCGCCCATCCCGTCGGCCAGGACCCAGAGGCCGATGTCGGGGGCGGCGGCGATCGCATCCTCGTTGTGGTCACGCACGCGGCCGACGTCGGTCATCTCGACGTGGGCGAATTTCCCGCGGAGACTCATGTCTGCGTATCGGCCGAACGGCGAGAACGTCCGGTTACGCGAACGGAAACTCAGGCGCATCGAGCAGCGGCATCGTGCATCGCTCGCGCCGTCGCGGCGCCGGGATAACGGTCGGCCGGAATCTTCGCGAGCGCCACGTCGGCGATCGCACGGACCGCATGGGACAAACCGCCTCGGCCTAAGCCGAAACGTCCATGCGGCGTGTTCGTGACCACGAACATCGAATCTGTCATCGAGCGTCCCCGGTAGGGCGGTTCAGCAGCTGGAAAAGGTTAACATAGGGGGTGAATAAGTCCGTGTGCCCGTTCACGTTTCGCCGTCGAGGCGATTGCGAGATCACGCGAAAGCGAGCCGCGCACGATCGTCACGTGCGCCCGCGAGGCGTGCACCGCTCCGGCCGTTCGGGCAGCCCCTCGGCTTCACCGCGTCGAGAGCAGAATCATACATAATCGTCGCGGACGTGATATCCCTGCTCACGACGCTCGGGCCGTGCTCGGAGTGGAATTCGCGCGGTTCGGCCGTCATCCGGCCCCGGCCCCGTTGCGATCCGCTATGCTGCGCGCATGGCGAAAGTCAGGTCCGTCTACGTCTGCGAAGCGTGCGGCGCGCAGCAGCCGAAATGGCAGGGGCAATGCCCCGATTGCGGCGCATGGAACTCGCTCGTCGAGTCCGCTCCGTCCGATCGTCGTGCGGCACGTGCCGAGCGTGCGCAGTACGCGGGACGCGTCGAGCTCGCACGGCTCGATACGCTCGAGGCCGGAAGCGTCGAGCGGCTCGAGAGCGGGCTCGGCGAGCTCGACCGCGTCCTCGGCGGCGGCCTCGTGCCGGGATCCGTCGTATTGATCGGCGGCGACCCCGGCATCGGCAAGTCGACGCTGCTGCTCGAGGCCGTCGCGAACCTCGCGGCGAGCCGCGACGTCTGCTACGTGACGGGCGAGGAGTCGCTCGATCAGATTGCGCTCAGGGCGAGACGCCTCGGCGTCGGCAACGCGCCGGTGCAGCTCATCGCCGAGACCTGCGTCGAGGCGATCCTCGCCCGGCTCGACGCGGCGCCGCCGGCCGTGCTCGTGATCGACTCGATTCAGACGCTCTACAGCGACGCGCTCGAGTCGGCGCCGGGCTCGGTGACGCAGCTTCGCGAGGCGACCGCGCAGCTCGTGCGCTTCGCGAAGACCCGTCGAGTCGCGACGCTGCTCGTCGGGCACGTGACGAAGGAGGGCACGCTTGCCGGCCCGCGCGTGCTCGAGCACATGGTCGACGCGGTGCTCTATTTCGAGAGCGAGGCGGGCAGCCGCTTCAGGATCGTGCGGACCGTGAAGAACAGGTTCGGGGCGGCGAACGAGCTCGGCTTCTTCGTGATGGGCGAGGAGGGGTTCAAGGAGGTCAAGAACCCCTCCGCGATCTTCCTCGCGCGCCGCGCCGAGCCCGTGCCGGGCAGCGTGACGCTGGTGAGCCGCGAAGGCTCGCGGCCGATACTCGTCGAGGTGCAGGCGCTCGTCGACCAGAGCCTGTCGGGACATCCGCGCAGGCTCGCGCAGGGCTTCGATCCGCAGCGCCTGGGGCTCCTGCTCGCGGTGCTGCATCGACACTGCGGGATCGGCATCGGCGACTGCGACGTCTACGCGAACGTCGTCGGCGGGCTCAGGGTGACTGAAACGGCGTCCGACCTCGCGGTCGTGCTCGCGGTGCTGTCGAGCTTCAGGGAGCGGCCGCTGTCGGAAGGCCTCGCGGTGTTCGGCGAGATCGGTCTCACGGGCGAGATTCGCCCGGTGCCGTACGGCGAGGAGCGCGTCGCGGAGGCGGAAAAGCACGGCTTTCGCCGCGTCGTCATTCCGAAGGCGAACCGGCCGCGCCGCTCGGGGCTCGACGTCGTCGCCGTCGACAAGCTCGTCGACGCGCTCGACGCGCTCTTCGACGGTTGACGCGACGGCGATACCTCGCGCTGACCTGCGTCTCGCTCAACCGTGCGCCGCGCGCAGCGGCGGCGCCGCGTCCGCGTGCGGCGTCATCACGCGGACCTGCTTGATGCCGTGCTCGGTCGTGTCGAGGATCTCGATCGGATAGCCGTTGACGACGAGCGCCGTGCCCGACGGCGGGATCGTCTCGAGCCGCTCGATGATCAGGCCGTTCAGCGTCTTCGGGCCGTCCGTCGGCAGATCCCAGTTCATGATGCGGTTCAGGCGCCGGATGTTCGCGCTCGCATCGACGAGGTAGCTGCGGTCGCTCTCTTGCGTCACGCCGACCTCGGAGAGCACGGGCTCGGAGTCGAGCTCGCCGACGATCTCGCGCAGGATGTCCTCGGTCGTGATGAGCCCCTGCACGTCGCCGTACTCGTCGACGACGAACGCGGAGCGGCGCTTCTGTTGCTGGAAGTTCAACAGCTGCTTGTTGAGCGGCGTGCCTTCGGGGACGAAGTACGCCTCGCGCGTGTGCTCGAGCAGGCGCTGCTCGGTCAGCGTGCCTTTCGCGAGATCCGGCAGCAGCTGCCGTACGCGCACGACGCCGATGATGTTGTCGATGTCGTCTCGGTAGACCGGCAGCAGCTGGTGCTGCGCGGACTGGATCAGCGCGAGGTTCTGCTGCCAGTCCCGGTCGAGGTCGATGCCGACGATCTCCTGCCGCGGCACCATGACGTCGTCGACGGTGATCGCGTCGAGATCGAGGACGCGGAGCAGCATCCGCTGGTGACGCCGGGGCACCATCACGCCCGCCTCGGCCACGACGGTCTTGAGCTCCTCGGCGCTCAACGCCGATGGGCCGTTTGCCTCGGGCCGGAGGCCGAAAAGGCGGAGCACGCCGTTCGCGAGCAGGTTGATCAGCCAGACTGCCGGATAGGCGAGCTTCAGCAGCGGGTGGTACACGACGGCGGCCGGCATTGCGATTTTCGCGGGATGCAACGCCGCGAGCGTCTTCGGCGCGACCTCGGCGAAGATCAGCACGACCACCGTCAGGATCATCGTGCCGGCGAGGACCGCGCTTTCGCCGCCGATCCTGAGCGCGATCATCGTCGTGATCGCGGCGGCGGCGAGATTGGCGGCATTGTTACCGAGCAGGATCAGCCCGATCAGGCGGTCGGGCCGCTCGAGAAGCCGCTCCGCGAGCCTGGCGGAACGCTGGCCGGCTCGGGCTTCGTGCCTCAGCCGATAGCGGTTGAGGCTCATCAGAGCCGTTTCGGTACTCGAGAAGAACGCGGAAAGAATCAGGAGAACGAGCAGCAGGCCGACCAGCAGCCCTAGAGGAACGTCGTCGTTCAAACAGCGTGAACCTCCACGAGGTTAGCCATGTCCTAGAGTGACCGAACGGGAAACGGGGTGTCAAGGAGGTCAATCCCGCTTCCCGCCGCGGATTTGAACGGCCAATCGGGGACGGGCGACGCCGGGACAGCGTGGCGCGCCCGTGCTACGCTGGCGCACCCCTCGCACTCATCAGTGCTTGAAGCATGTTCGAGACTCTGAGCGAGCGCCTGACCGGCGCATTGCAGCGCGTGACCGGCCGCGGCCGGATCACCGAGGACAACATTCGCGATACCGTCAGGCAGATCCGGATGGCTCTGCTCGAGGCCGACGTCGCATTGCCGGTCGTCAAGCGGATCGTCGAACGGGTCCGCCAGCGCGCCCTCGGCGCCGAGGTCGCGCGGAGCCTCAATCCCGGCCAGACCTTCGTCAAGATCGTCCATGACGAGCTCGTGATCGTGCTCGGGCGGGACCAGGCGCCGCTCAAGCCCAAGGGCCGTCCGGCCGTGCTGCTGCTCGTGGGGCTTCAGGGCGCGGGCAAGACGACGACGGCCGGCAAGCTCGCGAAATTCCTGTCGAACGGCTCTCCGTCCGAAGTGCTCCTCGTCAGCACGGACGTGTATCGTCCCGCCGCGCGCGAGCAGCTCGAGACGATCGCGCGCGACATCGGGGCCGGCTACGTCCGCCCCGAAGGCGATCCGCGCTCGATCGCGGTGGCCGCCCTCGACGAGGCGCGGCGTCGGGGCTCCCGCTGGCTCATCGTCGACACGGCGGGGCGGCTCCATGTCGACGACGCGATGATGGCCGAGGTCCGCGAGATCCACGCGGCCATCGACCCGGCCGAGACCCTGTTCATCGTCGACGCGATGCTCGGCCAGGACGCCGTGAACTCGGCGAAGGCGTTCCACGTCGCGCTGCCTCTGAGCGGCGCGATTTTGACCAAGGCGGACGGCGACGCCCGGGGCGGTGCGGCGCTCTCCGTGCGCGAGGTGACCGGCGTGCCGATCAAGCTCGTCGGCACCGGCGAGAAGCTCGACGCGCTCGAGGCGTTCGTGCCCGAGCGCTTCGCGTCGCGGATCCTCGGCATGGGCGACGTCGTCGGTCTCGTCGAGCAGGTCCAGCGCCAGGTCGACCGCGAGAAGGCCGAGCGGGTCGCTGCGAAGGTCAAGAAGGGCCGCGAGCTCGATCTCGAGGACTACAAGGACCAGCTCGAGCAGCTGCTCGGCATGGGCGGCCTCGCGTCGGTCCTCGAGAAGCTGCCCGGGATCAAGCCCGAGGCGCTCGCGTCGACCGGCTTCGACGATCGGCAGCTCAAGCGTCAGATCGCGATCATCAACTCGATGACCCGCAAGGAGCGGCGCAACCCGGCCCTGATTGACGGCTCGCGCAAGCGGCGCATCGCGGCGGGCTCCGGGCTCTCGGTGCAGGACGTGAACCGGCTGCTGAAGCAGCACAAGCTGCTCGCGAAGACGATGAAGCGGGTGTCGAAGGGCGGGTTTCAGCGCGCGCTCGGCGGGATGATGCGGGGGCGGGGCGGGCCGATCGGGCCGTTCGGCCGGTAGACGCGTCCGCCCGAGCGCGGGACGCCGGTGCCGCGGCGGGGTTTACACTTTTGCGTCGAAACGCAGTAAAATCCCGCGCCTCACTGAGCGGTCCCACGGCCGCTCTTGGTTTTTTAGAGGTCGACGAGGACCCAGGATTCGAAGCTTATGGTCACGATACGTCTGTCGCGCGGCGGAGCGACGAAGCGTCCCTTTTATCACATCGTCGTGACGGACCGCCGCAACCGACGCGACGGCCGGTACATCGAGCGCCTCGGCTTCTTCAATCCGATCGCCACGGGCGGTGAGCGGGAGCTCGAGATCAACCTCGAGCGTGTCGACTACTGGATCGGCACCGGCGCTCAGATGTCCGAGCGTGTCGCGCAGCTGATCAAGCGGTATCGGAACTCGGCGAAGGCAGCGGAGCAGACCGCGGCTGCCTGACGCAGGCGCGCGCTCGAACGCGCACGCGGAGATCGTCGTCGCCACTTCCGGCGCAAGGTCGTGTCTGACGCCGACGTCCGGTCGAGACGGGTCCGGGTTGGCCGCATCAGCGGCCTGTTCGGCGTCAAGGGATGGGTCAAGATCCACTCCTACACGGAGCCGCGAGAGAACGTCGTCGGTTTCAAGGAGTGGATCGTCGAGCACGAGGGCAGCGAGCGGCGCGTCGAGGTCGAGGCCGGCCGGACGGCCGGCAAGCACGTGATCGCGAAGCTCAAGGGTGTCGACGACCGCGACGAAGCGCGGCAGTGGATCGGCGCCGAGCTCTCGGTCGAGCGCGCGGCGTTACCGCCGTGCGAGCCGGGCGAGTACTACTGGGTCGATCTCGAGGGCCTCACGGTGCGGAACCTCCGCGGCGAGACGCTCGGCGAGGTCGACCACATGATGCAGACTGGCGCGAACGACGTGCTCGTCCTGACGGGCGGCGCGGATCGGCTGATCCCGTGGATACCGAGCGTCGTGCGCGAGGTCGACATCGACGGCGGCTACATCGTCGTCGACTGGGAGGAAAGCTTCTGGGAATCGTGAGATGTACCGCTTCGGCGTCGTTTCGCTGTTTCCGGAGCTGATCGAGCCGGTCGTGCGCTACGGCGTGGTCGGGCGCGCCCGGGAGCGCGGGCTGCTCGCGGTCGAGCACCTGTCGCCGCGCGAGTTCGCGTACGACCGGCACCGCACCGTCGACGATCGTCCGTACGGCGGCGGACCCGGCATGGTGATGAAGTACGAGCCGGTGCGGGACGCGATCCGCGCGCTGCGCAGGCGGATGCCGGCGGGCTGCCCGGAGTTCGTGCTGAGCGCGCAGGGTCGGGTGCTCGATCAGGCGCTCGTGCGCGAGCTCGCTTCGGCGCCCGGGGTGCTGCTCGTCGCCGGCCGGTACGAGGGGCTCGACGAGCGGATCGTCGAAGGCGAGGTCCGCGACGAGCTCTCGATCGGCGATTACGTGCTGTCCGGCGGGGAGCTCGCGGCCGCGGTCGTGATCGACGCGGTCGCGCGGCTCTTGCCGGGCGTGCTCGGCCACGAGGACTCGTCGGTCGAGGATTCGTACAGCGACGGTCTCCTCGATTGTCCGCAGTACACGCGGCCCGAGGAGGTCGACGGCATGCGCGTGCCGGAGGTGCTGCTCGGCGGCGACCACGGCGCTGTGCGCCGCTGGAGATTGAAGCAGTCGCTCGGGCGCACGTGGTTGAGGCGCCCGCGGCTGCTCGAGGGACGGGCGCTCACGCCGGAGGAGGCGGAGCTGCTCGAGGAGTTCAAACGGGAGCTCGCGGACCGCTGACGGCTCAGGCGGCGCGGCGGGTCGGTCCCCCCGGGCGCCCGCGCGAGCTTCGGCGCACGGAGAAGCCGAGCGGTTCGCGCGCCGGAACGGGAAGCCGAGCGGCTCGGGCGCCGGAACGGTTAATATGGCGCGCGGAGTGCAGGCGCCGGTTCGAAAGTCGAGGTGTGACTATGTCGAAAGTGATCGAAGAAATCGAACGGGAGCAGCTGAAGAAGGACATCCCGTCGTTCGCACCGGGTGATACCGTCGTCGTGCAGGTCCGCGTGACGGAAGGCGATCGAGAGCGGCTGCAGGCGTACGAGGGCGTCGTGATCGCGAAGCGCAATCGCGGCCTGAACTCGTCGTTCACGGTGCGCAAGATCTCGCACGGCGAGGGCGTCGAGCGCGTATTCCAGACGCACAGCCCGGCGATCGCCGAGATCAAGGTGAAGCGGCGCGGCGACGTGCGGCGTGCGAAGCTCTACTACCTGCGCGACCGCAGCGGCAAATCCGCCCGAATCAAGGAAAAGGTCTGACGCCGCAGCGCAGGGCCGGCCCGCGGTGCGACGAGAGGCGCCGCGGCCGGAGCGGGACCGGATCGTGAGTGCCGTGACGGCGTCGCGGAGCATCTCCGCCGAGGCGCTGCGCCTGCTCGGGCTCGTCGGCGTCGTGATCGCCGGCGCGGCGCTCGGCGGCTGCTCGGGATTGATCGGCTCGATGGCCGCCGACACGCTCTCGGCCGCGATCCTCGAGCAGGAGGATCCCGAGCTGATCGAGCAGGGCGCGCCCGCTTATCTCCTGTTGCTCGACGGTTTCATCAGCCGCAATCCGGACGATCCCGCGTTGCTCGCGGCCGGCGCGCAGCTCTATGCGCTCTACGGCTCGCGCTTTGCCAGCGACCCGGAACGGGCGATCGCGCTCACGACGAAGGCCCGCCGCTACGGCTCGAGCGCGATGTGCCGCTCCTACCAGTGGGCCTGCACCCCCGAGCTCGGCGACTACGAGACTTATGTCGAACAGTTGAGCCGCGTCACAAGGCGCGACATCGACTTGCTGTACGCTTACGCGGTCAGTTGGCTGAGCCACCTCGACGCGACCAGCGAGGATTGGACCGCCGTGGCGGAGCTCCCGTGGGTCGAGGCGGCGCTCGAGCGCGTGCTCGAGCTCGACGAGACCTACGCGCAGGGCGCGGTGCACGGCTACCTCGGCACGCTGAACGCGCTCAGGCCGCCCGCGCTCGGCGGCCGGCCCGACGTCGCGCAGCGGCATTTCGAGCGCGCGATCGAGCTTTCCGGAGGGCGTGACCTGTCCGTGAAGGTAGAATATGCGCGTCGATATGCACGTCTCGTGTTCGATCAGGAGCTGCACGACCGGCTGCTGACCGAGGTGCTCGAGGCGCCGACCGAGGCGCCGGGGCTGACGCTCTTCAACGCGTTGGCCAAGGAGGAGGCGGAGCGGCTGCTCGCAACCTCGGAGGATTACTTCTGATGGCTGAGGCAAAGATCGCGACGGGTTTGCGGAGACTGTCGATACTGCTCGCCGGTCTGCTCGCTGCTCTGCCGGTCCTCGGTGAGGAGCTCAAGGTCGCGACGATCGCTCCGGACGGCTCGCACTGGATGCGCGAGATGCGCGCCGCCGCGGCCGAGATCAAGGAGCGCACCGGCGGCAACGTCGAGATCAAGTTCTACCCCGGCGGCGTGATGGGCAACGACGCCCAGGTGCTGCGCAAGATCCGCATCGGGCAGCTCCACGGCGGCGCGTTCACCGCGGGAGGTCTTTCCGAGCGCTACAGCGCCCTCAACCTCTACGGCGTCCCGTTGCTGTTCCGCTCGCTCGACGAGGTCGATTACGTTCGCAAGCACCTCGATCCGGTGCTGACCGAGGGGCTCGACAAAGCGGGCTTCGTCAGCTTCGGGTTCATCGAGGGCGGTTTCGCGCAGCTCATGGCGAATCATCCGGTGCGGAGCATCGACGACCTGCGCCGCCGCAAGGTATGGGTGCCCGAGGGCGACCCGATCAGCTTCTTCGCGATGGAGGAGCTCGGGCTTTCGCCGGTCGTGCTGCCCGTGACGGACGTGCTGACCGGCCTTCAGACGGGCCTCCTCGACATCGTCGCCGCGTCGCCGGTCGCCGCGCTCGTGCTGCAGTGGCATACCAAGGTCTCGTACATGACCGACGTGCCGGTCTCGTACTCGATGGGCCTCTTCGCGCTCGACAAGCGCGTGTGGTCACGCCTTTCGGAGGCGGACCGCGAGGTCGTCGACGAGGTCATCACGCGAACGGTGGCGCGGCTCGACGAAGCGGCGCGTGAGGACAACCGCCGGGCGCGCGACGTGCTCGAGCGCTCGGGCGTTACGATCGTCAACGTCGACGAGCGGAACGTCGAGAACCTGCGCGCCGAGATCGAGGCGATCTTCCCGCGGATCAGGGCGAGATCGGACGTCGATGCGGCGCTGTTCGACCGGTTGCTGGGACTCCTCGAAGAGTACCGCGCGTCGCATTCCGTCGCCGAGGCCGAGCCTCTCCATTGACTCCATCTCGTCGCCGCGGCTCCTGGCTCGAGCGGCTCGAAGCGTTAGGCCGTGCGCTCGAGGACGGCTTGCTCGTCGTCGGTCTCGGTGCGCTGGTCGTGATCGCTTCCGCGCAGATCCTGCTCCGCAACGTTTTCTCGATCGGCCTCGTTTGGGCCGACGGCGCGCTGCGGCTGCTCGTGCTGTGGCTCGCGCTGCTCGGCGCGATGGCTGCGAGCCGCGACAACAGGCATATCGCGATCAACGTCCTCGACCGCTTCCTGCCGTACGGCCTGCGCCGCGCCGTGTCCGTCGTGCGGCATCTTTTCACGTCGGCCGTCTGCACGGCGCTCGCCTGGTACTCGTGGGTCTTCGTGCGCGACTCGCGAGAGTTCGGCGACACGCTGCTCGGCGACTGGCCCGCGTGGTGGTTCCAGATCGTGATGCCGGTCGCGTTCGCGCTGATCGCGTACCGTTATCTGCTGCGTGCGCTCGGGGCGCTCCGCCACGGCGTCTGAGATCGACGATGGCGGGCTCGGGCCTAATCCTGCTGCTCCTCGCGCTGATCGGCGCCCCGCTCTTCGCGATCATCGCGGCCGGCGCGATGATCGGCTTCTCGAGCGAGGAGATCGATCTCTCCGTGCTCGCGATCGAGTTCTTCGGAATCGCCGAGACGCCGGTCCTGGTCGCGATTCCGCTCTTCACGTTCGCCGGGTTTCTACTGAGCGAGGGCAAGGCGCCGCAGCGGCTCGTGCGCCTGTCGAGGGCGCTGCTCGGCTGGCTGCCCGGCGGGCTCGCGATGATCTCGCTCGCCGTCTGTGCGCTCTTCACGGCGTTCACAGGGGCCTCGGGCGTGACGATCATCGCGCTCGGCGCGCTGCTCTTCCCGGCGCTCGTCGAAGCGGGCTACGAGCGGCGCTTCAGCCTCGGGCTCATCACCGCGTCCGGGAGCCTGGGTCTCCTGTTCGCGCCGTCGCTGCCGCTCATCCTCTACGGCGTCGTTGCCGAGACGCCGATCGACGCTTTGTTCCTCGCGGGCATCCTGCCGGGGCTCCTGATGGTCGCGCTCCTCGCGGGCTACGGTTTCATCCGCAACCGCCACACGGCGATGCCGCCCGCGGGCTGGCGCGAGGTCGTTGCAGCCGTGCTCGACGCGAAATGGGAGCTGCCTTTGCCGGTCGTCGTCCTCGGCGGCATCTACAGCGGCTACTTCGCGATCTCGGAGGCGGCCGCGGTGACCGCGCTCTACGTGCTCGTCGTCGAGATGCTCGTGCTCCGCGAGATCGAGTGGCGGGAGCTGCCGCGGATCGTGCGGGAGTCGATGGTGCTCGTCGGCGCGATACTGACGATCCTCGGCATGTCACTTGCATCGACCAACTACCTGATCGATACCGGAGTGCCGCAGCGGCTGTTCGAGCTGACGAGCGCCTACGTGACCGGGCAGCACACGTTCCTCATCGCGCTGCTCGTCTTCCTGCTGATCCTCGGCGCGATACTCGACATCTTCTCCGCAATCGTCCTGGTCGTGCCGCTGATCGTGCCCGTCGCGGTCGAGTACGGGGTCGATCCGATCCATTTGGGGATAGTGTTCCTCGCGGCGATGGAGCTCGGCTACCTGACGCCGCCCGTCGGGCTCAATCTGTTCATCGCGAGTCACCGTTTCCAGCAGGACATCGTCCAAGTCTATTTGGCGACCGTCCCGTTTCTTTTGGTATTGTTGGTTGCGGTCGTGATCATCACGTTCTGGCCGGCGTTGTCGCTGTTCCTCGTCGGCTGAGAACGCGCGGTGTCCGTTACGGCAGAGCATCATGAGTGATCGTTTCATATTCGGACGCGTAATCGGAACGGCCTGGATGGTCATCGACGGCGTCCGCAAGCTCCTGCATCTGTTCCTGCTGCTCTTGCTCCTGCTGATCGTCGCGGCCGCGCTGTCGCGGCCCGGTCCCCGCGTGCCGGACGCCGCGGCGCTGGTGATCGCCCCGCAGGGCGTGCTCGTCGATCAGCTGTCGGGCGATCCGTTCGAGCGGGCGCTCGCGAAAGTGCAGGGCGCGGAGATGCGGGAAACGCTGCTCAAGGACCTGATCGACGCGATTCGCGCCGCGAAGGACGACAACCGCATCAAGGCGCTCGTCCTTCAGACCGATGGTCTGAGCGGCTCGGGCTTGAGCAAGCTCCAGGAGCTCGCTCAGGAGATCGCGGCGTTCAAGGAGAGCGGTAAGCGCGTCTTCGCGGTCGGAGACGGGTTCGACCGCGATCAGTACCACCTCGCGGCGCAGGCGGACGAGATCCTGATGCACCCGATGGGCTTCGTGTTCATCGACGGCTATAGCCGCTTCCAGCCGTACTTCAAATCCGCGATCGACAAGCTTTCGATCGACTACAACGTCTGGACGGCCGGCGAGTACAAGTCGATCGTCGAGCCGTACACGCGCGACGACATGTCCGACGAGGATCGCGAGGCGACCATCGAATACCTGAACGCGCTCTGGGCGAGCTATCAGGAGGACGTGACCGCCGCGCGCGGCCTGCCGGCCGACTCGCTGCAACGCTATGCAGACAATCTCGCGGCGCTGCTCCGTTCCGCGAACGGTGATACGGCCCAGCTCGCGCGCGAGTACGGTCTCGTCGACGAGCTGATGCACCGCGACGGCATGCGCCGCCGGATCCGCGAGGCGGTCGGCGCGTCGGAAGACGAGAGCGGCTTCCCGGCGATCGGCTACGACGAGTACTTGAGCGCCGTCCGCACCGCCGCGCCGGCCCCCGCTCGCAGCCGCGTCGGCGTGATCGTGCTGTCGGGCGAGATCATGGACGGCCGCCAGCCGCCGGGAAGGATCGGCGGCGATTCGGCCGCGAAGCTGATTCGCGAAGCGGCCGATGACGAAAAAGTGAAAGCGCTCGTGCTGCGCATCGACAGTCCCGGCGGCAGCGCGTTCGCCTCCGAGATCATCCTTCGCGAGATCGAGGTATTCCAGCAGAGCGGGCGTCCGGTCGTCGTATCGATGGGCAGCGTCGCCGCGTCCGGCGGCTATTGGATCTCGATGTCGGCCGACGAGATCTGGGCGAGCCCGACGACGCTGACCGGGTCGATCGGCGTCGCCGGCATGCTTCCGACCTTCCAGCGCACGTTGAGCCGGCTCGGCATCCACATCGACGGCGTCGGCACGACGGCGCTCTCGGGGCAATACGATCTGCTGCGCGGTCTCGGCGACGACATTCGCGACGTCCTCGGGCAGACCGTCGTCGAGACATACGAGCGGTTCATCGGCCGCGTCGCGATGCATCGCGGCCGCAGCGTCGAGGAGGTGGATCGCGTCGCACGCGGGCGCGTCTGGACCGGCGCCGCCGCGCTCGAGCGCGGGCTCGTCGACGCGCTCGGTGACCTCGACGATGCGATCGCGTCCGCGGCGGAGCTCGCGGGCCTCGAGGAGGGCCGCTACGACGTCCATTACTTCGAGCCGCGGCTCGGTTTCGCCGAGCGTCTGGCGCTCGGCATGGTCAAGGTCGCCGCGCCGTTGATTCGCGCGTTCGACCTCTCGCCATGGCCGAGCGGCATCGAGCGGCTCGTCGACGCCGTGAACGCGCCGCTCGACATGCTTGCCCGCTTCAACGATCCGCGTGCGACGTATGCGCACTGCTTCTGCGAGGTCCGCTAGCGCAGCGCGGAGAGCGGTCACCGCGTAGCGGGCAACGCGCAATCGGGCAAGGCGGTGGGAATCGGCACCGTGGATCAGGAATCCCTACGCATAGATCGCTGGCTCTGGTGTGCCCGCTTCTTCAAGACACGGAGTCTCGCGGCCGATGCCGTGAAGGGCGGGCACGTGCGCGTGAACGGGCAGCGGGCGAAGCCGGCCCGTGACATCAAGGTCGGCGACACGCTCGTGATCCTCAAGGACGGCATCGAGCGCGAGGTGACGGTCGCGGCAATTCCCGTGAGGCGCGGGCCTGCGCCCGAGGCGAGCCGCTGCTACGTCGAGACCGAGGCGTCGATCGCGCGGCGCGCCGAGGCGGAGCAGCGGCGCAAGCTCGAGCGCGAGCTCTATCGGCCGCCGACCGCGGGCCGGCCGGACAAGCGGACGCGGCGGTTGCTGCGGGCACGCCGGACCGGCGACGACTGACGCCCGTGCCGGGGCGTCGTCGGGACGCACACGGCGTGCTCGCGCGAAGTGGGGAGCCGTCGGTGACCGCGAGTCGCGACGCCTACGCGCCCGCGGTGTTCTTCGGATAGTCGAAGTAGAGCAGCCGGCACGCGGTCGGGCCGAGCTCCGCCCAGCGGTCGGTGTCGACGGCGATCGCGACGACGGCGGACGTCGGCAGGTTGTCGCACGCGAGGGTCGGCAGCAGCCGGTTCGCGGCCTCGGTCAGGCCCTGGTTGTGGCCGACGACGAGCACGTGGCCGTCCGCATCGTCCTGCTCGCGGAGCACGTCGAGCAGGACACTCGGCGGCGCGAGATAGAGCCTCCGGTCGATTCGAACGACGTCGTCCGGGCGCCCCAAGCCCGCCGCGATCACGCGCGCGGTCGCCGTAGCGCGCAGCGCGTGGCTCGTCAGGATCAGGTCGGGGCGTTCGCCGCGCGCGGCGAGCCGTGCCGTCATCGCCGGCGCATCCCGCTCGCCGCGGCTCGACAAGGGACGCTCGTTGTCGGGAAGGCGAGGGTCGCTCCAGCTCGACTTCGCGTGTCGAAACAGCGTCAGGCGTTTCACGCGCTCCCTCGCATCAAAGCAGGCCTGCTTCGAGCCGTGCCGCCTCCGACATCATCGAACGATCCCACGGCGGATCGAATACGAGCTCGACGTCCGCACGCTCGACGGTCGGGATCAGCTCGATCTTCTCGCGGACGTCGGCCGCGAGGATGTCGCCCATCCCGCAGCCCGGCGCGGTCAGCGTCATTTTGACGTGCACGATCCGGCCGCCGTCTTCCGTGCGCTCGATCGTGCATTCGTAGATCAACCCGAGATCGACGATGTTGATCGGAATCTCGGGGTCGAAGCACGTGCGGAGCTGCTGCCAGACGACCGCCTCGACGTCGCTCTCGCTCGCGTTCTCGGGAAGCTCGGGGGCTTTCAGCGGCTCCTTACCGATCGCGTCGGCGTCGATGCCGGCGACGCGGAACAGATTCCCCTCGATGTAAACGGTGAAGCTGCCGCCGAGCGCCTGCGTGACGAAGCCGTAGGTGCCCGCCGGAAGCGTGACCTTTTCGCCCGACGGAATCAGCACCGCGTCGCAATCGCGGGAGAAGGTGACGGGCTCGTTCTGCGCGAAATACATTGGCGGCTCGGCGAAATCGCTTGTGGTGTCCTTACTCCGTGGAGACGCGGTCGTTCTCGCCCGACAGCGCGGTCTTCAGCGCGTGCCAGCCGAGGCTCGCGCACTTGACGCGCGCCGGATACTCGCGCACGCCGCCGAGCGCGGCGAGCTTGTCGAGCGACTCGGGCACCGCGCCGTGGCCCGTCAGCATGTCGTGGATCTGCTCGAACAGCCGCATCGATTCCTCGACGGTCGCGCCCTTGACGCGCTCCGTCATCAGCGACGACGACGCGACAGAGATCGCGCAGCCGGTGCCCTTGAACTTGATGTCCGCGATGCGGCCGTCGCCGAGCTTCACGTAGAGCGTCATACGATCGCCGCAGAGCGGATTGACGCCCTCGACGACCCGGTCCGCGTTCTCGAGCTCGCCGAAGTTGCGCGGCGAGCGGTTGTGGTCGAGGATCACCTCGCGGTAAAGCTCCCTGAGCTCGTTCACGAAAACATCTCCAGTGCCCGCTCGAGGCCGACGATCAGGCGGTCGACGTCGTCGCGGTTGTTGTAGAGGGCGAAGGATGCGCGTGCGGTGGCGGGCACGCCGAATCGCTCCATGACCGGCATCGCGCAATGATGACCGGTCCGGATCGCGACGCCTTCGCTGTCGACGACCGTCCCGACGTCGTGCGCGTGCACGCGGTCGAGGACGAACGAGAGCACGGCCGCCTTGTGCTCGGCCGTGCCGATGATCCGCGCGCCGGGCAACGCCGCGACGCGCTCGGTCGCGTAGGTCAAGAGGTCGTGCTCGTGCGCGGCGAGCGCGTCGAAGTCGATGCCGTCGAGGAAGTCGACCGCCGCGCCGAGCGCGACCGCGCCCGTGATGTTCGGCGTGCCGGCCTCGAACTTGTACGGCAGCGCGTTGTAGACGGTTTTCTCGAAGCTGACCGACAGGATCATCTCGCCGCCGCCCTGGTACGGCGGCATCCGATCGAGCAGGGCGCGCTTGCCGTAGAGCACGCCGATGCCGGTCGGCGCGAACATCTTGTGACCCGAGAACGCGTAGAAGTCGCAGTCGAGCGCTGCGACGTCGGGTCGGAGGTGCGCCATCGCCTGCGCGCCGTCGACGAGGACACGAGCGCCCGCCGCGTGCGCGAGCTCGATGATCCGCTCGAGCGGATTCACCGTGCCGAGCGCGTTCGAGACGTGCGCGACGGCGACGATGCGCGTGCGCTCCGTGAGGAGACGCTCGAACGCTGTGAGGTCGAGCTCGCCGTTGTCCGTGATCGGCGCCGGCACGAGCCGCGCGCCGGTGCGTTCGCACACGAGCTGCCACGGGATGATGTTCGAGTGGTGCTCCATGTGCGTGATCAGCACCTCGTCGCCCTCACGAAGAAGCGCCCCGCCGAGGCTCGCAGCGACGAGATTGATCGACTCGGTCGTGCCGCGCGTGAACACGATCTCGTCGGTGCCGGATGCGTTCAAATAGGCGCGGACCTTCTCGCGGGCCCCCTCGTAGGCCTCCGTCGCGCGCTCGCTCAACGTGTGCACGCCGCGGTGGACGTTCGCGTGATTCGAACGCTGCTGCTCGAGCATCGCGTCGAGGACGACGTCCGGGCACTGCGACGACGCGGCGTTGTCGAGGTACGCGAGCGGCTTACCGCGTACGCGCTGTGCGAGAGCGGGAAAGCGGCTCCTGAGCGAGCCGATGTCCGTGATCTTGCCGAGCTGCTCCGGCTTCGCGGCGGATGCGCTCATTCGATGTCCTCCCAGGCCGGCGGCGCCGGAAGCTGTCCCGCGACGAGCCGCGCGGCCCGCGCGCGGAGCCGCTCCGGGCCGAGCCGCGCGAGCAGACGGTTCGCAAACGCGAAGGTCAGGAGCGCGCGAGCGCTCTCCTCGTCGATGCCGCGCGAGCGGAGATAGAACATCTGCTCCGGGTCGATCTCGCCGACCGTCGCGCCATGGCTGCACTTCACGTCGTCCGCGTAGATCTCGAGCTCGGGCCGCGTGTCGATCTCGGCCTGCTCCGCGAGGAGCAGGTTGTCGCTCTTTTGCCGCGCGTCGACCTTCTGAGCGTCGCGCTGCACGAGCACCTTGCCGCGGAACACGCCGCGTCCGGTCCGATCGGCGATCCCGCGGAACGCGGTGTCGCTCGCGGTCTCCCGCGCCGCGTGGTCGATGTGGATCTCGTCGTCGACGTGGCGGCCCGGCCCCGCGACGAACACGCCGAAGACGTCCGCGCGCGCGCCGGGCGCCGCGAGCCGCACGTCGATGTCATTGCGCACGACACGGCCGCCGAGGTCCACGTAGCCCGCGACGAGCGTCGCGTGTCGGCCGACGTCGGCGCGGAGGAGCGACGTGTGATGAAGCCGCGGGCCGTGCTCCTGCAGTCGATGGAGCTCGAGCTCCGAGCCTTCGTCCAGCGTCACGTCGAAGACGACGTTGAGCCAGCCTTCCGCGCCCCCGGCGTCGACGCAGTGCACGATGACGTCGAGCCGCGAGCCCCTGTCGAGCTCGATTGCGATGCGCGGGTGCTGCGCGACGCG
>Ga0079224_100003354_pt1 | contig 20163 bp, 17 predicted proteins | sample Stecom2015_FD_80414 | JGI IMG/M metagenome (GOLD analysis project Ga0079224, IMG submission 80414) | Agricultural soil microbial communities from Utah to study Nitrogen management - Steer compost 2015 | ecosystem: Environmental > Terrestrial > Soil > Agricultural land | place: USA: Utah...
AAAACCGACCTGTTGCAGCTGCTGGATGTATCGAGCCAGGCTCACGGGGTGCAGATCTTTATCGGCGGGGATTCCGAACTGGTGCCGATGGACGATGTTTCGGTAATCACCGCGCCCTACGGCGTAGATGGAAAGGTGGTGGGTACCCTGGGGGTCATTGGGCCTTCCAGAATGGCGTACGAAAGGGTGATACCTATCGTCGATATCACCGCCCGACTGCTTTCCAATGCCTTAAGTCATAACAAACCTACGCCATGAGCCTATTTGCGTCCCCTTTTCTGCCCGAGCCGGTTGATCCGCACGCCTTGGACAGCAATCCGCCGCCCAGATCGAGCGGCACTCCCGGCGTACTTTTTGTCAATCTCGGTACGCCGGATGAGCCCACCCCAGCCGCGATTCGCCGCTATCTGAAGGAATTCCTCTCTGACCCCCGCGTCATTGAGATTCCACAGCCCTTGTGGCAGGTGATATTGCGCCTGTTCGTGCTGCCCAGACGGCCGCGCGCGCTGCAGCCGCGATACAAGGACATCTGGTGGGAAGAAGGCTCCCCTCTGCTGGTTGCCTCGCGCTGGCAGGCGGAAGGGGTAGAGCAGGAACTGGGCAGACGCGGCATCCGCATCAAGGCGGCTTTGGGCATGCGGTATGGCAATCCCTCAATTGCTTCGGCAATGGAGTCACTGCGCGACGCTGGGTGTGACCGGGTACTCGTGGTGCCGCTCTATCCACAATATGCTGCGAGCACAACGGCTACAGCGGTGGACAAAGTCAATGAATACGCCAGGCAACGGCGCAACCAGCCGGAACTGCGGTTTATAAAGCGTTACCCGGATGACCCCGGCTATATTGGCGCCCTGGTGGAAAGTATCCGTGCTCATTGGCAGGAGCACGGCAAGCCGGAACGCCTACTAATGAGCTTCCACGGAATTCCGCGCGTCACCGTGGAAAAAGGCGACACTTATCACCGTGACTGTATGGATACCGTGCGCGCCGTCAAGCACGCGCTGGGAGATGACGCAGCGCTGGTCCATCATTCCTTTCAAAGTCGCTTTGGCGCACAAGAATGGCTGAAGCCTTATACAGAACCACTGCTGCGCGAATGGGCAAAATCCGGCGTGCGCCGCGTGGACGCCATGTGCCCGGGCTTTCTGGCTGATTGTCTGGAAACTTTGGAAGAAATAAAAATCGAGTGTCGCGACGCCTTTGTGGAAGAGGGTGGTGAATCGCTGCGTTACATCCCCTGCTTGAACGGCAACTCCACATGGATAAGCGCCCTGGCCGACATCGTGGGACGTAATCTGTGGTCCGATAATTTTCCGAACAGGTCTTGAAATCGTTTGTGACGCCCCCATAGTTCCTGAATTGCATACTTCAGTCAGTGGAGAACTTCAATGTCTGCATCTCAGGAACCTGTGGATCCCAAGCAGGAAGACCAGAAACCGGACACATCCGAACAGCTCGAGGTCAACGAGGCTGATGCCGCGGAAGCAGCGGCACAGCAGGACGAAGGTCTGGTGCAGTTCGGTGCAGCCGAAGAAGAAAACCTCGATGTCTTGCTGCAGAACGCGCAGCAGGAAATTGCGCGTTACCACGAGGAGCTCTTGCGCGCCCGCGCGGAAGTGGAAAACGTGCGCCGCCGCGCTCAGGAAGATGTGGCCAAAGCACGCAAGTTTGGTACCGAATCGTTTGCCGAAAGCCTGATCCCTGTGCGGGACAGTCTGGAAGCCGCCTTGGCACTCACCGACCAGACTGCTGACGCCTGGAAAGAAGGAGTCGAAGCCACACTTCGCCAGCTCAATGGGGCGTTTGAACGCAACCAGATGCGCGAGGTCGCGCCTGCGCCGGGTGACAAATTCGACCCGCATTTCCATCAGGCCATTTCCTCGGTTCCCTCCGAGCAGCCTTCGGGCACGATTGTTCAGGTCCTGCAGAAGGGCTACACCTTGGCAGAACGGGTGTTGCGCCCGGCATTGGTCATGGTTTCATCCGGCCAGGCTTGAAAAGCGTCACATCGGCCCCAATTAGCTAAGCATCCACAGTATTCACGAACAAATTTTCGCAGGATCAAGAATCATGGGAAAAATCATAGGTATTGACCTTGGCACAACAAACAGCTGCGTATCCGTCATGGAAGGCGGCAGTGTCAAGATTATCGAAAACGCGGAAGGCACACGCACAACTCCCTCCATCGTGGCATACATGCCCGATGGTGAAGTGCTGGTGGGCGCGCCCGCCAAGCGTCAGGCTGTCACTAATCCGCAGAACACGCTTTACGCTGTCAAGCGTCTGATCGGTCGCAAGTTCGACGAAAAGGCGGTTCAGAAGGACATCGACCTGATGCCCTACAAAATCATCAAGGCAGACAACGGTGATGCGTGGGTGGAAGCGCAAGGCAAGAAGATGGCACCTCCACAGGTGTCCGCCGACGTGCTGCGCAAAATGAAGAAAACCGCCGAGGACTACCTGGGCGAAGAAGTGACCGAAGCCGTGATTACGGTGCCGGCATACTTCAACGACAGCCAGCGTCAGGCCACCAAGGATGCCGGCCGTATCGCAGGTCTGGAAGTCAAGCGCATCATCAACGAGCCTACCGCTGCTGCGCTGGCTTTCGGCCTCGACAAAACAGAGAAGGGCGATCGCAAGATTGCCGTTTATGACCTGGGTGGCGGTACCTTCGACGTATCCATCATCGAGATTGCCGACCTGGACGGTGAAAAGCAGTTCGAAGTGCTTTCCACGAATGGTGACACCTTCCTGGGTGGCGAAGACTTCGACCAGCGCATCATCGACTACATCATCGCCGAGTTCCAGAAGGAGAGCGGTGTTGATTTGTCCAAGGACGTGCTTGCGTTGCAGCGTCTGAAAGAAGCCGCTGAGAAAGCAAAGATTGAGCTTTCGTCCACACAGCAGACGGAAATCAACCTGCCCTACATCACCGCAGATGCGAGCGGTCCGAAGCACTTGAACCTGAAGATCACGCGCGCCAAGCTTGAAGCGCTGGTTGAAGACCTCATCGAGCGCACGATCGAGCCTTGCCGCATCGCCATCAAGGACGCCGGCATCAAGGCCAGCGACATTGACGACGTCATCCTCGTCGGCGGCATGACACGTATGCCCAAGGTGCAGGAAAAGGTTAAGGAATTCTTCGGACGTGAGCCGCGCAAGGACGTTAACCCTGACGAGGCCGTTGCAGGTGGCGCCGCCATCCAGGGTTCCGTGCTGTCCGGCGACCGCAAGGACGTTCTGCTGTTGGACGTGACTCCGCTTTCACTGGGTATCGAAACCCTTGGCGGCGTGATGACCAAGATGATCAAGAAGAACACCACCATCCCCACTCGTTTTTCTCAGGTGTTCTCGACGGCAGACGACAATCAGCCGGCCGTGACCATCAAGGTCTTCCAAGGCGAGCGTGAAATCGCTGCAGCCAACAAGGCGCTGGGTGAGTTCAACCTGGAAGGTATCCCGCCGGCAGCGCGCGGTGTACCGCAGATCGAAGTGACCTTCGACATCGACGCCAACGGCATCCTGCATGTGTCCGCCAAGGATAAGGGCACAGGCAAGGAAAACAAGATCACCATTAAGGCGAACTCCGGTCTGAGCGAAGACGAGATCGAACGCATGGTGAAGGACGCCGAGATCAACGCTGAGGAAGACCGCCGGGTAGCCGAGCTGGCCCAATCGCGTAATCAGGCAGATGCTCTGGTGCACGCGACTCGCAAGTCGCTGGGCGATTACGGTGACAAGCTGGAAGCATCCGAGAAGGAAGCAATCGAGAGTGCTCTGAAGGAACTGGAAGAAGTGATCCAGTCCGGCACCAAGGAAGAGATCGACGCCAAGGTGGAAGCCTTGAGCACGGCCTCGCAAAAACTTGGGGAGAAGATGTACGCAGACATGCAGGCCCAGGCCGGGCAGGACGAAGCCGCTCAAGCTCGTCCGGCTGACGATAACGTCGTGGATGCGGACTTCAAGGAAGTCAAGCGCGACCAATAACGTGTGTAGGGAAGCCCGGTTTGTCCGGCAGCATGTTTCCGATGCTGTTCAGTGCTTCCCTGATCGCGCCTCGTAGCCCGGTTTTCGGCCGTCCGCCGGAAATCGGGCCTTCTCGTTAAGATACGGAGCACGTCACAGACGCAAGCAACTCAAATGGCAAAACGCGATTATTACGAGATTCTGGGGGTAGCGAAGAACGCCTCCGACGATGAGCTGAAAAAGGCTTATCGGAAACTGGCGATGAAATACCACCCGGATCGCAATCCGGACAGCAAGGAAGCGGAAGAGAAATTCAAGGAGGTCAAAGAGGCCTACGAGATGCTGTCTGACGCCCAGAAGCGTGCGGCTTATGATCGCTTCGGTCATGCTGGCGTCGATCCCAATTCAGGGATGGGTGCAGGTATGGGCGGTGCAGGCGGTTTCGCAGATGCCTTCGGCGACATCTTTGGAGAAATCTTCGGCGGCGGTCGTCGCGGGGGCGGGCCCCAGGTTTATCGCGGTGCCGATCTTAAGTACACCTTGGACATCACGCTGGAACAGGCGGCTAACGGTTTCGATACCGAGATCCGCGTTCCTAGCTGGGAAACATGTGATGTCTGTCATGGCAGCGGTGCCAAGCCTGGTACGCAGCCACGCACCTGTCATACCTGTGACGGCGCCGGCGTAGTGCGGATGCAGCAGGGTTTCTTCAGTGTGCAGCAGTACTGCCCGACATGTCACGGATCCGGTAAGGAAATTCCTGACCCCTGCACCTCCTGCGATGGCGTTGGGCGAATTCGCCGCAACAAGACGCTGCAAGTGAAGATTCCCGCAGGGATCGATGACGGCATGCGCATCCGTTCCGCCGGCAATGGCGAACCAGGTGTAAATGGCGGCCCTCCAGGCGACCTTTATGTGGAGATCCACCTGAAGGAACATGGCATCTTCCAACGCGACGGTGACGATCTGCATTGCGAGCTGACCATTCCCTTCACGACGGCTGCTTTAGGCGGCGAAATTGAAGTACCCACGCTGGCAGGACGGGCGGCCATTACGATTCCTGAAGGTACGCAAACCGGCAAGACCTTCCGCTTGCGTGGCAAGGGGATCCGCGGCGTTCGTTCAAGCTACCCCGGCGATTTGTACTGCCACGTGGCGGTGGAAACGCCGGTGCGGCTCAACGAAGAACAGAAGAAGATTCTTCGCCAGTTCGAAACTTCCTTGCAGCAAGGTGGTGAAAAGCATTCACCGAACAGCCAGTCTTGGCGTGATCGAGTGAAGAGTTTTTTCTCTTAATTTCACTCTGAGCGAAGGCCGAAATTAACAATGCCCTGCAGAATGAACTGCAGGGCATTGTTTTTTGTAGTCCGAAATGCTGAGCTTGACCGGAGATCTACTTACTGGCCTGCTTCTGCTTGGCATGGTCAGCCGCAATAGCGGTGCTGAACAGGCCGGGCTTAAGCAGTTCGCGCAGCACACCATTCACTTCCTTGGCTGTAAGCGCAGCAATCTTTTCATCTTGCTCCGCATTCCAGGCAAAGCTGCGATCCAGATCGAGATAACGCAACCATACTGAGGCCAAAGTGCTATCGTTGGTGCGACCTAGTCGACGGTAATTGAGCAAAGATCGGATGCCTTCTGTGACTTCTTCTTCGGTGAAGCCATTTTCAAGCACACGGTTCAGCTCTTCACCGATGATGCGCTCGAGCTTGCGACTATTTTCCGGTGCATGAATAGCGTAAATCGACCAGCTGCCACTCGGTTCGTACGAAGATACCTGCGCACTGCTATATACCGAATAAGACAAGCCCTCCTCGACGCGCACCCGGTTCCAAAGGCGTGACGTCTCGGATCCGCCCAGCAGATAATTGGCCAGCACCAGGGCGGGGTAACGCGGGTCATCGTCGCGCAGATTCAGCGGCATGGCTGAGAGCAGGACGGCGTTAGCCTTGTCCGGCGTGTCGATCTGAAACTTCTCGGGCGGGACGGGGCGATAGGGATCCGTGATACGCGTGTACGCCGGAGCCTTCTTCCAACCTTCCACGCTCTCATGGAGCGCTTTCTTTACGGCCTCAGGTTCAAAGGCACCCACTGCGCTGAAGTCGATCAGCCCGGCGCCATAGAAACGTTGATGGAAATCGCGCAAAGCTTTGGTGTCGAGCGCCGCAATTTCCTTGCGCCATTCCTCGAAGGTTGGGGTATAGCGAATATCATCCTGCGGCCAGGGGTTGTCGTGGCGGGCGAGGGCGCGGGACGCCAGCGGCCCAGGCTGCGACTCCATATCTGCGATCGCCGTGTTCATCTGGTTTCGATACTCGGCTAACGCGTCGTCAGGGAAGTTGGCCTCCCGCAGGACATGCATCACGGTTTCCACCAGAGCGGGCAGGTTTTCTCCGACAGTGGACATGGAAATCGCCACCGTGTTGCCGCCGCCATCCACACTCACCGAGGCACGCAACTGGTTGTAGCGGTCCTGGATTTCCTGACGACTCATCTTGGTCGTGCCGTGGTGGAGAAGCGAAGCCACGGCTTCGGAAAGGCTGCGCTTTCCCTTCAAATCATTTTCGTCGCCGAAGCGCACGACCATGCGGGCCTCGACACGGTCGCCACGGGTGGGTTTAGGTAGCAGCGCGATACGCAATTTCCCATCGGGAAGGGCGACGGTGTCACGCACGGTTGTGGCATCGATATTGGCAGGTGTGGCTTCAAAAGCTTCCGTAGTGCTGCTGCCCTCACGTCCGGTATATTCGCTAAGCAGGGCTGCGATATCTTGCTCCATCGCTGCTGGCGCGCGCTGTGGGGCCTCTGTAGGGATGTAGCGTCCGGTAGTGCGGTTGCTGGAGGTCAGCCAGCTTGAGGTGACACGTTGAACGTCCTCAAGCGAGACGTTTTCTACACGGTCACGGCGCAGGAAATAAAGGCGCCAGTCGCCTTCCGAAGCTGCTTCCGATAAAGACGAAGCCAGGCTGGCCGGGTTGGCGAAGCTGCGCTCCCAGCCCGTCAGCCAGCGGTTGCGCGCGCGTTCCAGGTCGGCCTCTTCGAAGGGTTGGTCCTGTACGCTTTCCAAGGTTGCGGTAAGCGTTGAAAGCGCTTTGTCCTGGTCCATGCCGGGTTCCAGAACCGCGCCGAAGAAGACATACCCGGGGTAGCGCATGGTGGCGCTGAACCCAAAGGTCTCGGCTGCCAGGTTTTCCCGGACCAGCTGATGGTAGAGACGGCCGGACGGGGTGTCCTGCAGCATATCCACTCCAAGCTCGAGCGCCGTGAAATCTGGATCCGCTACGGAGGGTGCGCGGTAGAGCGCGCCGATCAGCGGTGTGCCGCCCTGACGTCGCAAGGTGACGGAGCGTTCACCGTCCTGAACAGGCTCAACCGTGTACTCCGGCCGCAGCTTTCGATTCGGTTTGGGAATGGGATTGAAAGCGTCGGCAATCACCGCCAGGGTCTGGTTGACATCAAACTTGCCGGAAACAATCAGAACGGCATTGTCCGGCTGATACCACTCCTTATAGAACGCCCGCAGCTGACCGATGTCTACGTTCTCGACGTCAGAGCGTGCGCCGATGGTGCTCTTGCCGTAGTTGTGCCAACGAAATGCAGACGCTTGCATTTGTTGCAGAAGCACCTGGAAGGGGTTGTTCTCGCCCCTTTCCATTTCATTTCGCACCACCGGCATTTCGGCCTGCAGGTCCTCGGGGTCGATCAAGGCGTTGACCATGACGTCTGCTTGCCAACGCAGGTACCAGTCCAGGGTTTCAGGGTCGGTAGCGAAAGTGGCGTAGTAGTTCGTGCGGTCAGGATTGGTGGTGCCGTTGGCAGCCAGCCCCCGGCGCGAAAACTCACCCAGCGCGTTGCGCAGGGTGGGCGTTCCGCGGAAAAGCATGTGCTCCAGCAAATGGGCCATGCCTGTCTCACCGTAGTTTTCATGCCGTGAGCCGACCAGGTAGGTCATGTTAACTGTGGTGTTCGCCTTGGACGCGTCCGGCGCCAGTACGATCCGTAGTCCGTTTTCCAGGCGGTATTCGCTCACACCCTCAACGCTAGGGCCGGCGGTAACGCCGGGCGGAAGGGCCTGGACGACCGTTTCTGTGGCGGTCGTGGGCGCGTCCGCAACTGTGGCGCGGGCCTGAAACGGCAAGAGCAGTGCGCCGGCCATTACGCATAAAAAAACAGGGCGTTTCGCGAGGCTGTTTGCCAGCCCTGAAATGATCGTAGTGTGCTTGGTCATGATTTCCTTTCAAGAGGCAATGCACGTGTTCCGACTAATGATGGATACCGTCACTTAGACAACAATCTCATGGCGCGTTCCAAACCATCCATCGTGATGGGGAACATGCGCTCGTGCATGATCTCACGCAGGATGGCTATGGATTGCCGGTACTGCCAGTAAGCCTGCGGCTCCGGGTTGAGCCACACCGCCTTGGGCCAGGCGCTCAGGAGCCGTTGCATCCACGTGGCGCCGGTTTCCTTGTTGTAGTGCTCCACTGATCCACCAGGTTGAAGAATTTCATAGGGGCTCATGGTGGCGTCCCCGACGATGATCAAACGCCAATCTTCGTTGTACTTGCGTAAGACATCCCAGGTGTCGAATCTTTCGGTATGGCGTCTGGAATTGCTACGCCAGAGGTATTCGTAAGGACAATTATGGAAGTAATAGACTTCCAGATTACGAAACTCACTGCGAGCTGCCGAGAAAAGTTCTTCCACCCGGGCGATATGGTCGTCCATGCTGCCGCCGACATCCAGCAGCATAAGCACCTTCACCGCGTTGTGCCGCTCCGGAACCATGCGGATGTCCAGCAAGCCGGCGTTGCGTGCCGTGCTGGCGATGGTGTCTTCGAGATCCAATTCCGAATCTGCCCCTTCTCGGGCAAAACGGCGCAGCCGACGCAACGCCACTTTGAAGTTACGGGTGCCCAACTCTTGTTGGTCGTCGTAGTCGCGGTATTCCCGTTTTTCCCAGACCTTCACTGCGGTCCGATTTCCGGCTGAAGGCCCGCCAACGCGAATGCCTTCGGGGTGATAGCCGCCATGACCAAAGGGAGAGCTACCGGCCGTACCTATCCATTTATTGCCCCCGGCGTGGCGCCCCTTCTGTTCTTCAAGGCGTTCGCGGAACATCTCCATGAGTTTGTCCCAGCCATGTTTTTCCAGTGCAGCTTTCTCTTCGGGCGTGAGTTTTTTCTGAAACTCCTTTATCAACCAGTCGAGAGGGATCTCCTTGCCCTCTGGGTACATGGCGGCAATTTGCCCGTAATAGGCTGCGAAAGCGCGGTCGTAGCGGTCGAAAAGGCTCTCATCCTTAACTAGAGTCATACGAGCCAGATGATAAAAATCATCGACCGAGGGCTGCATGACGTCTGTGCGAAGGGTCTCAAGCAGTGTCAGATATTCCTGCACCGAGACCGGCAGGCCGCTTTTTCTGAGGTGGTAGAAGAAGTCGAGCAGCATGGTGGCAATCCGCGGCTTAGCGTCGGGTTGCGCGAGCCATTGCGCCCAGACGTTCAAGCAGGGAAAGATCCTGTTCGTTCTTGAGTAAGGCGCCGGCCAGTTTAGGGAGATCGCCTTCAGTACCTCCGATCTGGTCCGCCGGGACGGCTTCGCTCACGAGAAGCTGTAGCCAGTCGAGAAATTCCGAGGTGGAGGGCTTTTTCTTCAGACCCTGCACTTCACGCAGCGTGAAGAAGGTATCCAGCGCCGCGCGTACAACTTCTTCACGAATTCCCGGGAAATGCACGTCCACAATGGATTGCATGGTTTCCCGGTCGGGGAAGGCGATGTAGTGGAAGAAACAGCGGCGAAGGAAGGCGTCAGGAAGGTCTTTTTCGTTATTGGATGTGATGATGATCAGGGGGCGATGGCGCGCCTTGATAGTTTGCTGAGTTTCATAGACGTGAAACTCCATGCGGTCGAGCTCGCGCAGGAGATCGTTTGGGAACTCGATATCGGCCTTGTCGATTTCATCGATCAGCACCACGACGGGCTCTTCCGACTCAAAAGCTTCCCACAATACGCCGCGGACAATGTAATTGCGGATGTCGCGTACTTTTTCGTCACCGAGCTGGGAATCCCGCAGACGGGACACGGCGTCGTATTCGTAGAGGCCTTGATGCGCCTTGGTGGTGGACTTGATATGCCACTGAAGCAGGGGGCGGCCAAGTGCGGCTGCGACTTCTTCTGCCAACATGGTTTTACCAGTGCCCGGTTCTCCCTTGATGAGCAAGGGGCGCTGCAGAGCGAGAGCGGCGTTAACTGCCATCTTCAGCTCAGGGGTCGCTACATAGCGTTCGGTACCTTCGAATTTCGGTTGTGGTGTTGCGGAAACGGAGTTCATGACATCCTTTACGTGTTCAGAAAGTTGGCGTTCCCTGCGTACGGGCGGGCGCCGGACGGCCTGTATCTTGCTCTGCGGACAGCGCTTTCATGGGGCAGTTAGGGCTGGGTCCTACTAGCCATGAGGCAGAGTTTCGATTATCGTACACTGACCATTTTTCGCGGTTCGCTTGATAAATATCAACTATCTATAACTATTTCAGAAGAGCCAATCCGACATGAAGTTGCGAAGCACCCTAACACGCGCCTTTGCAGTTCTGGCCGCGACATTCTCTCTCGCATCTTATGCGCAGGGGGGAGCAGGAGACACCATCAAGGGGAATGCAGAAGCGGCCCGGTCCAAGGTTTCCATGTGCATTGGTTGCCATGGCATCGAGGGCTACAAGGCCAGCTTTCCTGAGGTTTACCACGTTCCGAAGATAGCCGGGCAGAACGCCGATTACATTGTTGCGGCGCTCAAGGATTACGCAAGTGGTGCGCGCACCTTCCCGTCCATGGAAGCCATCGCGCAGACTCTGTCTGAACAGGACATGGCCGATCTTGCAGCCTATTATTCCAGCCTGAAGTAGGAGAACGTGATGCAGAAGTTGAAAACAATCAAGCTGGCCGCAATGGGCCTGGCGATTGCGTTCACCACCGTCCCAGCGGCTGCGCAAGATTTATCGGCGGGCCAGCAGGCATTTGAAAAATTCGCCTGCGCTTCCTGTCATGGGGCCGATGCCAAGACATCAACCTTGCCTAGCTATCCCGTACTTGCCGGGCAGCATGCCGATTACCTGCTGCATGCGCTGCGCAGCTATAAACGGGGGGCTACGGGCAGCACACAGGTCAACGCCCGTAATAATGCTGTGATGACTGCCATGGTTCAGCAACTGAGCGACGCCGATATGGTCAATATTTCGGCCTGGCTATCCAGCCTGCCTTCGGATCTGGCGATACGGCGTTAACGCTTAGTCACGGGTGGCGTGACGCAGGATCAGATCAAGGTATTTATCGTTATCTGGTGGGGAGCCCAGGCGCTGAGCTTCCCATATCACCTGGCCCAATGCCTCCATAATGATATGTTCAGCCTCATGGGGGCCCATGCGCATCGATAGCTTTTCGTGCGCAGCCCGTATACCGGGCGGATGGTCGATTGAAACCTGTTCCTGAATGGCCAGGTGCATCGACATGTGCAGAAAGGGGTTGCTGCGGCCTTCCTCGACGCTGTAATCGCGATTTTCCGCTTGCGGGTCTTCGAGGTCAGCCCGATACTCGGGATGCTGCTCCATGATGCGGGCGGCAATGGTTTCAAGCGGCGTCAGTATTCCCCCCGAATTATGGCGAGCCCATGCATCGGTGAAGAACTGCCGGACTTGTTCGCGAGTGGGGTTGAACATAATGGATGTTGCGGAGTTCAGTAAGTAACATCCCTATTTTAACTGCGCCTTTATTCGAAGCACTAAAGTAGGCTAAACTACTTGATACTCTTATATAAGACTTGCTTTGTGTAAAGGCAGGCAAGTCCGTTGTCAGATCCTATCCCTGGAGCATTCATGTCCTACCAGCATATCAAGGTTCCCGCAGGGGGCCAGAAGATCACGGTCAATGCCGATTTCTCGGTCAACGTTCCTGACGAGCCTATCGTTCCTTATATTGAAGGCGACGGCACGGGCGTTGATATCACCCCGGTCATGCTCAAGGTGGTGGATGCCGCTGTAGCGAAGGCATACGGTGGCAAGCGCAAGATCCACTGGATGGAAGTCTACGCCGGCGAAAAATCCACCAAGGTGTACGGTCCGGACGTATGGCTGCCTGAAGAAACTCTGGACGCCGTGCGTGACTACGTCGTCTCCATCAAGGGTCCGCTGACCACGCCCGTAGGTGGTGGTATCCGTTCCCTGAACGTGGCTCTGCGTCAACAGCTTGACCTCTACGTCTGCCTGCGCCCCATTCAGTACTTCAAGGGTGTTCCGTCGCCTGTGCGCGAACCCGAGAAGACCAACATGGTCATCTTCCGCGAGAACTCGGAAGACATCTACGCTGGTATCGAATTCGAATCCGGCAGCGACAAGGCTCGCAAGCTGATCGACTTCCTGCAGAAGGAACTGGGCGTCGACAAGATCCGCTTCCCCGAGACTTCCGGCCTGGGCGTCAAGCCTGTGTCCGTCGAAGGCACCAAGCGTCTGGTCCGCAAGGCCATCCAGTACGCTATCGACAACGATCGCTCTTCCGTGACCCTGGTTCACAAGGGCAACATCATGAAGTTCACGGAAGGCGGCTTCCGCGACTGGGGTTACGAACTCGCTCGTGAAGAGTTCGGTGCCGAGCTGATCGACGGCGGCCCATGGTGCAAATTCAAGAATCCCAAGACGGGTCGCGAAATCACCGTCAAGGATTCCATCGCTGACGCATTCCTGCAGCAAATTCTGCTGCGTCCTGCAGAATACGACGTCATCGCCACGCTGAACCTGAACGGCGACTACATTTCTGACGCGCTGGCAGCTCAAGTGGGCGGTATCGGTATCGCTCCGGGCGCCAACCTGTCCGATTCCGTGGCCATGTTCGAAGCCACCCACGGCACAGCTCCCAAGTACGCCGGCAAGGACTACGTGAACCCCGGTTCGCTCATCCTGTCCGCTGAAATGATGCTGCGCCACATGGGCTGGACTGAAGCAGCTGACCTGATCATCTCCAGCATGGAGAAGTCCATTCTGTCGAAGCAAGTCACTTATGACTTCGCCCGTCTGATGGAAGGCGCTACTCAACTTTCGTGCTCGGGCTTCGGTCAGGTGATGATCGACAACATGTAATCGATTCTGAACTGATTCATTAAAGTCTTGGAAAGCCCCGTTCTCCCAGGAGGAGGACGGGGCTTTTTGCTATTTCGATCTGTCGCTCAAAGCCACGGATGCGAATGGTGAGGTCGTTATCACTCTGCAAAAAATTGGGACATAAATACGCAGGCCCAAATCAGGACAGTCAACACAATGGTCAGGAATACTGCGGCGCTGCCGAGGTCTTTTGCGCGACCGATCATAGGATGGTGTTCGAGCGTCACTGTGTCTGCGAGTGCTTCGATACTTGAGTTCAATAACTCCACGATGAGGATCAAAAACAGGGGGCCGATAAGCAGAAGGATTTCGGCGAAGCTGCGTCCCAGCCAAAAGGCGACCGGGATCAGCACAATGACAATGAGCAGCTCTTGACGGAAGGCGGCTTCATGCCGCAATGCAGCTGCCAAACCTTTGGTCGAGTACCGTAAAGCATTGCGCAGACGGGCTGGGCCACCTTTACTCTTGTACGGGGAAGAATCCGAAGTCATTGCTTTGTCATCCAGTGGGCGACCTTCGCTACAGTGTGGCACACCCGCTGAATCCTCCGAAGTACTTCGTGGTGCGACGCGATGAACTCCATAGCAAGCCAAATTGATGTATTTTTGATGTTCTGTAAATAAATACTTGCTGGCGGCCCTCCTATGCTACTGCACTTTGCAACGCCTTTTGTAAGAACCCTCGAGCTTGGAACGCCTCTTGTCTGATTCATTTTCGATGCCCCGGGAAAGGCGGCCCACTGCCAAGACGAGGTCCGCCGGGGCGAGCGGCGATATCTGTGTTCAGGCACACCTGAGTCCCAAATAATGCCTGAACAGACTCTGATATTTATTCTTTCCAGCCTGGGGCTGCTGACGCTGAGCCGCCTGATGCTCGTAGCGTGGCGGTGGCAACGTGTGAAGGCGGGCGGCGGCTTGTGGCCGATACTGAAAGGCGGTGCGCGTATCGATGCGACACTGGTGGCGATGCTGGCTGGCCTGCCGCTGCTGCTATCACCATGGCTGAGCCAGTATGAGCTGGCGAGCATGATTACCTTTGCATGGCTTCTGCTGTGCTGGTTCTTTCTCGTGCTCTTGGAGGCATCCACCCCGCAGTTTATTTTTGAGTACGACACGCGCCCGAACCGGCTGTACGTCGAGTACCTTAAGCACCCTAAAGAGGTGCTCGGCATGCTCTGGAGAGGCTATAAGCTCGCGATACTGGGTGCTTTGGTTGTCATCGTCTTCTTGCTGTGGCTGGGTGTTCAGCTCTTTGGAGACGTACACAAAGATGCTCCGCTTCCCTGGTGGCAAGCCCTTCTGTACACCTGTTTATACGCTCCGTTATTGTTCCTGGTTATCAGAGGAACCTTCAGCCATCGGCCGATCAATCCATCGACCGTTGCCTACTGCGGCGACGGCATGCTCAACACCCTACCGCTTAATTCCTTATACAGCGTCCTGTATGCGATCTACAGCATCAAGAACGAACGCTCGGCTTCGGACGTTTACGGGAAACTGGACGAAGCTCAAATCCGTGATGTGGTGAATCACTGTGCCGGCATCGTTTCCACGAGCAGCGAAATCCCTACGCTTCATCACCATGAACCGGCTTGTCAGCGGGCGAAGCCGCTCAATATCGTGATCATCGTGGAGGAGAGTCTGGGGGCGCAGTTCGTCAGCGGCCTCGGTGGTGCGGATCTGGCGCCGAACTTGGACAAGCTGGCAGGGCAGGCTTGGAACTTTACCCGGGCTTACGCCACAGGAACGAGATCGGTGCGGGGCCTTGAGGCACTTGTTGCGGGATTTCCGCCAACGATTTCAGATGCTGTGCTGCGTCTGTCAGGTGCCCAACGCAATTTTTTCACCTTGGCGCAGTTGCTTAAGCTGCGTGGCTACCGCTCGCGATTCATCTACGGAGGAGAAGCCCATTTCGATAATATGAAAGGTTTCTTCCTGGGGAACGGTTTCGACGAGCTTCACGATATTCATTCATTCGATGCTCCCAATTTTGTCGGGACATGGGGTGCCTCTGACGAGGATATGTTCAACAAGCTCGATACCTTGTTATGCCGTACCTCGGAGCATCCTACATTCACGCTTGCATTTACAGTGAGCAACCATTCGCCATGGGAGTATCCTGCAGGACGCATAGAGGTGGATGGTGATCCGGCGACGACGGAGAATACGGTACGGTACGCAGATTGGGCTTTGGGCCAGTTTTTTGAGAGGGCGAAGGCCACCTCCTACTGGCAAGATACCGTGTTTCTTGTAGTGGCAGACCATGACTCCCGGGTGCATGGTGCCAGCCTCGTCCCCCTGCGGCATTTCCATGTCCCCGCCCTTATCCTGGGCGCTGACGTTCAAGCTCGGGTGGATGGTCGCGTGATCAGCCAGATCGATCTGCCAACTACCTTGCTTTCCGTGGCCGGAATTCGGGGTGATCATCCGATGATTGGGCGCGACCTCACGCGAGACGGAGGCGGCCGAGCAATGATGCAGTACGGGGAAAACTACGGCTACTTGAAAGAGGGCTCTTTATTGGTTCTCCAGCCGCATCGATCTCCGACTCAGTATCGTTACACCGCGCCGGACATCTATACGCAAGAGAGCGTCGATTCTATGCTTTTGAAGGAATCGCTTAGCCATGCTTTATGGCCGACTTGGGTATATAAAAATAATTATTACACCCTACCTGAACTGCAGAGGTGCAGCAGTTAACCACCTTGTACGGGTCGCCGTGCCAGCTCAATAAACGCACGTACATAGTCGATTGTCATGTCAGTTTCGCGGGCTCCCAAGAAGATTTGCTTGGCAAGGCCGCGGGCGCCCAGACGCACCGGCACGATTTCCATTTTCTCTGCATATTCCTCTACCAGCCAGCGGGGCAGGGCGGCCACCCCGCGGCCGCTTGCCACCATTTGCAGCATGATGTCGGTGGTTTCGATGGCCTTGTGGCGACGCGGAGTGATGCCGGCAGGCAGAAGAAACTGGTTGTAGATATCCAGGCGTTCGATGTCCACCGGATAACTGATCAGCACTTCCTTGGTCAGGTGTTGCGGCTTCACATGGGGTACAGCGGCCAGCGGATGACCTTTTGGCACGACCAGAACCTGTTCATAATCGAATACAGGCTCAAAGGTTAGACCCGGCTTGAACAGAGGATCGGGGGTGACGAGCATGTCGATCTCGTAGCCAAAGAGCGCGCCTATTCCCCCGAACTGGAATTTCTGCTTCACATCTACGTCCACATCGGGCCATTCGGCCAAATACGGGGCGACGACTTTAAGAAGCCATTGGTAGCAGGGGTGGCATTCCATGCCGATTCGCAGCGTGCCACGTTCCCCTTGGGCGAACTGAGCGAGTCGCTCTTCCGCCAGATCGAGTTGCGACAGGACTCGGTTTGCTACCGCCAATAGATATTGGCCGGCCTGTGTCAGGCGCAGGCTACGTCCCTCGCGCAGCCAAACCTCTGTTCCCATCTGTTGTTCCAGCTTGCGAATGCTATGGCTCAGTGCCGATTGCGTAAGATTCAGCGCACCGGCTGCTGCTGTCAAGGACCCTTGTTTTTCTACCTGCTGAATGATGCTTAAGTGGATGCGTTCCAGCATTCATGATTCCTATTCATTGATTGATGAAATAAGACCATTTTACTTCATGGTTCGGGAGGGCTAGCATTTCAGACTCTGCTTACCGAAGCGCACATCTCTGTAGGATTGGCGGCCGGAAAGCGTTGCGCTTGGGACGAATCTCTTCATCCCGTTCGATCAATCTGTAAGAAAGAAAAATGAAACGTCCGTTCCGAATGGTTGCAGTTTCCGGCGGCCTGCATAGTCCTTCCAAATCAGCCGTCCTTTCGCAGCACCTGCTGACGTGTCTGGCCCGTGCTGCGGGAGGCGAGCAGCGTTTGGTGGAACTTGGAAAGTTTGCTTCGCAACTCGGCGCGGCGATCCGTCGATCCGATCTACCTGAGTCGGTTGAGCGCCAGCTTCAGGCCGTAGAACAAGCAGATGCGCTGGTGGTGGTGACGCCGGTCTATCGCGGCTCTTACACCGGCTTGTTCAAGCACTTTTTCGATTTCATCAACCAGGATGCGCTTGTGGACAAACCCGTGCTGCTGGCAGCGACCGGAGGAAGTAATCGCCACGCCCTTGTCATCGACCACCAACTGCGACCGTTATTCAGCTTCTTCCAGGCAAGGACGTCGCCGTTGGGTATTTACGCAACGGATCAGGATTTTTCAGATCGGCGCTTGCAAAGCGAGGCGGTGATTCAGCGGGTTGCGCTAGCCGTGCAAAGGATTTTGCCTCTTCTTGATCTGGCGCGCGATCCCCAAAATAACCATTTTGAGAATTTGGACCTTTCATGCAAGAACAGGGAAGTATGACGATGCAAACGGATTGTTTATTCGAGATTACAAGGGTTCGATTCGATGAAGATTATCTGCCATCGGACAAAACTCGCTTGACCACCAATTTTGCTAATCTGGCCAGAGGCGAGCGCCGTCAGGAAAACCTGCGCAACACCCTGACGATGGTGAATAATCGATTCAACAGTTTGGCGTATTGGGATAACCCGAAGGGCGATCGTTATTCTGTCGAACTGGACATCCTGTCAGTGGAGATGCATCTGGGCTCACAGGTGGAGGCGGATGCCTTCCCACTTATTGAGATCCTCCAGCCCATCATCTTCGATAAGAAGACTCGGAAGCGCATCCAGGGAATCGCGGGAAATAGTTTTTCTTCCTACATGCGGGACTACGACTTCAGTGTTCTTTTGCCTCAGCACAATAAGGGCGGCGACACATTGACGTTGCCCGATCAATTCGGAGACTTGCATGGCAAGCTTTTCCAGCGCTTCCTGAAGTCGGACGCGTATCAGAAGAATTTTGCGAAACAGCCTGTGATATGCATCAGCGCTTCCAGCAGCAAGACCTACCGGCGGCTCGATAATCAGCATCCCATCTTAGGTGTTGAGTATCAGCAAAGTGAGGCGTCGTTGACGGACCTGTATTTCGAAAAAATGGGGATGCGGGTACGGTACTTTATGCCGCCCCACAGCGTTGCGCCATTTGCTTTCTATTTTATTGATGAGCTTCCGGACGCGTATACGAATCTGGAGCTGATAGGTACGATCAGTACAATGGAAACATTTCAGAAAATTTACCGGCCGGAGATTTACAACGCTAACTGTCCGGCAGGAAAGGTTTATCAGCCGCGCCTGGATAATCAGGATTATTCGCTCGCCAAGGTTTTCTACGACAGGGAAGAACGCAGCCAGCTGGCGGTCAAACAAGGAAAGTACGCCGAGTCCTACTTCATCAAACCTTACAAGAACCAGCTTGAGCAATGGGCCCGTGGCTCGGCTTTGTAAAGCAACCCACCACACGAGTAAGATAGATATGAAAAAATTATTGCCCACTTCAACGGCTGGCAGCTTGCCGAAACCGTCCTGGCTTGCGGAGCCGGAAAAACTTTGGTCGCCATGGAAACTCCAGGGCGAAGAACTGGTGGACGGTAAGCAGGATGCATTGCGCCTGGCACTGTTTGAACAGCAGCAGGCGGGGCTGGATATCGTCAGCGATGGCGAACAGACCCGACAGCATTTTGTCACGACCTTCATCGAGCACCTGAGCGGCGTGGATTTCGAGCGGCGCGAAGTGGTCAAAATCCGTGATCGTTACGATGCCAGTGTCCCGACTGTGATTGGTCAGGTGGCGCGCCCGGAGCCGGTTTTTGTTAACGATGCGAAATTTCTGCGGGCACAAACCGATCTTCCCATCAAATGGGCCTTGCCGGGCCCCATGACAATGATCGACACGCTCTTCGATGCTCACTACAAGAGCCGCGAAAAACTTGCCTGGGAATTTGCCATACTTCTGAATCAGGAAGCTCGAGAGCTAGAGGCGGCGGGCGTGGACATCATCCAGTTCGATGAGCCGGCCTTTAATGTCTTCTTCGACGAGATGAACGACTGGGGTGTGGCCACGCTGGAAAGGGCGATTGAAGGTCTGAAATGTGAAACTGCAGTGCACATCTGCTATGGCTATGGAATCAAGGCCAATACCGACTGGAAGAAGACGTTGGGGTCAGAATGGCGTCAGTACGAGGAATCCTTCCCCAAGCTGCAAAAATCCAACATCGACATTGTTTCTCTGGAATGCCATAACTCCCATGTGCCGATCGATCTGATCGAACTCATCCGTGGAAAAAAGGTGATGGTCGGGGCCATCGATGTCGCCAGCGATACGATTGAGTCAGCAGAAGAAGTCGCCGAAACCCTGCGCAAGGCATTGCAGTTTGTGGATGCAGATAAGCTCTATCCGTCCACAAACTGCGGTATGGCGCCCCTGCCGCGTCGCGTGGCACGCGGCAAACTGAATGCGCTCACCGCAGGGGCGGCGATTGTTCGATCAGAACTCTAGGCCGCGGCGTTGGGCATGAACACTGCTCTCACACACTTATCCTTCTTTTCTTTGAACAACTCGTAGCCGAGCGGGCCTTGACTCAGGGGAAGGCGGTGTGTGAGCAGGAAAGAAGGATCGAACCGGCCTTCCTGAATGAGTGAGAAGAGGGTGGGCACATAGCGCTGCCCCATTTGTTGACCAGAGCGCAGCGTGAGCGCTTTGTTGACGATGGCGCCCATGGGGAATTTGTCCACCAGCCCTCCGAATACACCCATGACGGACACCGTTCCGCCCTTGCGGCACGCGTGGATGGCCTGGCGAAGTGCGACGGCCCGACCACTTTCCATGAGTGTCTTTTGCTTCACGCGGTCGTACCAGTACTGCGGCCCGGTTCCGTGCGCTTCCATGCCCACGCACTCAATGCACCGATCCGGCCCGCGGCCCCCTGTCATTTCGGTGAGCGCTTCGTGGACGTCGACTTCCTCGTAATTGAGGACTTCAGCACCACAGTATGCCGCCGCCATATTCAGGCGTTCAGGAATGCGGTCTATGGCGATGACACGGTGTGCTCCCATCAGTTTGGCTGAGATCATGGCCATGAGCCCCACGCCTCCGCAACCCCAGACCGCGACGACGTCTCCCTCCTGGATGTCAGCGAAATCCGCAC
>Ga0079224_100003355_pt1 | contig 20162 bp, 22 predicted proteins | sample Stecom2015_FD_80414 | JGI IMG/M metagenome (GOLD analysis project Ga0079224, IMG submission 80414) | Agricultural soil microbial communities from Utah to study Nitrogen management - Steer compost 2015 | ecosystem: Environmental > Terrestrial > Soil > Agricultural land | place: USA: Utah...
AACGCTTCGAGGGCTGCCTGCCATGCGTCACGCTCGAGCGGCCGCGCCTCCTCGAACAGCAGTCGGCCGATCGGCGCGCAACGTTCGGCGTTCGGCCACGACGGCTCGAATTCGATGCGCTGCAGTCGTCCGTCGCGGTCGCTCTCCCAGTACGCGAGCTGCGCGTGCCGGCGCAGCACGGCGAGCTGCCGGTCGCGATCGACGAGCATCTCCTCGGCCGACTCGTTCAGCGCGCCGAGCCGGTTCAGCGCGCCGGCGAGCGGCTCGAGCGCGGCGGTCCGGGGACTCGCGCGCAATCCGCGCTCACCGATCGCCAGCCGCCGTGCGGTTGCGACGAGGGCATCGAATTCGGCTTCGGTGCGTGTCCAGCGCAGCCACGCTAGCAGGGCGAAGCCGAGCGCGACGAGAGCCAGCGCGCTCGAAGCGAACAGGGCGAGCCAGGGAAACGACGCGTCGGCGACTCCGTCCGTCGCGTCGGAGCCGGCGAGGCGGTCGATCGCGAATCCGATCGGTGGGAAGGCGAGCACGGTGGCGAGCGCTGCGCAGGCCGCGAAGGCGCGCGCGCTGATCCGGGTGGTGGCGCCCGCGGCGGATCCGCGCATGGCTACTCGATCAATCCGTGACGCAACGCATAGGACGCGAGCTCGGCGTTCGTCGAGACGCCGAGCTTCTCGAGTACGCGGGCGCGGTACACGCTCACCGTCTTCGGCGACAGCGTCAACGCCGCCGCGATCTCCGACAGCCGGCGCCCCGAGGCGATGAGCAGCAGCGTCTGCAGCTCGCGATCGGACAGCTGCTCGTGGCGCGCACCGCCGCCGGTACCGGTGACGGTGTCGAGCAGCAGCTGCGCGACTTCCGGCGTCAGGTGCTTGCGGCCCGTGGCGACGGCTCGCACCGCTTCGACGATCTGCCCCGGTTCGGTCGTCTTGTTCAGGTACGCCATCGCTCCGTTGCGCAGTGCGCGGATCGCGTACTGGTCTTCCGGGTATTGCGACAGCACGACGACGCGCGGCGCGTCGTCGTCGCCGGCGAGCGCCTTGAGCACGTCGATGCCGCCGCGCCCGGGCAAGTTCAGGTCGAGCACGATCACGTCGGCCCGCGTTTCGCGCAGCAGGCTGCGCAGCGACGCGTAGTCGCCCGCTTCGCCGACGATCTCGATGTCGCCGGCCTCGGCGAGCGTCTCGCGCAGGCCGCGCCGGATCATCGCGTGATCGTCGACGAGCACGACGCGGATCATGCCGCCGCCTCCGCCGCTTCGGCCGTGCGGTCGCCGAGCGGTATCGACAGCAGCACGCAGGTTCCGCGCTCGCCGGGCGACACGTCGATCCAGCCGCCCACGCGACGGGCGCGTTCGGACAGCCCGCGCAGCCCGAACGACCCCGCCTTCTCGAGTGCCTTCGGCGGCAGGCCGATGCCGTCGTCGGCGATTTCGAGCGATAGCTCGTCCGCTCCGACGATGAGGTCGACGCGGACCCTGCGCGCGTTCGCGTGCCTTGCCACGTTGGTCAGCGACTCCTGCAGGCAGCGATAGACGGTCATCGCGCGCGCATCGTCGAGCTCCACCGCGGTGACGTTGCGCGAGAACTTCACGTCGATGCCCGTGCTGCGCCGGAATTCGGCGATCTGCCAGGCCATCGCCTCGAGCAGGCCGGCATCGAGCACCGGCGGACGCAGATTGCGCTGGATGCGCTGCGCCGTCTGCATGATGCGCACGACGGTGTGCAGCGCATGCCGCGCACGTTCGCCCGAAGCGGCGTCGCCGTGTCGCTCGATCCACGCGAGGTCGAAGCGCAGGGTCGTGAGCATCCCGCCGATGTCGTCGTGGATCTCGCGCGCGATGGCGGCGCGCTCGTCGTCGACGACCGACTGCAGGTGGCTGTAGAGCTCGTGGAGCCGGCGTTCGGAACGTTCCAGTGCGTGTGCCGCGCGCTCGCGCTCGCGGCGCGCCCGTGCGAGCGCCATCGCGTTCAGCATCGCCGGCGCCAGCCGGGCGAGGCGCCCCTTGACCAGGTAATCGTCGGCGCCCTGGCGCATCGCCGCCACCGCCGCCTCTTCGCCCAGGGTTCCGGAGACGATCAGGAAGGGCAGGGTGCGATCGGCCGCCCGCACCAGCTGCAGCGCGTCGGTGCCGGTGAATCCGGGCAGCTGGTGGTCGGCGATCACCGCATCCCATGCTTCGGACCGGAGCGCCTCGAGCAGCTGTTCGCGCGTTTCGATCCGACGGGCGGTCACCGGCAGCCCGTCGCGGTCCAGCGTCGCCATCAGCAGCTCGAAATCGAGCTGAGAGTCCTCCAGGACGAGCAGACGGAAGACATGCACTTCGTCGCTCGCTTCGGACGTGTCGATGTTCAACGTTCCGGAGATGTCGGCGTTCAAGTCACGAAGGGGCGGGGCCGGGACAGCGGAATTGTACGGTCTTCCCCGTGCTGTTCGGGGCATCGTGTCGCGAAGCCGACGACGAGAATCGCCGCAACCCTACAGCTGAAGCGTTTCGTGCCGATAACCGGACAGCAGGCGTCCGTCCGCTCGGCCGCTGCCGACCGTTTTGTTCACCAGTCCGAATGCGCGCCGCTTTCTCCGTTCCGTCTGGTCCGGCACCATTGCCGGCCGGGCGAGGCGATTTCGCGATCGACCGAAAGGATTTCGATCGGGTCCGCGCGCTGATCCGCGAGCGGGCGGGCATCCATCTTGGTGCCGCGAAGCAGGCGATGGTCTACAGCCGGCTGTCGCGCCGCCTGCGCGCGCTCGGTCATTCGAGCTTCGCCAGCTACCTCGACTGGCTCGAGCGCTCGGGCGACCCCCGGGCCGAGGCCGAGTGGCAGGAGTTCGTGAACTGCCTCACGACGAACCTCACGGCGTTCTTCCGGGAGGAACACCATTTCGAGATGCTCGCCGACGAATTGCGCCGGCGCGCCCGGACGCGGCTGCGCATCTGGTGCAGCGCGGCGTCCACCGGAGAGGAGCCGTACTCGCTGGCGATGACCGTCGTCGAGACGCTCGGCCCGGGCGCCGACGTGCGCATCCTCTGCAGCGACATCAATACGAAGGTGCTGGCGAGCGCCGAGCAGGGCGTCTATCGCGCCGATGCCGGCGGGCTGAGCACCGAGCGGCTGCGTCGCCATTTCCTGCGCGGTACGGGTCCGAACCAGGGATTCGTGCGCGTTCGTCCGGAGCTGCGGCGACTCGTCTCCTTTCGTACGCTGAACCTGACCGATGGTCGCTGGGTGCTGGACGAGCCGGCGGACTTCGTCTTCTGCCGCAACGTAATGATCTATTTCGATTCGGCGACGCAGCGCCGCGTTCTCGAGCGCATCCATGCGGCGATGGCTCCGGGCGGCTGGCTGTTCGCGGGCCACTCGGAGAACTTCGCCGGCTCGAGCGACCTGTTCCGCCCGCTGGGCAAGACGGTGTACGTGCGCGAATGACGGCGCAGGTCCGCACAGCGATCGAGCCGAGCCGCGGCGCGCACCCGTCGGCTTCGAACCCATCGCGCGTCTCGCGTCTCGCGCAGCTGCGCGCCGCGCCGCGCCGGCCCGGCGAGGCGTCGTTCTTCTGGTACGACACCCAGTTCGGCAGCGATGCGGTCAAGGTGCTCCCGGGCGAGTACTTCGTGCACGACGACGATCTGCTGATCATGACGACGCTCGGCTCGTGCATCGCTGCCTGCCTGTGGGACCGCGAGCGGCGCATCGGGGGGCTCAACCACTTCATGCTCCCCGAGGGCGCTGCCGGCGACGGACGCTACGGCTCCTTCGCGATGGAGCTGCTGATCAACGAGATGCTGCGCCGGGGCGCTTCGCGCTCGGCGCTGGAGGCGAAGGTGTTCGGCGGCGCGCAGGTGATCGCCGGGATGGACACGATCAACGTCGGCGAGCGCAACACGCGCTTCGTGCTCGACTACCTGCAGACCGAGCGCATTCCGGTGGTGAGCCGCGACGTGCTGGACGTGCATCCGCGCAAGGTGTGCTTCATGCCGGCGAGCGGTCGCGTGGTGGTCAAGCGGCTGCGTCCCAGCGATCCGTCGGTGTTGCTGCAGCAGGAGCGCACGGCGGCGCAGCGGGCGCGGCCGACGGCCAGCGAAGGCGGAAGCGTCGAGCTCTTCGTCGACGTGCGCCAGGGGAGACGCGCATGACCGCCGCCGGCGGCCGCAGGATCCGCGTGCTCGTCGTCGACGATTCCGCGCTCGTGCGCAGCCTGCTCACGCAGATCATCGACCGCCAGCCCGATCTCGAGTGCGTCGGCGCGGCCGGCGACCCGCTGATCGCGCGCGAGATGATCCGCAAGCTCGACCCCGACGTGCTCACGCTGGACGTCGAGATGCCGCGCATGGACGGGCTCGATTTCCTCGGCCGCCTGATGCGGCTGCGGCCGATGCCGGTGGTGATGGTCTCGACGCTCACCGAGCGTGGTGCCGACGTGACCTTGCAGGCGCTCGAGCTGGGCGCGGTCGATTTCGTGGCGAAGCCGCGCATCGGCGTCGCCGGCGGCCTGGAGGCGCTCGCCGACGAGATCGTCGAGAAGATCCGGATCGCGTCGCACGCGCGCTTGCGTGCGCCGCGAAGGACGACGGCTGCCCCGGCCGCGGGCGGCGCGCCCGCGCCGCGCGAGGCCGTAGCGGCGGGCGGCGCGGTGCCGGCGCAGGGCGGTGGCGTGCGCCGATGGCTGACGACGGAGAAGCTCGTCTTCATCGGTGCCTCCACCGGCGGCACCGAAGCGACGCGCGAAGTGCTGGCGCACCTGCCCGCCGATTTCCCGGCGGTGCTCGTCACGCAGCACATGCCGGCGGGCTTCACCCGGAGCTACGCCGCGCGCCTCGATTCGCTGTGCCGCATCGCCGTGAAGGAGGCGGTGAACGGCGAGCGGATCCTGCCGGGGCACGCGTACATCGCCCCGGGCGGGCTGCATCTCTCCGTGGAGCGCAGCGGCGCGAACTACGTCGCGCGCGTCGACGAGAGCGAGCCGGTGAACCGTCATCGCCCTTCGGTCGAGGTGCTGTTCCGCTCCGCCGCGCGCGTCGTCGGGCCCAACGCGATCGGCGTGATGCTGACCGGCATGGGGGCCGACGGGGCGAAGGCGATGCGCGAGATGCGCGACGCCGGAAGCTGGAATCTCGCGCAGGACGAAAAGAGCTGCGTGATCTTCGGGATGCCGCGCGAGGCGATCGCGCACGGCGCCGCGCACGAGGTGCTTGCGCTGTCGGCGATCGGGCCGCGCCTCGTCGAACGCATTCGCAGCGGGCGCGCCGGCGTGCCGGTGCCCATGGACGTGGGGTGAGACCGCAGATGCACGACGAACCGACGAACGGCGCGCTGCCGCTCGCCCTGGTGGCCGATATACAGGAGGGGCTGGTTGCCGCGTGCAACGACCTCGATCGACTGCGCGATCTGCTCGACGACGCGTTCGGGTCGCTGCTGGCGATCCTGCCGCTGGAACAGTCGCCGACGAGCGGCGACGCGCGCACGGCCGTCACCTCGATGCAGTTCCACGATCTCGGCGTGCAGCTGATCGCGCACACCCGGAAGCGCTTGCAGTACTGCGCCGATCGGCTCGCACAGGACGCGTTCGGCGCCGACGACGAGGGCGAGGCCGCCGTCGAGCCGGCACCCGTGCGCGCGAATCCGGTGACGTGCGCGGAGATGGATGCCGGGTCGGTCGAGCTGTTCGGCTGACTGCGGCGATTCGGGGGAAAAGAGCATGCAAACGATTCTGGCGGTGGACGATTCGGTCTCGATGCGGCAGATGGTCTCGTTCACGCTGCGCGGCGCGGGCTACGACGTCGTCGTCGCCGTCGACGGGCAGGACGCATGGGACAAGTCCAGCACGCGCAGCTTCGACCTGGTGCTCACCGACCAGAACATGCCGCGCCTGGACGGCATCGGACTGACGCGCAAGCTGCGCGAGCTGCCGCAGTACCGCGCCACGCCGATCCTCATCCTCACCACCGAATCGGGCGACGAGATGAAGCGTGCCGGACGCGAGGCCGGGGCGACCGGCTGGATGGTCAAGCCCTTCGACCCGGCGAAGCTGATCGAGGTGATCCGCAAGGTCATGCCGGAGGCGGGGAGGCGGCAATGAGCGAGACGACTTCCGCGTCGGGCACCGGCGGCTCCTTCGATCTCAGCCAGTTCTTCCAGGTCTTCTTCGAGGAGGCCGCCGAGAACCTCGAGCGCATGGAGCAGCTGCTGCTCGACATCGATCTCGAGGCGGCGGACGACGAGACGCTGAACGCGATCTTCCGCTGTGCGCATTCGGTGAAGGGCGGCGCCGCCACCTTCGGCTTCACCGATCTCGCCGAGCTCACGCACGACATGGAGACGCTGCTCGATCGTCTGCGCCGGCGCGAGCTCGCGCCCAACGTCGAGATGGTCGACGTGCTGCTGCAGTCGGGCGACGCGATGCGTGCCCATCTCGATCGATATCGTTCCGGCCTGGAAGCGGCGGGCATCGACGATCGCCCGCTGCGCGCGCGCCTGCGTGCGCTCGCCGAAGGCGAAGCGGGTGCGGTCGGTCCGGTGCCGTCCGCCGGGCCCTCGAACGAGCCGCATCCGCCTGCCGAAGCGAGCGTGGACGCGCCGGGTGCCGGTGACGGTGGCGAAGCCCCGGAGCAGCCGGCTTCGGCGGCAGACGCGGATCAGGCCGCCGAGCCGTCCGAACCGGCGCCGGCGAACGTCGCACCACGGGTGCTCGAGCTCGTCGTCGGACCGCTGGAACGGCCCGAGCAGGCCGACCAGCTCTTCGAGCTCTTCGGCGAGATCGAGGGCCTGGGGACGATCGAGCGCCTCGACGCGGGGCAGGCGGCCGACGGCATGCGGCGCTTCCGCGTCTGCACGACGAGCTCCGACGACGAGCTGATCGACCTGTTCACTTTCCACGTCGACCGGGAATGCGTGCGGCTGCAGCCGATCTCCGACGGCTACGGCTTTCACGAAGGCGCCCCCGGCGCACCGGCGGAAACCTCGCCGGATGCGCAGCCGCCCGCCGAGGACCCCGTCGCCGAATCGTCCGTCGATCCGCACGTAATGGAAGCCGCGCCGGCGGCGATCGAGCCCGCCGCCGCGATGACGGTCGACCGCCGTGCCCCGACCGCGTCGTCGCGCGCGGCCGTCGCCGAGACCTCGACGCTGCGCGTCTCGGTGGACAAGGTCGACCAGCTGATCAACCTCGTCGGCGAGCTCGTGATCACGCAGGCGATGCTCGCGCAGAATGCGCTGCGGCTGGACGGGGTGGCGCAGGAGCAGATGGCGGCCGGACTCGCCGATCTGGAGCGCAATACGCGCAACCTGCAGGAATCGGTGATGTCGATTCGGATGATTCCGATGTCGGTCGTCTTCAACCGCTTTCCGCGCATGCTGCGCGATCTCGCGAACCGGCTGGGCAAGAAGGTCGATTTCGTCACGCGCGGCGAGGCGACCGAGCTCGACAAGGGCGTGATCGAGAAGATCATCGACCCGCTCACGCACCTCGTACGCAACAGCTGCGATCACGGCATCGAGCTGCCGCACGAACGCGTGGCCAACGGCAAGGCGGAGACGGGGACGATCTCGCTGTCCGCCTCGCACCAGGGCGGCTCGATCGTCATCGAGGTGTGCGACGACGGTCGTGGGCTGTCGCGCTCGCGCCTGCTCGCCAAGGCGCGCGAACGCGGACTCGACGCGCCGGACACGATGTCGGACGCCGAGGTGTGGAACCTGGTCTTCGCGCCGGGCTTCTCGACGGCGAGCGAGGTCACCGACATTTCCGGGCGCGGCGTCGGCATGGATGTCGTGAAGAAGAACATCGTCGCGCTCGGCGGCACGGTCGAGATCGATTCCTGCGAAGGGCGCGGGACGAGCGTGAAGGTGCGCCTGCCGCTCACGCTCGCGATCATGGACGGGATGAGCGTAGCGGTCGGCCGCGACTGCTACATCATCCCGCTCGCCTCGGTCGTCGAATCGTTCCAGTTGCGCGATGCGACGATCCGTACGATCGGCGGCGGCGGACAGGTCGTGCAGGTGCGCGACGAATACCTGCCGGTCGTCGACCTCAAGCAGGTCTTCGCGGTGCCGTCCGACGGCCGGCCGGTCGAGATGCCGATCATGGTCGTCGTCGAGAGCGAGGGCCGGCGTGCCGCCCTGGTCGTCGACGCGCTCGTCGGCCAGCAGCAGGTCGTCGTCAAGAACCTCGAGGCGAACTACCGGCGCGTCGACGGCATCTCGGGCGCGACCATTCTCGGCGACGGACGCGTCGCGCTGATCCTGGACGTCGCCTCGCTGGCGCGCCGCGCGACCGAGGCGCGCAACGGACCGCAATGGGTGCACTGACCACACCACGGACGCCTGCGATAAGCGCCGCGCAGGCCCTGCTTTTCGCGTACGGGCCTCGGCTCGCCCGGACCAAGATCGTTCCTTCATCGGCCGCGAGTCGCGTGGCCGCCTTAGCAGATCGACTCGAGGAAGACTGAGATGAGCGCAAATCCAGCGATCCATGCGGTTTCGAACGTTCCGCAGCCGGGCGCCGTAGCGCCCGGAGAAGCCAGCCGCGTACGCGAGTTCCTCGCGTTCAAGCTCGGCAACGAGGAGTACGGCATCGACATCCTGCGCGTGCAGGAGATCCGCTCGTACGAGGAGCCCACGCGGCTGGCGAACGTGCCGGACTTCATCAAGGGCGTCGTCAACCTGCGCGGCGTGATCGTCCCGATCGTCGACATGCGGCTGAAGTTCCGCCTCGAGGAGGCGCGCTACGACCACTTCACCGTCGTCATCGTGCTGAACATCGGCTCGCGCATCGTCGGGATGGTCGTCGACTCGGTCTCCGACGTGATCACGCTCGGCCCCGAGCAGTTGCGCCCGGTGCCGGAATTCGCCTCCACCATCGACGCCGATCACCTGCTCGCGATCGGCGCGGTCGACGACCGCATGCTCATCCTGCTCGACATCGAGAAGCTGATGAACAGTGCCGACATGGGGCTCGTCGAATCGGCCGCGCAGTAGGCGCGCCACCCTCCGAAACGGGGTAGATCATGTCCTGGCTCCATCGAATCCGGCTGTCGCAGAAGTTCTTCGTGCTGGGCGTGCTGGCGGTGCTGATGGTCGCGTTGCCCACGTCGCTGTACCTCATGCGGATCGCCGAGGAGACGCGTACCGCCGAGCGGCGGGTCGAGGGTGCGGCCACGGCGGTCGCCCTGCAGGGCGTGATCCAGCGCGCACAGAACCATCGCGACGTCGTCGCGGCGGCGCTGGGCATGGCATCGTCACTGTCGGCCCTATGGCAGGACGACAACGAGACGCTCTCCGCGCAGCAGCCCGAGGCGCGCGCCGCGCTGGTGCAGGCGATCGAGGCCTTCGAAGCGCGCCTGGCCGAGGTGCCGCCATCGATGGCCTTCGTCGAGGGATGGCGGCAGGCGCGCGAGCGCTGGGCTTCGCTGGACAAGGCGCTTGCCTCCAACGAGCTGCGATCGGCCGAGCGCAGCACCGACCTGCACACCGAGTGGATCGGCACGATGCTCGCGCTGTCCGAGGCGCTGGTCGAGGAGTTCGGCCTCACGCTCGCGTCGGAGCGCGACAGCAACGCGCTGGTGGACGCCTCGTTCCTGCAGATGCCGCGCGCGGCCGAGCTGCTCGGTCGCATGCGCGCGTTCGGAACCGCCGCACTGGTCGAGAAGAACCTGTCGTACGGCGGGCGGGCGGCGCTCACGACGATGAGGGACCGGCTGAACGAGCGGCTGGCCGAAGTCGACCGCAGCCTCGCGTCGGCCTATGCGGCCGACGCCGGACTGAAGGCGCAGCTCGACGGTGCCGTCGCGGCGATGAAGTCGCGGATCGGGGACACGCTCGGCGTCATCGATCAGAGGCTGATCACGGCGCAGCAGCTCGACCTGGCCAGCAACGAGTACTACGACGGCGTGACCACGGCGATCGACAGCATGTATGCGTTCTCGCAGGCGGCGATGAGCAGTCTCTCCGGGCTGTTCGACGCCCGCGTCGCCGAGCTGCGGCGGACCGCATTCGCCGTCGTCGGCGTGCTGCTGGCGATCTTCGCGATCTCGTTCGTGCTGATGATCGTCTTCGTGCGCAGCCTCACCATGCCAATGGCCGAGGCCGTGTCGATGGCACGCGCGATCGCCGACGGCGACCTCGGCGTGACGCTCCATCCGCGCGGCAACAACGAGGTCGGACAGCTGGTGCAGGCGCTCGTCGAGATGAAGGAGCGCATCGCCGACGTCGTGGGCGACGTTCGCCGACACGCCGAAGGCGTGGCCGCGGCGAGCGCGCAGATCGCGCAGGGCAACTCGGATCTCTCGTCGCGCACCGAGGAGCAGGCGAGCACGCTGGAGGAGACGGCGGCGTCGATGGAGGAGCTGAGCGCCACCGTCCGACAGAACGCGGACAACGCGCATCGTGCCGACGAGCTCGCGCGCGGGGCGAGCGAAGTGGCGGTCTCGGGCGGACAGGTCGTCGGCGAGGTTGTCGACACGATGAAGGAGATCAACGAGAGCTCGCGCCGCATCGCCGACATCATCAACGTGATCGACGGCATCGCGTTCCAGACGAACATCCTCGCGTTGAACGCCGCGGTCGAAGCGGCCCGCGCCGGGGAGCAGGGCCGCGGCTTCGCGGTCGTCGCCGGCGAGGTGCGCAGTCTCGCGCAACGCTCGGCCGAGGCGGCACGCGAGATCAAGGCGCTGATCGGCGCCAGCGTCGAGCGGGTCGAGCGGGGCACGAAGCTGGTCGACCGCGCCGGGGCGACGATGCAGGACGTCGTCGCGTCGATCCGTCGCGTCACCGACCTGATGGGGGAGATCAGCAGCGCCAGCGCCGAGCAGAGCGCCGGTGTCGCCCAGGTCGGCGAGGCCGTCTCGCAGATGGACCAGGCGACCCAGCACAACGCGGCGCTCGTGGAGGAGAGTGCCGCCGCGGCGGCCAGCCTCGAGACGCAGGCCCGGGAGCTGGTGCAGGCGGTGGCCGCGTTCCGGCTGGGCGGCGAGACGCGCGCGCACGACGGATCCGAAGCGGCGTGGACCGCCCCGTCCGCCGAGCAGCCCGACCCGCTGGCGATCGGCGTCGAGCGGCGCGGTCCGAACCGCGCGACCAACGTCACCCGGATCCCGAGACGTGCCGGCGAATCGGCCGAGAGCGTGCAGCGCGAGAAGGCGGCGGCGAGCGAGGAGCCGCCTCACGCGCTCAGTGCCTGAGCGAGGAAGGCGATGTCCAGAACCGATCTGAGATTCCTGATCGTCGACGACTTCTCCACGATGCGCCGGATCGTGCGCAGCCTGCTGAAGGAGATGGGCTACACGAATGCCGACGAGGCCGAGGACGGCGCGGCCGCGATCGTCAAGCTTCGCACGCAGCCCTTCGATTTCGTCGTCTCCGACATCAACATGCCGAACATGAACGGCTTCGAGCTGCTGAAGGCGATCAAGGCCGACGACGAGCTCAAGCACCTGCCGGTGCTGATGGTGACGGCGGAGGCCCGCAAGGAGGACATCGTGCAGGCGGCGCAGAACGGCGCGGCCGGCTACATCGTCAAGCCCTTCACCAAGGCGACTCTGGAAGAGAAGGTCGACAAGATCATGCAGCGGCGCGCGGGCGCGTGAACCGGATGGGGACGCGATCGATGGAGCGCCTCGAGGGCGAGGGCGCGCAGGTGGAGCCGCGGATCGTCGCCGAGATCACCTCGCACGTGTTCGACCAGCTCGGCCGGCTCACGCGCGAGCTGCACGACGCGCTGGGCGAGCTCGGCCTGATCTCCCGGCTGCAGCAGGCGGCCAACGGGCTGCCGGACGCGCGCAGCCGTCTCGACTACATCTCCCGCAAGACCGGCGAGGCCGCCGACAAGGTGCTCAACTGCGTCGACCGGGCGAAGCTCGAGCACGAGCGCCTCGCCGGGTCGGCACGCGAGCTTTCCAAGGCCATCCTCGCCGATCCGGTGCGCGCGGTCGCCAGCGGCGCCGTGCTCGGATTCGCCAACGAGGTGCAGGAAGCCAGCGCGCGGGTCGATCGGCATCTCACCGAGATCATGATCGCGCAGGATTTCCACGACCTCACCGGACAGGTCGTCTCGAAGGTCGTCTCGCTGGCCACCGAGCTGGAGGAGAGCCTGGTGCGGCTGCTTGTCCAGGTGACGCCGCCGGGGACCTCCGGCGCGCAGGCGCCGGGGCAGGCTGCCTCCGAGCCCCTGTCCGGTCCGGTCGTCGATCCGAAGCGTGCCGCCGACGTGGTGTCGAGCCAGAACGAGGTCGACGACCTGCTGGCGAACCTCGGGTTCTGAAGCGCCGAGCGCCCGCGGGCCGAGAGATCGCCACGATGCGCGAGAGGATCCGCGTCGATCGACTCGAGGTCGGGATGTATGTCGAGTCGCTGTGCGGAAAGTGGCTCGAGCATCCGTTCTGGCGCACGCGCTTCCTCGTGCGCAGCGAGCGAGACCTCGTCGCCTTGCGCGAGAGCGGCATCGTCGAATGCTGGATCGACCGGTCGAAGAGCGTGCCGCCGCCGGAAGGCGGGACGGAAGTTCCGATCGGCGCGGCGACGGTAGAGCCGGAGGCCGCGACTTCGTTCGCGCCTGTCCCGGACGAGCCGCAGCCGGAACGGACCCCGGCCGAGGAAGCGCAGCGCGCCGATGCGTCGCCGTCGGCGAGCTACGAGGAGGAGCTCGAGCAGGCGGCGGTGGTCTGCGCGCAGGCGGCACGCGTCACGCAGTCGCTCTTTCGCGAGGCGCGTCTCGGGCGTGCGCTCGAGCTCGACCGCTGCGCGGCGGTCGCCGAGCAGATCTCGGCGTCTGCGACGCGCAACCCGGCGGCGCTCGTATCGCTCGCTCGCGTGCGCACGCACCACAGCTACACGTTCATGCACTCGGTGGCTGTGTGCGCGCTGATGACCTCGCTCGCCCGCCAGCTCGGCCTGGACGAGGCGCGCACGCAGGAAGCGGCGCTCGCGGGCCTGCTGCACGACATCGGCAAGGCCGGCATCGCCCGCGAGATCCTCGACAAGCCGGGGCGCCTGACCGACGAGGAGTTCGCGGCGATCCGCAGGCATCCGGTGCTCGGGCACGAGATGCTGCGCGCGAACCGGGTCGACAGCGACGTCGTGCTCGACGTGTGCCTGCACCATCACGAGCGCTGGGACGGCCGCGGCTATCCGCAAGGACTGTCGGGCGAAGCGATCCCGCTCCAGGCGCGGATGGGTGCGGTGTGCGACGTCTACGACGCGATCACGTCGCTGCGCGCGTACAAGGAGCCCTGGGATCCGGCCGAGTCGCTCGCGCGGATGGCCGCGTGGGCGAAGGCCGGGCAGTTCGATGCGGCGGTGTTCCGCGCCTTCGCCAATACCGTCGGCATCTACCCGGTCGGTTCGCTCGTGCGCATGCAGTCCGGACGGCTCGCGCTGGTCGTCGACCAGAACCGCGACCAGCCGGCGCACCCGTGGGTGAAGGTGTTCTGGTCGACCCGCAAGTCGGTGCCGGTGCGCGTCGAGCGCATCGACCTGTCGTCGCCCGCCGCCGGCGACCGGATCGTCGCGCGCGAATCGAACGCGAAGTGGGGCTTCAAGCACCTGCCGGCGCTGCTGATGGGCGAGCAGACGTATCGGAAGTTCGCGGCGGGCTGACCGCGCCTCGGCGACCGGGGCGCCGCCCGTGGCGGCAAGCGCCGGCGCAGCACGCTCAGCTCGCCCATGCGGTGAGCACGCGCTCGAACAGGATCTGGAACGGCTGCTGCAGCAGCGGCATGGTCAGCGCGAGCAGCAGCAGCCCGGTGCCGATCGTCACCGGGAAGCCGATCGCGAAGATGTTCAGCTGCGGCGCGATGCGCGAGACGACGCCGAGCGCGAGGTTCACGAACAGCAGCAGCGCCATGAACGGCAGCGCGATCATCACGCCGAGCTCGAAGACGCCGGCGCCCAGGGTCGCCGGCTGCACGCGTCCGATCCAGTCGCCGAAGGCGGTGGCGGGCGGGATCACCTCGAAGCTCTGCACCACCGCCGCGATCAGCAGCACCGGTCCGTTCACGGCGACGAAGGCCCACAGCGACAGCGTGTTCATCAGCCGGCTCACGTTGTTGACCTGTCCGCTGTACGCATCGAAGAAGCCGGCGAAGGACAGTCCCATCTGCAGTCCGATCGTCTCGCCGGCGAGCTCGACCGCGGCGAGCACGACGCGCGCGACGAAGCCGATCGCGAAGCCGACGAGCGCTTCGCTGGCGACGGCGAGCCATCCCGACGGTGCGGCGATCTGCAGTGCGGGCGCGGCCGGAACCAGCGGTGCGACGAGCGCGGCGACCGCCAGCGAGACCGCGACGCGCAGGCGCACCGGCACCGATCGCTGCGAGAGGATCGGCGCGCTGGTGAACAGTCCGAGCACGCGGAAGAACGGCAGCAGCAGCGCGCCGAGCCAGCCGAGCAGTTGCGCTTCGCCGACCTCGATCACGGCAGCGGCGAACCGAGGATCGCCGACGGGATCCCGACGAGCACGCGCTGCAGGTAGTCGACGAGCAGCCCGAGCATCCACGGACCCGCGATCATCAGCGTTACGGCGATCGCCACCAGCTTGGGCAGGAACGACAGCGTCGCCTCGTTGATCTGGGTGAGCGCCTGCAGGATGCTCACGACCAGGCCGACGAGCAGCGCGGCGAGCAGCACGGGCGCTCCGGCGGCGAGGAGCACCTCCAGGCCCTGGCGGCCGAAGCCGAGCACCGACTCGGGCGTCATGCGCGCCTCATCCGAAGCTCTGCACGAGCGAGCCGATCAGCAGGTTCCAGCCGTCGGCGAGCACGAACAGGATCAACTTGAAGGGCAGGGCCACCAGCACCGGAGAGAGCATCATCATCCCCATCGACATCAGCACGCTGGCGACGATCAGGTCGATCAGCAGGAACGGCACGAAGACCATGAAGCCGATCTGGAACGCGGTCTTCAGCTCGCTGATGACGAACGCCGGGATCAGGATGCGCATCGGCACCGCCTCGTCCTCGGAAGCGGGTTCGTGACGCGCGATCCCCGCGAACAGCGCGACGTCGCTCTCGCGCGTCTGCCGCAGCATGAATTCGCGCAGCGGCGCGCTGCCGCGCGCCACCGCCTGCTCGAGCGTGGCCTGCTGCTCGGCGTACGGCCGATATGCCTCTACGTAGAGCCGGTCGAAGGTCGGGCTCATTACGAAGAAGGTGAGGAACAGCGCGATCCCGATGAGCACCTGGTTCGGCGGGCTCGACTGCAGGCCGAGCGCCTGGCGCACCAGCGACAGCACGATGACGATGCGCGTGAAGCTCGTCATCAGCAACAGCATCGCCGGCAGGAACGACAGCGCCGAGAAGACCAGCAGCGTCTCGACCGGCACCGAGTAGGTCGTTCCGGCCGGACCGCTCGTGCTGTTCAGCGTCAGCAGTCCCTGCGCGTGCGCGGGGCCGGCGAGCGCGAGCACGACGGCGCAGAGCGCGGCTCGCGCGGAACGCAGGCGCCACGCGCCGGCGCGTCCCGACCGGGTCGGCGCGATGCCGGGGCCGCGAGAGCCGCGGGCTTCAGCGCCTGCGCGACGCATGGTGCGAGAGCGAGCGCAGCACGTCGCCGAAGCCGCCCGGCATGGCGCCCGTCGCGTCGGCATCGATGCCGGCCGGAGCGCCGTCGAGCTGCGCGAGCGTGGTGATCGACTGGCCCGTGATGCCGACGACGAGCCAGGTGCGATCGGCGCGCACGATCGCGATGCGTTCGCGGGCGCCGACCGGCACCGCGGCGACGATGGCGAGCGCCGAGCCGCGGCCGGCCAGCACGCCCGGGCCCCGGCGCAGCAGCCAGGCGGCGAGCGGCAGTCCGACGAGGATCAGCGCGAGGGCGACGAGCGAGGGCCAGGTCGAGCTCATCGCAACGCTCTCAGCCGCGGTTCAGCCGGCGCACGCGCTCGTTCGGCGTGACGATGTCGGTGAGCCGGATGCCGAACTTGTCGTTGACGACGACGACCTCGCCCTGCGCGATCAGGCAGCCGTTGACCAGCACGTCCATCGGCTCTCCGGCGAGCGCGTCCAGCTCGATCACCGAGCCCTGCGCGAGCTGCAGGATGTGCTTGATCGGGATGCGCGTGCGGCCGAGCTCCACGGTGAGCTGCACCGGGATGTCGAGGATCAGGTCGATGTCGTTGCGCGCGTCCGGTGCGGCGCCCGACAGCCGCGGAAAGAGCTGCGAGGCGTCGCCCGCGCTCTCCACCGTCGTGGCCTGCGCCGTGCCGGCACTGCGCGGTGCGGCGGACGAAGCGTCCGTATTCGCCGTGCCGGATGCAACCGCCTTCCCGTCCGCACCCGCCGCGCCGGCCGCTTCCTGCTCGGCCAGCGCCGCGGCCCATTCGTCGTCGATGGGGCTCGAGGCGGTGGAGTCATCGGTCGTCATGCGTCGCTCCGGAGGGCTCGTTGGGATTGCCGGTGAGGAAGGACTGGACCTTGATCGCGTAGCGTCCGTTCGAGACGCCGTAGCGGCATTCGATCACCGGCACGCCGTCGACCTTCGCGGTCAACGTCTCGCGCAGGTCCAGCTCGATGAAGTCGCCCGCCTTCAGGCGGAGCAGATCGGCCACGCTGGCATGCGCGTGGCCCAGCTCGGCGACCAGCTCGACCTCGGCCGATTGGATCTGGCGCGAGAGCTTGACCACCCAGCGCCGGTCGCTCACGTGCGAGTCGCCCTGCAGCGTCGAGTACAGCGTCTCCCGGATCGGCTCGAGCGTGGAATACGGGATGCACAGATGCATCGCACCGCCGACGTTGCCGATCTCGATGTCGAATTTCGCCGTGACGGCGATCTCCGACGGCGTCGCGATGTTGGCGAACTGCGGCTGCATTTCCGAGCGTGCGTACTCGAGCTCGATCGGGTAGACGCCCGACCACGCCTTGCGGTACTCGGCGCAGACCACCTCGATCATGCGCTCGATGATTCGCTGCTCGGTGGCCGAGAAGTCGCGGCCTTCGATGCGTGTCTGCATGCGCCCGTCGCCGCCGAACAGCGAATCGACGATCGCGAACACGAGCTGCGGCTCGCAGATCAGCAGTCCGCTGCCGCGCAGCGGGCGCACGTGCATGATGTTGATGTTGGTCGGGACGACCACGTCGCGAAGGAACGCCGAGTACTTCTGCACCTTCACCGGGCCGACCGAGATGTCGGGGTTGCGGCGCATGAAGTTGAACAGCCCGACGCGCAGGTTGCGCGCGAAGCGCTCGTGCACGAGCTCGAGCGTGGGCATGCGCCCGCGCACGATGCGCTCCTGCGTCGCGAGATCGTAGGGGCGGACCGCCCCCGAAGACGGCTCGGTGTCCGCGTCGGGTCCGTCGCTCACGCCCTCGAGCAGGGCGTCGACTTCGTCCTGCGACAGGAACTGACCGGCCCTCATCGTCGCATCCCCGTTCGTCGCCGCTCGTGGCTCACTGCACGATGAAATGGGAGAAATGCACCGCGGCGACCGGATTCGCGCGCTGCGCGGCGGCACCCTCGGGCGGCTCGGTCCATCCCAGCTCGCCGCCCGCCTTCCGTGCGATCTGCTCGGCGAGCTGCTTCTTGCCCTCGAGCGTGAGCAGCTCGCCGGTCTGCTTGGACGACAGCAGCAGCAGCACCGAGTTGCGGATCGCGGGCATGTGTGCCTTGATCGCCTTGTCGGTGCGCTCGTCCAGGACCTCGAGCGTGATGCCCACCTGCGCGAAGCGCTCGCCGCCTTCGTCGGCCAGGTTGACGGTGAACTGCTCGAGCGGAACGTAGACGCGCGTGCGCTTGCGAGCCTGCATCTCGGCTGTGGGGTCGTCGGCCGCGGCCGGTCGCACCAGGAACTGCGTTGCCGCGCCGGCGGCGCCCATGAGAACGACGACGGCTCCGATGATCAGCGTCCACTTCTTGCCAGCGTTCTTCTTCGTTGCCTGCGCGGCCGCTTGCGACATCGTGACTCCTGCTGAATCGAGGCGGATCCGGCGGAGGATCCGCAGTGAACGCAGTCGATTCTCGGCCGCGCGGCGGCGAATCAAAGAGCGATAAGAGAGGGTGGGCGGGCGCTATTTGCCGCTGGGGCGCGGCGCGTTCGCGCGCGGTCAGACGTAGACGTCGAGCAGCGTGCGCCGCCGCGTCCCGGGCGTCGTCGCGTCGGGGAACGCCCGACCGGCCGCGGCGGACGTGTCGCCGCCGCGACGGTCCGCTGCGGCATCGGCGGACCGTTCGCCGTCGGCGTCGTGGCCGGCGCGTCCGTCGGAGACGCTCGCCTGGCCGAGCGACAGGCCGCGCTCGGCGAGCAGGTCCTTCAGGATCGCGAGCGACTGCTCGATCGCCTGGCGTGTCTCGGGCTGCGTCGCCGAGAACGCGATGCGCGCCGATTCGCCGTTCAGCGAAAGCTCGACGCGGATCGGGCCGAGCTCGCGCGGCTGCAGCTGGATCTCGGCGCGCTCCATGCCCGCCGCACCGAGCAGGGCGATTTCCGCCGCGAAGCGTCCGGCGAACCAGGCGTCGGCGGGTGACGCGGGCAGCTCGACGCGGTGCGCGACCGGGGCGCCCGGCAGATTCGTCTCGGCCGTCGCCTGTGCATTCGGAATCGGCACGCCTCGCGCGTGCGCGAGCTGCGCGAGGAAGTCGGCGGAACGCGCGGGCGCTTCGGTGCCGCCGGGCTGCGCCAAGGCGCCGCCGGGCGATGATGCAGCGTTCGTCGCTTCCGAAGCCGCTTCGCCGCGCGCATCCGCGGTGCCGATGTTCGAGTCGAGTCCCGCCGCGTCGGAGGCTGCGGCGAAGGAGCGCCGTGCCTGGACGGGTGCGTCTTCGCCGCCCGCTGTCGTCGGCGCGTCGCCGTCGGCCGGCGATGCGGTTGCATCGCGTGCCGATGCGTCGAGGTCGGTCGCGTCCGACGGGCGAGGGCCGTGCTGCGAGGTGGGAACGTCGTCGCCTTCGTTCGCACCTGCGCCCTTATCTGTACCCTGCGCCACCGAGGCATTCCAGACGGGCAGGGCGATCGGCGGCTCTACGGAGGATGCCGTCGAGCCGTCGTGCCCGTCCGCCGAAGCTTCGGCTTCGCTGGGCGTCTCCGCGCTCTCCCGCGCGGGCTCGCTCGGGTCGGCGTTCGGCTCTTCGGTCCGGCCCGCGCTGCGGCGATCCATTGCGCTTTCGCGTGCACGTTCGGGCGAGCGGGCTTCGTTCGCCGCCGGATCCGACGTACGCCGCGGTGCGTCGGTACGTTCGCGCATCGCGCGCGACATCGATTCGCCGAAGGCATTCGATCCGGCATCGGTGCTTCGCGTGGACGAGCGCGATCCGAGAGGATCGGCGCCCGTCGTGCGCCCGGCGCCCATCGTGCGCGCTTTGCCCGCAGTCTCCATCGGCGGGCGCGGAAAGGCATTGCGCATCGACAGCGCGGATTCGCTGGTCATCGTTTCTCCCCGTCGCGGCGCCGTCGTGCGACCTGCGCCGCGTACTCGTCGGTGTCGCGCTGTTCGGCGCGCTGGCGACGCTGCAGGTTCGTCGCGTCGCGGCGCGCCTGCAGCGTCTCGAAGGCGAGCAGCCGGCGCTGCCGGCCGAGCAGCTCCTCGCGCCGGCGCTCGGCGGCGTCGTGCAGTGCGTCGCGCACGCGCGTCTGCTCGTCGATCGCGCCGTCCAGCTTCTGCGTGAAGCGTTCGCGCAACCGCAGCACGGCGGGGTCGACGCGCGAACGCGCGCCTCGACTGCGCAGCTGCTCGTCGCGATACGTCGACAGCATCTCGAGCGTGCGTTGCGCGCCGTCCACCTCGCGGTGCGCCCCGGCCGCCTGCACCGCGGCATCGTCGCGAACGAGCCGGGCGTGATCGATCAGCTGCTGCAGCGTCTTCCGTTTCATGCGTTGACGCGTTCCTTGGCGTCGGCTTTCGCGCTGCCTTCGGGATCGAGCAGGGCGGCGAGCGCGTGCTGCGCCGATTCGATGTCGCAGCGTTCGGCGAGGTCCTGCTGCAGGAAGCGCAGCATCGCCGGGTGCAGTGCGATCGCGCGGTCGGTCTCCGGATCGGTGCCCGGCACGTACGCGCCGACCGCGATCAGATCTCGGCTTCGCTGGTATTGCGACCACAGCGCCTTGAAGCGACGCGCGTGCGACTGCGCCTGCGGCGAAGTCACGTTGTTCATCACGCGCGAGATCGATTGCTCGATGTCGATGGCCGGATAGTGTCCGGCGTCCGCCAGCGCGCGGCTGAGCACGAGATGCCCGTCCAGGTGCGAGCG
>Ga0079224_100003357_pt1 | contig 20155 bp, 16 predicted proteins | sample Stecom2015_FD_80414 | JGI IMG/M metagenome (GOLD analysis project Ga0079224, IMG submission 80414) | Agricultural soil microbial communities from Utah to study Nitrogen management - Steer compost 2015 | ecosystem: Environmental > Terrestrial > Soil > Agricultural land | place: USA: Utah...
ACAGTCGCTCCGCTCCGTGGAGCGCTCCCTTAGTGGTAAGAATATGCTTTACGTGGGCGAGACTCATTTCAATGCGGCTCTTGAATTGGTCTAGAGGATTAAGAAATGCAACCAAAGAGGCACAGAGAACACAGAGGAGTTTGGGGTTTTTAGAATTTCTTATTTTGATTCTCTTATAGATCCAAGACCAAGAAACAATCTTCAGAAAACCTGAAGGCATGTCAATCCAAGAAATTAGAAAATAGAAATCACTCTGTATCCTCTGTATTTTCTGAGCCTCTGTGGTTAAACCTCTTAAACCTCTGTGTTCTCTGTGTCTCTGGTTAAAATTCCCAAGATTTAAGCCTTTGCGGCTAATAGGAACTCCTGAATGCTGCCGGCGATAAATTCCTGCTGGGCAGCGGTGAGACCCGGAAACATGGGAAGAGAGAGGATCTCTCCGGCGACCTTTTCCGTGACCGGCAGATCACCCGGACCGTACCCGAGGCGCCGGTAGGCATCCTGCAGGTGCACCGGAAGCGGATAGTGCAGGCCGGTGTCAATTCCCTTCTCCTTCAGGTGCTCGGCCAATCGCTGGCGTTCCGGATGCCGGATCACGTACAGATGGTAAACATGACGCGACCACCCCGGCTGGGAAGGTAATGTGATCCCCTCGATCTCGCCCAACAATTCACGGTATCGATCGGCTACCTCCTGGCGCTTCCGGTTCCATTCTTCCAGGTGCTTCAGCTTGACGCGTAGAAATCCTGCCTGAATGGCATCGAGGCGCCCGTTATAGCCTTCTATGTCGTGATAGTACTTTTCGACCTGACCGTGGTCGCGCAGCATCCGGACACAACGGGCGATTTCATCATCTCCCGTCGTCACGGCACCCGCTTCTCCGCAGGCTCCCAGGTTCTTTCCCGGATAGAAACTGAAGGCGGCGGCATGGCCGACCGAGCCGGCCCGCACCCAGGCATTCTGTCGGGTCGAGAAATACTCGGCCCCGTGCGCCTGACAGGCGTCTTCGATTACCAGCAAATTGTAACGTGCGGCGATCTCCATCACGGAGTCGACATCGATCATCTGGCCGTAAAGATGAACCGGCACGATGGCACGCACCCTTTTTCCGCTACGCCGGCTGATCAACTGCCCCTCGTGGGAGTCACATTCTTCTTCCAGGTAACGGACCAGGGCTACCGGATCGATATTGTAGCTGTCCGGCTCGATATCCACAAACTCTGGCATGGCACCAGTCTGGCTGATTGCTTCCGCAGTGGCGATAAAGGTATGGGAAACGGTGATGACAGCATCGTCGCGGCCGATTCCAGCAGCAATCAAGGCAAAGCGCAAGGCGTCGGTGCCGGATCCCACTCCGACGCAGTGCTTGCTGCGGCAAAAAGCGGCAAATTCCGATTCCAACCCTTCCAGCGGGGGCCCACCGATAAAACGGGCGCTATGCAGTGCCTCGCGAACGACTTCAATCAGTTCTTCTTCCAATTCAACATGAGGCGTCACGAGGTCGAGAAAAGGTACTTTCATTTTTAACTCCTTTTGACCAATGCAACCACAGGGGCATAGAGGATGAATTTTTCCTTCGCTTTTTGTGAATACTCGTCGTAATCGCGATGATGGAACTCGAACTAAATCACATTGCGGAGCAAATCATTGGAGCCTGTATTGAAGTCCATAGGGTTCTTGGCCCGGGACTCTTGGAATCCGCCTGCGAAGAGTGTCCCTGCCCATGAGTTGAACGGGCGGGGGATAGCTTACGTACGGCAATTGGGACTTCCACTTCACTACAAGGGAATCAAGTTAGACTGCGGCTACCGAGTGGGCCTGCTGGTTGAGTCGAACGTAGGCGTTGAGATAAAGTCTGTTAACGAACTCACAGACGTGCATAAGGCCCAGTTGCTGACATACTTAAGGATTAGTGGATGGCCGCTAGACTTGTTAGTTAACTTTAATGTTTCCAGGCTGAGACGAGGCATCAAGCGCCTAATGCATACTTAAAAACCTCTGTGTCCTTTGTGCCTCTGTGATTGCATTTCGTTGCATTTCTTAAAGCTGCCTGAGGATGCGGGCGGGGTTGCCGGCCACGATGGTTCGCGGCGGAACGTCTTTGGTCACCACCGCTCCGGCTCCTACGATGGCCTCCTCGCCGATAGTAACGTTAGCTAGGATCGTCGCCCCAGAACCAATGGAGGCGCCCCGCTTAACGCGGATCGGTTCGACACTCCAGTCGGCTTCTGTTTGAAGGCGCCCTTCTGGAGTAGTCGCGCGAGGATACGTGTCGTTGATAAAGACCACCCCGTGACCCACGAAGACTCCATCCTCTATCGTCACCCCTTCGCAGATAAAGGTGTGACTCGAGATCTTGCAGTAACTACCGACAACAGCATTCTTCTGGATCTCGACGAAGGTTCCGATCTTGGTGTGATTCCCAATGCGGCAACCGTATAGATTGATGAAGCGGGCTAGGTAGACGTTCTCACCAAGCTCAACATCGGCGGCGATAGCCTGATACTCGTTCAAACCAGGACCTCCTGTCGTCCTTTCAGAGATCGGTCCGCCGCTTCCAGCATCTTCACAACCCGCAAACCCGACACTCCGTCGTTGAATGGATTCTGTCCACTGGCTACGCATTCCAGGAAATAGGCGGTTTCTAGCTTCAGAGCCTCGGTTGGTTCCACTCTGGGAGCCCACATGTCGCCTGAACGATAGCTCACCAGCAATTCGTAAACTCCTTCACGGCTGTCGACATCCACCCCTTTGTCATAGACTTTGATCTTCTCGTCGGGGTCAAGATCGTTCCAGAGCAGCATCCGCTTTTCGCCACCGATCAGGGTAGTCCTCACTTTGACCGGAGAAAGCCAGTTCACATTGATATGTGCAATGAGCTTGTCGGGAAAGTAAACGGTGATATAAGCCAGATTTTCCAGGCCGTTAAAGTGAGTTTGACCGGTGGCCACAACACCTTCAGGCTCCATGCCGATCACGTAGTCCATGATCGACAGGTCGTGAGGAGCGAGGTCCCAGACTACGTTAACGTCGTGCTGAAAGAGTCCCAGGTTCACCCGGGTGGAGTCGTAGTAGTAGAGCTTTCCGAGCTCGCCGTTATCGACCAGTTCCTTCATCTTGCGAACCGCGCCGGTGAAAAGAAAGGTGTGGTCGACCATCAGCCGCAAGTCTTTCTTTTCGGCCAGTTCCACCAGCTCTTCCGCCTCCCGCACGGTACTGGTGAGCGGCTTCTCGACGAAAACATGTTTTCCGTTTTCCAGCGCCTTGCGAGCGAACTGGTAGTGGGTTGCTACCGGGGTGACTACCGCCACCACGTCTATTTCCGGTGAGGTCAGAATATCGTCCGGATCGGAAGTCAGTTGGACGGCCGGGTAGAGGCTGGCCACCCGGGCCAGAGCCTCAGCACTTCGGTCGCAAACCGAAACGACCTGGCAACCAGGCTGGGCAACAAAGTTGCGAACGATATTGGGTCCCCAGTATCCGTAACCGATAACACCTACTTTGATCATGAAATACTCCTCAGAGCGAGTTAAAAGTTGCGTGAGCGAAGGAAAGGGCTGAAGTATGTTTAAGAGAGCTTAACCCTCCGCCCTAACAGGCGCCGTCGCCTTTCAGGACTGCCCAGGGGGTCTTGAGTAAGATGACGATGTCCAGCCACAGGGACCATTCGCGGGCATATCGCAGATCGAGTCGTACCATCTCATCGAAACTGGTGCGGCTGCGCGCTTCCACCTGCCAGAGTCCGGTGATTCCCGGCTTTACTTCCAGGATGCGCCGTCTGTGCCAGGGATCGTAACGGTCCAGCTCATACGCGATGGGCGGCCGAGGTCCCACCAGCGACAGCTCGCCTTTCAGGACATTCCAGAACTGTGGCAGCTCGTCCAGGCTGGTCTTCCGCAGAAACCGTCCAATCGATGTCACGCGAGGATCGCGGCTCAACTTGAAGATTCCGTCATGCTTGACGCTGTCACTGTCTCCCTCGCGGCTTTTCTTGATGAACTGCTCAATATACTCCTCGTGGATCTTAGGATCCGCGTCGACCCGCATGGAGCGAAACTTCAGGAGCTGAAAGGGTTTTCCGAAATGTCCCAGGCGCTCCTGGCGAAAGAACACGGGCCCCTCCGATGTCATTTTCACCGCCAGGGCGATTAAAACCATCAAAGGAGAGAAAAAGACCAGTAGGACAGCGCTTCCGACCAGGTCGATCATTCGCTTGATCGTCAGGGAAAAGCGGCGGGGTAGACTGTGTCGGGTGACGTCGGGATAGAAAACAGTATTAAAGATGCCTGCCTGCCCATCTTCACGCGCCTCGGGATAAAAATGGACGGTCATGGTGATCTGTTGAAGGAACCCGGCCGGCAGCGACCTGGAGAGTGAATCGAAAAGTTTCTCGCGGACGGCCCGGATAACCGCTGTCCGATCGGCCGAACCGAGTTCGGTAAGTAGCGCCGCAGCGACCTTGTCGTTTTCTTTCCAGCCGATAATATCGGTTTCCCTGAGGCAGCTGGAAAGAGCTGAAAAGATCGAGTCCCGCAAAACCGGATCCAGGCGTCCGGCGTCGTCCCGAAGTTTCTTCAACTCCAGAAGGATGACCACCATTGGGTTCGACGAGCGGTCTGATCTTTTTCGTTCGAGAGCCAGGAAGTGGGCAAATGTTTCTTCTTCGAAGATGATATGTCCAATCCCTTCCTGAAGCAGGATGGGTGCCGTCCGAGGCAAATTTTTTGGTAAAGGTGTACTTAGATCGGTGGCCATTTACATCTCCAAATTTAGCCGCAGCCGATGTTCAACCGGAGCATGCGGACCGAATCTGATTCCTACAACATTCTCAGCACGAGACATTCCACAAAGAGCGGCAAAAATGGAAACACTGGCAGACATAGAGTTTCGTTCTAGTGGGCTAGCCTGGAATGTGCATGACCCTACACAACGGTTGCAATTCGGTGCCCATTTCATTGATCTGCGCGTATTTTTCAAGGTTAATCAGGAGAAGCTGTCAGCCATTTTCGTACAGCAGACATAGCTTCGCCCCCTCGGTCCCATTCCCCGGGTTTCCGGTGTGCGCTCTTTCTAGAACGCACTCGTCCCGATGGGACCGCAACAGGCAGATGCAAAGGCCGTACCACAGCCGCCAACCAGACAGTGGAGCTCGATTTCCTTTTCGGTACTTCGGCGTAGATCCTTAGCTTTATTGGGTTTCAGGCAAGCGACGCGAAGCCGACACGGGATCGTGCCAGGGATGGTTGGAGGTGGTGTGTTGATTCATCTCCATATTTTGGGAATTAAATACAACCGCGGAGGCACAGAAGGCACGGAAGAACGTTTGGGGTCTTTTCTTCTGATCTGTTACTCACCCCTGGTCGGCACGAGCCTTTAACAAGCGTGAGGCAACCGACGTCAAGAAGCGAATAGTCAGGGAGGTCGAGAAAGGAAGAAAACAGGAAAAGGCAATTAACCCTCTGGGGCCTCTGTGTCTATGTGATTAAAGAGCTACTCGCTGCGGTGGAGCGTCCAGAGGACAGGGGCAAGGAGAAGGAGAGAGATGACGAAGAAGACGATGCCGCCGCCCCGGTGCAAGCTGCCGTGCATGAAGCCGGGATCGACGTAGATGGTCAGCAACGAAAGAGTGACAATCCGTATTCCATTCTTGATCACCGAGAGAGGAAGGATGAAAAGCAGCAGCAGCGCACGCTTCCAGAAGGTTCGTAACATTGTGCGAGCCAGAATGACACCGGTAATGAGCAACGCCAGGCTGGAACGGATGCTACTGCACTCCTCGGCAACTTCGATGAGCAGATTGGGTAGGGTGAAATAGAAACCTTCACGATAAAACGGAACGCCCGTCCAGCCGAAAAAGATGGCGCTGACCTCGGTCGATCCCACCTGCAGCCAGTAGACGACCTGCTCGAGAAGGGCGGTCGGAAACGGAACCATAAAGAGGAGAAATCCCAGAGGGAAGCCAGCCCTGCGGAAAGCATCCCATCCGTACCAGCTTAAGAATGCGCCCCATGTGGCGAGCAGAAAGGAAAGGGTCCCAAGGGCCAGGTAATCATTGATATTCAGGGAGTCCACAGTAAGAAGAGCCAGGGTATAACCGGCCAGACCGATGACAATGAAAAACGCTCCACTCCCCCACCGGTCTTCCAGGTCGGAAAAGACTTCTTCCCGCTCGACAATAATAAAGTAGAGGGAAACCAGCGGGATCAGCAGAATGTAGTTGAAGTGTTCACTGGCATTGGCAAATCGGCTCAGTGAATAAAGCAAAGGGCTGAAGGCCAGCAACACTGCCAGCAGCATGAAAGAAAATCCAGCGTGCCTGCGAATCACTTCCTGCCTCAACAACTCCACCGGGCTCACCTCCGCATACTCGTGACGGGAAGCTGGAGATCCGGCCGATCGCCTGCATCTTCAAGCAACTGCAGCAGATATTCGCCATAGCTGTTGCAGGATAGGCTATGCGCCAGATGAGACAGTTGATCGCCGTCGATATAACCCAGTCGGTATGCGATCTCTTCGACGCAGGAAACCTTCAATCCCTGACGTTTCTCGATTGTCTCGATGAAGGCAGAGGCGGATAGCAGAGAATCGTGAGTACCGGTGTCGAGCCAGGCAAATCCCCGGCCAAGAATCTCGACCTGCAGCTTGTTTTCTTTCAAGTACACCAGGTTGACATCAGTAATTTCGAGTTCGCCGCGCGCTGAAGGCTTCAGGTTTTCGGCGATCTCCACGACTTGGTTGTCGTAGAAGTAAAGGCCGGGAACAGCATAGTGAGAACGCGGGCGTTCCGGTTTCTCCTGAATGCTCAGGGCCTTTCCATTTTTGTCGAATTCGACCACCCCGTATCGCTCGGGATCACTCACCCAGTAACCAAAGATCACTCCGCCTTCCCGCGTCGCGTCGGCACGCCTGAGGACTTCGGCCAGGCCATGGCCGTAAAAGAGGTTATCTCCGAGGATCAAGCAAACCGGACTGTCGCCCAGAAACTCCTTCCCGATGATGAAGGCCTGAGCCAGGCCCTCCGGGCGGGGCTGGGGAGCATAACTAAATTGGAGTCCCCACTGTGTCCCGTCTCCCAACAGTTCCTGAAAACGGGGGAGGTCTTCCGGTGTCGTGATGATCAATATCTCGCGGATACCGGCCAGCATCAGAACGGAGATGGGATAGTAGATCATCGGCTTGTCGTAGACCGGCAGGAGTTGCTTGCTGACCACCCGGGTGATCGGATACAGACGGGTTCCCTTGCCTCCTGCCAGGACAATTCCTTTTCGTTCAGTCGCCTTCATCTTCACTTCCCTTTTCATCACGACACCCTGGCTGTTCCTTCGGCACTGTTGTAGATGGGGAGATCTTCTTCGGCTATCTTGCTGAGGTCCGGGAGCTGCTGGTCCTTCTGCGAGACGACTGGGCTGGATACCGGCCACCGGATTCGCAGCTTCTGATCGTCCCAGCGGACGCCGCGCTCATCCTCACGGTTATAGAAATCAGTGCACTTGTAGCTGACCAGCGCCTGCTGGCTGGTTACGCAGAATCCGTGAGCGAAACCTTCCGGGATATAGAGCTGTCGCCGATTAGCAGCTGAAAGGACAACTCCCACCCATTTTCCGAATGTCGGAGAGCCGCGGCGCAGATCAACGGCGACATCGAAGATCTCTCCCTGGATCACCGAAATGAGTTTCCCCTGTGGGTGGCGCAACTGATAGTGGAGCCCCCGGAGGACACCCCGCTGCCGGGAATAAGAGAGATTATCCTGAACGAAGGGAGGTATCCCGTACTTGGAATAGCGCTCAGCCTGATAGGTTTCCATGAAGAAGCCTCGCTCGTCACGATGAACGTCGGGCTCGAGGACAATGACTTCCGAAAATGTCGATGAACTACTAACTTTCATAAGCGAACGTACCAGAGAGAGCCACATGGACTCGGCTAGATTTGCAATTTACGAACCAACCCGCGGGATTAGATCCCCGGAACGGGCGATTCTGCAATATTAACAGGTTATTGGGCGAAAGACCGAGCTGTTCTCGTCAGGCCAAATGATGAAGTCAGGTACTCAGTTTTGGAACTAAACTCCAGTTCTGGAATGGGTAAACCACAGAGCCACAGACTCCTCTGTGGTTAAAAAGCTTACCCCATGCGGCGGGCTTCTTGAAGCAGGGCAGCCGTGAGCTTGGGTTCCGCGTTCACTTCGAGAAAGCTGGAGCGGGCCCTCCAGGTTTCGTATCCTCCCAGCTCATGCTGGCGGGGAGTGGGAAGATAACCTCCGTAATCGTTGGCCAGTTCAATCGTGAAGGTCCTCTGCAAGGGGCTCTCCGCTTTCAACCGCAGACCCGTCTCGGCGAATACCTCACAGGGCATTCCGAAGACACCGTATGGACCGATCCTGAAAACCTGTACCGGAGTCGAATAGACAGGCCCTCGGTTGCTCATGAACAGCGTCTCCCGGGCGTAAATCTGGGGCCGGGACCAACGACTGCCGCCTTCCGGAGCCGTTTTCAGAATCTCACGGGCACGCTTGATTTCCTCGGGACTCGGCAACCTGACACCCAGCTCGACGTCGACCATCCTGGCACCCAGTGTAATGTCGGATCGGTATTCGAGAGACGACAGGCTTCCGGCAACGGCGCGTGCTACGCTGTCGGCGACCCTTTTCATCTGCTGGTAGGGCGGTTTCCGCTCGCGCGGCTTCCGGAAATCAGTATTATTCACGTCACCGCTGGTACCGTTCGACAGGATCGAGACAAAGGGGGGATCCAGATGTTCAGCCTTCATCAATGCCGTCAACCGCCGACAGAATTCCCCGAAATAATCTGCCGAGACATGTCCGCGGGGAATGCCGCCGACATAGTGGAGACCATAGTTGGCCAGCAGAGCAATGGGACGGCTATCGCGACTACGGACTGACAGATAAGCCACTTCCGGGTCAACCGGCCCGGCGGGCCGGATCAGGATGTCACTTCCCGCCGGTGGATTCATCAAGACCTGGTCGCCGGTGCCTCCCAGAGGATTAGCCGGTATCGCGTCCGAACGGACGAACCATCGGCGGTTAAAGAGGTGCTGGGGGAGTTCTACTGATCCACGGGCGATTTCCGCCGGCTCGAGGTTATTGACCGCTCGTCTAATACCGTCGGCGATGCGGCTCACCAGGAAGTCTTCGTACTGTTCCAGCAGCTCGGGACTCGAAGGAGGCCATGTGAGCGGCTCGCGCTGCACGCCGACCGGTGTCGGAACACTGTGAGAATGAGTCGCCGAGATGAGAATGGAGTCGGGGTGTAGACTGGTATTCTCGGCCGCGATCTGCCGGGCGCGATCACAGATCTGACGTGAGATCATCCGAACATCGCACACAGCGAAAGCAATTGGATGGCGTCCATCATCCAGGACCAGAACGCGGCAGTGCAGCTCGTCGTGGATGTGGGCTGTCGGCCCGCCCTGAACAATCATTCCATCGAGCGAAAGCTCCAGCGACGGGGTAATGTTACTGGTGGCGGCACCGGCTCGCAGTCCATCGCCTCCGGTAGTAAAGGAAAAGGCAGGTCGAACCAGACTGGTCCCTGCTCCTGTAGCGAGTGTTCGAGTCAGGAATTCGCGTCTCGTGCTCTTCAAACTATCCTCAGACTATTTTCTCTGCGCGGTTCCGGCTGGCCCGGCGACGCAGCCCTTTTTCAGCGGTCAACCTCCAACATACCCGCACTCAATTTCCTGTCAAGGACCAATCCTGTCAAGAAGAAAGATGAATTCCTGAGAATGGATCGAAAAAATTGACAGGTATTGACCCCTGTGTTGTAATTTCCGGCGCATTGCCGGTCACTCAGACGGCCTTTGACATTCGTGGACGACAGATCGGTGCTATCTCCCTGGAAATAAAGAAGGTTACGATGTTCATTCGCTCGATTGCCTTAGTCCTCTTAGCATCATTTCCGGTTATATCGGTTTCCTGCAGATCGAGTTCGGGGCCTCCGTACTCACCGGATGCCGCCCTGGAAACTTTTCAGATAGCAGAACCCTTCCGTATCGAATTGGTGGCGGCCGAGCCCGAAGTTGCCGATCCCGTGGCTATCTCTTTCGATGGCAACGGCCGAATGTACGTCGTCGAGATGGCGGATTACCCGATGGGAGATACCACCGATGGAAGAATCCGCAGGTTGGAGGATCGGGATGGAGACGGATATTACGAAACTTCGGCCATCTTTGCTGATGGTCTGCAGTTCCCTACTTCTGCCATGCCGTGGAAGGAAGGCATTCTGGTCACGTCAGCGCCCGACATTCTTTACCTTGTCGATACCGACGGAGACGGTAAGGCCGACAAGCGGGAGGTGGTGCTGACCGGTTTCAATCCATTTAATCCTCAACTTCGAGCCAATGGGCTCCTCTACGGCATCGACAACTGGATTTATGGGGCCTATCCGAAAGTCGGCCCGTCACGCAGACACCCCGAGAAATTTGGTCAACCGGGAGAACCGTTGCATTTTCCGGGAAAGCCGGGCATGCAACCTGTTGATATTTCGGAACTGGGAATGGATTTCCGCTTCAAGCCGCATGATTTCATTGTCGAGCCGGCGCCCGGCAATTCTCAGTTCGGCAATGCTTTCGACGCCAGCGGTAACCGATTCATGCTGTGGAACAGCAACCATATACGGCATTCGGTGATTGCCTATCGGTATCTCACGCGCAACCCCTACCTGAGCGTTCCCTCCGCAATGGAGTTCCCTTCCGACCATGAGAACCAGTCGAAAGTCTTCCCGATTACCGAACAGCCAATCTACATGCATGAATCGCAGGTGGGACAGTTCACCTCTGCCTGCGGAAACTCCGTGTACACGGGAGGCAAGTTCCCGGAAAGGTACGAATCTGTATATTTTGTCTGCGAGCCGGTCCACAACCTAGTTCATGCCGATCTTCTGACACCCAGGGGAGCCACCTTCGTCGCCAGCCGGGCGCTCGAGAATCGAGAGTTTCTCGCCTCCACTGATCCCTGGTTCAAACCGGTCTTCACCACGGTGTCCCCCGACGGTGGCCTTTACGTGGTTGACTACTACCGCAAGTATGTCGAGCATCCCGATTATGTCCCTGAGGGACTGGAAGGGGAGTTCGATCTGCGGACCGGAGAAGGAATGGGACGCATTTACAGGATTCTGCCGGAAGGGGCCACGCGGAACGCCGTACCCAACCTTCAGGAACTGCCGGCTGCCAACCTGGTTCAGACACTCAACCACTCAAATCTCTGGTGGCGGACGACTGCCCAGCGCCTCCTGGTGGAACGGCAGGAACGCTCAGTCGCTGAGCAACTGCGCCAACTCGCAACCGGTGCGAGTTCGGCCTACACGAGAATCCACGCTCTCTGGACCCTGCAAGGACTGGGCGAGCTCGAGGCCGGCGATGTTTCCGTGGCTCTGGAAGACAGCAGTCCACTGGTTCGCGAGCACGCAGTGCGCCTCACAGAGCAGTTCAACGACCCTCAACTGCACAGCAAGCTCCTCAGCATGGCCGATGATCCCAGTGATCGAGTGCAATTCCAGCTGGCCTGTACTCTGGGAGATCTTCCCTCTAGCGAATCTTTTCAGCCCCTGCTGGAGATTGCGCTCCGACACGTCGAGGATGAGTGGTATCAGATCGCAGTGCTGACAGCAGCTTCCGAAAACGCGCTGCAGTGGTATCGCGCTCTGGTTGACGATAAAGCATTTCAGGAGGAGTCTGAAGGCAAAGCGCAGTTTTTGACGCGCGTTACATCCATTATGGGCACTCGCCGCAACCCGGGCGAAATCGAAGCAACTCTTTCGATCGTCCGGCGCGGCAGTGGAGACTGGTGGAAGTCAGCGTCACTGGAAGGGCTGTCCGACGGTCTCGATCGCGCATCGGGTGATCGCATCATCCTCTCTGAATCGGCACAAAATCACCTGGTTGCTCTTTTATCGGATTCCTCGGCCCGGGTCGTGGATTCCGCCCTGGGCGTTGCGGAAAGCATCCACTGGAGCTCTACGCTGCCCCTGGAAAGGCGGGTGAAAGCAGCTGAAGACCGACTGGCCGGGCCAGAGCAAGAGCTCGAAGACCGACTCAACGATGTACGAATCCTCGGTCTTGCACAGAGTGACGAAACGATTGCGCCACTGAGTCGATTGCTCAGTCCTCAAGAACCCACTGAGGTTCAGCGAGCGGCAGCCCAGGCTCTCTTGCAGAAAGGAAGCGAAAAGGCAATCCGGGCTGCGCTGGCCAACTGGAGTTCACACAGCGCGGCGGTCCGAGACGTCATCTGGAATGGACTGCTGACCAGCCCGACCCACCTCAATCTCTTTCTCGACGACGTGGAAGCAGGGACCATACCTGTCCGCTCGGTGGAACGCTCTCGAGTCACCCAGCTAACCGAATACCGGGATGAGACACTCCGGGCTCGAGCAAACACTATCTTCGCCGGAGTCGTCGTCGACCGGAGCGCAGTGATTGAACGATACCTGCCCGCCATTGAAATGGATGGTGATCCCGAAAAGGGAAAGCAGGTCTATCTTGACCACTGCAGCGCCTGTCACCAGCTCGGCGAAATGGGAGTCGAAGTCGGGCCCGACCTCTTGAACCTGGCCCGCCGGCGCAGCAAGAGCTACTTCCTAAATCAGATTCTCGACCCCAGTGCCGACATTTCACCGGGATATGAGACCTACATCATTGAAACACGGGACGGCGCCACTTATTCGGGTGTGGTTGCCGAGGAGAGTCCGACTGCAATCACCCTGAAACGGCGCGACGCTGCTTCAGACACTATTCTTCGAAGCGAAATTGAATCGCTGCGGGTTGCAACCCTGTCAACCATGCCGGAGGACCTGGAAATTGCCGTGTCGATCGAAGACATGGCTCATCTTCTGGAGTACTTGGAGACGCTCAGAACCCCGGGGCCCCAATAGATAGGAGACGAAGGCCTACCGCCCTCTCTGATTGGCCTTCTAAAAGCTCTGCTCCTCTGCGCCCTCTACGGTTATACTCGCCCCAAAGGGCACGCTCTGCAGCGATTTATTATCTTCTCTGTAGAAGGCGCTTGCCTTACCACACGACCCTGACATAAAGTGCTATCAACAACACTCCAACTTGAGAGGATTACAGAATGGAAGGGTTAGGGATTCAGAGATTCTTTTTCCTGCTCTGTATCCTGGCATTGTCTTTAACCGCCCTCTGGGGCCAGGGCTCGAACCTCGAATCCACAAGGATCGACGACCTTCAGATCCAGGTCCATCTCGAATACGCTCAGCTCACCTTTCTCGTCAGAGATGCGGACGGAAGACTCATCCCAGGATTAGAACCCAGCGACTTCGTTGTGGAGGAGAACAAGGTACCGCGAGAGATCGTCGCACTGAGGCAACAGGAAGTCCCGATCAGTGCTGTCGTGATGGTCGATACCAGCTGGAGTATGAACTCCTTCATGGAGAGAGCGATCCAGACGGGACATGACTTTTTCAAGGGCCTTCAAAACGAACAAGCCGCTTTTGTTCGCTTTTCCGACCGCCCCTCTGTCGTACTCGACTGGGGAGAAAATAAGGATCAACTGTCTTTGCGTCTCTCTGATGTGAAACCAGACGGTAAGACGGCTCTTCACGACTCTGTCTCATGGGTGGCCGGCGAGATGCTCGGAAGCCGAAGCGGCAAGAAAGTGGTCATCCTGATCAGTGACGGAATCGATACCATCAGCAATCAATCCTTTGAAACCATGATGAGCACGCTCCGGGGCAACGGGATTTCCCTCTATGCGGTGATCTACACCAACCCCGAACTGGATCGATTCCGAGCCATGCTGAGGGCTCGTGGCTCGAAAATGGTGGATCAGGTGAGCCGTGATTTCCAGACCTTCCTGGTGCGCCAGAATGAATTCCTGGAACAAAGTCTGCGCTTTGGCGGTCGAACGATCTTCTCCAGGGGTTTCGAAGATCTGGAAAAGATCTATCAGGATATCGTCGATGAAATGAAAAGCCAGTACGTTATGCTTTATCGCTCAGAAGCAGATACTGACGAGGAAGTGCGCAATGTGGAAGTTCAAACCACACGAGTACCTGGCAAGATCTTCATCGACGTGACTCGCTGATGATCTCCTTCGGTGCTGACGCCGTCTGATCCTCGAAACGACCGGGTTCGCCCGACTGCGAAGCCTGTCGTGTCTACCGATTTCCGGAGTCCACTAGCTTCAGATAGGCCGCCAGCGTTTCGACATTTCGAGCGAAGGTTTGGGAGGAGATGATCTGCTGTCGCGGAGGCTGCGTGCCGCGGAAGATCCGTAGCGTGTCGTTTTCCCGCATGCTGAAGCTCTGATCACCCAGCGTGACCAGCATGTCTTCAGCTGCAAAGACAGAAACGACCTGGTCAGCGCGACCGATCACTCCTTCTTCGAGCCAGGCGCCCCGCTCGTCCATTGCATCCAAGATGGCGCGTACACCTTCTACTAGCTGCTCTTCGGTTTCCTGGACGGCCTGAAATCCGGTACCGAATTCGGCGCCTCCACTGCTCCAGGGTGAGAGGCCACTCAGACGTTCTGGTCGCCTGATACTTTCGGGATCAGCCTTTAGAAGCTCTTCATACTCGGCGGCGATCTGGTCGAGCGCGTCACCTCGAACCAGGACACCGTAGTGGGTGATTACCGACTCGTCGCTGTAGCTCAGCTTGTAGCCATCCTGGAGAACGGTCGGCCTGCCGGCAACGCTGATCCGGGTCCCTTTCGTGATGTACAGGGGCCGGTTTGTCTTCAGTTCGTAAAACCTGGCCAGGCAATAGATCGTTCCTTCGGGACAGACGCGGGAACGGACCTCCGAAGGTACCTCAGCTGGCGGCAGAGCAGAATCGCGGTAGTACTTGAGGGCTCGACCAAGCGGCTCCAGGTACCTTCGATCGCCCGTTTCGCGATACAACACCAACAACATTTTCATGACTCCCTGGGCCTCTCCTCCGGTAATCGAAGGGGGCTCGAAGCGCCTGGCCCAGGATGGCTGCATATTGCGGTCGTATTGCTGGGCCCAGCCTGGCTGTGGATCAGGCATCTGGGCCAGCAGCATGAAGTCGCCTCCCTTCTCGGCAGCCGCTCGATAGCGCGGATCGCCGTAAATCCGTGCAGCTTCCAAAAAGGTGTCGATGATGTCGACGATGCTATTGTCATTAAAGGTGTAATGATCCCCGTACGGGGTGCCAGGCCACTCTCGAGGCCAGCTTTCCGGAAAACTCGCCCTCAATACCGGATAATCGGCTGGGTCGGGGAAACTGTTGAAGCGCTGAGGCCAGGCTCCGTTGGGATACTGAGCTCGCATCAACTGCTCGAGGGCGTAAATCGCTGCCTCGTGAATTTTCCTGTCCTGAAACCCGAGCTCTCTGTCGACGCGCATGAGAAACCGCAGAGAAGCCTGCGTCACATTGTCATCCAGACTCGTGGTATTGCGCCTTCCGTCAAGCTCGCCTTCTATGGGATCGCACGGTTCCTCTACCCTGTAGCGGAATCGGGTGCGCTCTTTCGGGTCGAATTCGATGAAGCTATCCCACCCCCCGGAGCAGAGTTGTCCCTGCACGAGCGCGTAGGCGGTCTGGCGGGACGCCTCGAGATAGAAGGACTCTCCTGTGGCCTCGTAGGCGGTGAGGAAACCCATCGCCACCACCGGCGTCCCTTGCCGTTGAACTTCGACCCGTGTCGGACCTTCGGCATGCTCAGAACGACCGTAGCTTAGATCGTCGGTATAGAAGAAATGATAGCCGCCATGGATTGCTGCCCGAGTACTGTAGAACTGCACCGCCTTCTTCAGCTTGTCTCGAACTTCCTGGGGGGAGGGGCGTTGAAAGTTGCTTCGCTGCGCCAGAGAAAAGGAAGTTACCAGTAGGACAGACAAGAGAAAGTAGCCTGAAACTCGCTTCAGGTCTGATTTTAGTCTCACGGAACTCCTCCTGATCTGGAGATTTCTATCGAAGGCACTTGCTAAGGTAGGAGAAAGGTATCCCGGAGTCGCTAAACTGTCAATCGGCCAGGGAATTCCAGGGGAAGAAGGTTGAGTCGCGCCTCTCAGACAACATCCGCAAGGCTGCCAGGATGCGACACTCTAACCGGGCTTCTCTATACTGGAAATATGGCTCGAGAGGCTAGACCCTTGTGGCGGTTTCCTCAGCTCGTCATCGTCGAGTTTTTCGAGGATGATATCTTCCGTTATAGCGCCGCCTTATCCTTTTACACAATCCTGTCACTGGCGCCCCTCCTGGTCATTGTTTTGGGATTCACCGCCATCTTCGTCGATGTCCAGTCAGTGAAGGACGAATTGGTCAACCAGGTTGATGAACTGATCGGGACCCAGGGTGCTACAGTGCTCACAACTGTCCTTCAGCACGCGGAGGCAAACGAGAGCAGAAATACCGCAACCGCCCTGGGGATCATCGTATCCATTTTCGGAGCGACCGCGGTGTTTGCCCAGCTCCAGGATGCTTTGAACAGGGTCTGGGGCGTTCAGCCAGCCCCCGGCAAGTTCTGGCGGAGCCTGCTGATGACCCGAATCATTTCCTTCGGCGTAGTGTTGTCGATTGGTTTCTTGCTCTTGATCTCTCTGCTCATTTCAGCGGTTATCACCACCGTCTCGACTAACTTGAGCCTGGAGCTCCCCGGCGGAAGCACGATCTGGTATTACATTGACACGGTTACGTCCTTGATCATCGTTACTTTGCTGTTTACCCTGCTGTTTCGCTATCTCCCTGATGTTCGCATCGCATGGCGTGACGTGTGGGTGGGAGCCCTGATCACGGCCGTCCTTTTTACCCTTGGAAAGCGCTTGATCGGGTATTACCTGGGCCATAGTGCGGTAACCTCGGTCTACGGTGCCGCGGGGTCTCTCGTCGCTTTGTTGTTCTGGATCTATTACTCTGCATTGATTATCTTTTTCGGCGCCGAGATAGCCCAGGTTTATTCCCGCTTGTACGGCCGTGAACTTAGACCTCGCCGCTTTGCCTATAAAGTAAAACCCTAGTGCTGGAAAAAAGTCCTGTCTCAATTCAAACAAAAAGGGACTTTTTCCTCCCTGCCCCGGTTCACGGTCTGCTGCTGAATCAAGCCGTCTTCGATAAACTCCTTTACTTTCAGTTACTTATCGTTTTGGCACGGTGTTTGCTTTCACTCATTGGCGTAATTAATACCAAGTTTCTTCTTAACTAGGAGGTATGAACATGAAGAGAATGGCCCTTATCTCAACATTTTTCTTAATCTTTGCTTTTGTACCCGCTCTGCTGGCCCAGGAAGCTGGAGCACAGCAACAAGAAGAGGCCACTCAGTCGTTTCAAGGTGAGTTGGTGAGTGTAGACTCGCTCTCTCAGAAGCTGACGGTTCGTGATGCTGAAGGTACTGAAATGGAATTCTCGTACACAGACGAAACTGAAGTGATTGGTGCCGAAGAGGGCGTTGCCGGACTGGCGACTAAGAGTGGCTCTCAAGTATCCGTAAGCTACACGGATGATGGCCAGTCAAAGACAGCTACACAGATCCAGGTGATGCAGCAGTAAGCCGGGTTTATTAACTGGAACCACAAACCAGGAGGCAGTCTTTCAGGCTGCCTCCTTTTTTTGTTTGGTGGGAACCGCTCCTGCGGGTAGTGGCACTCGGGAAAATTGCCCTTTCTGCACCCCAATCACTTTTTCCGCGCGAGGCCAGTGGCATGGCTTTCCTGTCGGGAGTTTTCTTGACACTTTCCAGACGATCCTTGCAGACTGTAGGGAATCCTGCCGTTGCAGCAAGAGCGATGAGTCTCGAGGAGGGGAAATGTCATGCGCAAGTGGCTCTGGCGAGGGTCCTGGGCCCTCGTAATCGTTATCCTGGCTGGTTTCTTCTGGTTTTTCGACCGTAAGCCGGCACCGTCATAACCATGCGCGTCCTCTTCCTGGGTGACCAGGGAGGTCACCGGCCCGCCGACCGCTTCGATCAGCTGCAGCCGGTTCTCCGAAAACGAGGCATTCAGCTCACCTACACCGATCGGCTCGATGATCTCAACCCTGAGACACTGGCCGAATACCAGGCCCTCCTGATTTACGCCAACCACAATGAGATCTCCCCTGAGCAAGAAGACGCCCTTCTGGGATTTGTCTCACGAGGCAAGGGATTGATCGCAGTCCATTCTGCCTCCGCTTGCTTCATCAATTCACCGAGGTATGCAGAGCTGATCGGCGCCCGCTTTAAGAGTCACGAAAGCGGACGCTTCCAGGCCCGAATTACCGATCCGACCCATCCAGTTACGGACGGACTGGAAGAGTTTGAAACCTGGGACGAAACTTACCTGCACGATCACCACAATCCTGACCGCCACATTTTGATGGTCCGTGAGGAATATGGACATCGCGAACCCTGGACCTGGATTCGTACTCATGAAAAAGGCAGGATTTTCTATACAGCTTACGGTCACGATGAACGCACCTGGTCTAACCCGGGCTTCCATCGCCTGTTGGAGCGCGGCATTCGATGGAGTGTGGGAGAAGTAGATACCTTTGGGAAGCCCGACAGCCCCGGGAGGTTCGAGTATGCAGAAGCCACTGTCCCCTATTACGATGAACCGTGGGAGACTGCCGAACCTCAGACACAGATGCAGTTACCCCTCACGGCTGAGGAGTCAATAAAGCACCTGCAGATCCCGAAGGGATTCGAGGTTCAGCTTTTCGCCGCTGAGCCCGACGTGGTCAAACCAGTCGCCATGGCCTGGGATGAGCGGGGTCGGCTTTGGATCGCAGAGACGGTCGATTATCCCAACGATAAACATCCGCTCGGAGAGGGAAATGACCGCATCAAGATTTGCGAAGACACCGATGGAGACGGTCGAGCCGACCGCTTCACCGTTTTTGCAGAAGGGCTAAGCATACCGACCAGTCTTGTGTTGGCCAAGGGCGGCGTTATCGTGGCACAACCGCCGGAGATTCTCTTTCTAAAAGATACTGATGGTGATGATCGCGCAGATGAACGGAATATCCTTTTGTCCGGTTTCGGTGTATGGGACACGCACGCCAGCGCCAACAATCTTCACTACGGCTTCGACAACTGGATCTGGGGAACGCTCGGATATTCTGGTTTCCAGGGGATGGTTGGAGGGCAAGCCCATGACTTCCGCCAGGGAATCTTCCGTTTCCGTCCTGATGGATCAAAACTGGAATTTCTGGCTTCCACCAGCAATAACACCTGGGGGCTGGGTTTCACAGAGGAAGGCTTTGTCTTCGCTTCTACGGCCAACAATCAGCACAGTGTCTACATGGGAATCCCGAACCGCTACTATGAAGACGTTTATGGGTGGGCACCGGGCGTATTGCCGGGAATCGCCGATCACCTGCGCTTTCATCCCATTAAGGAGAACGTCCGGCAGGTAGACTGGCACGGAGGCTATACGGCTGCAGCCGGACACGCTATCTATACGGCACGAAGCTTCCCTCCGGCTTACTGGAATCGCGTTGCCTTTGTCAGCGAACCGTCTGGAAGCCTTCTCCACAAGTGTGTCTTGCGCCCGCAGAGGAGCCACTTCGTCGCTCATGACGCACGTAACGTGCTGGCCAGCGACGATGAATGGGTCGCTCCCATAGCGGCCGAGGTGGGACCGGATGGGGCCTTATGGATGATCGACTGGTACAACTACATCGTCCAGCACAACCCCACGCCCCATGGCTTTGAGAATGGGCCGGGGAACGCTTACGTTACCCCTTTGCGTGACAAAAAGCACGGACGGATCTACCGTATCGTCTATCGAGACCGAGGCGCCTCTCCTCCTCTTGACCTCTCGTCAGCAGACAGCGCTTCTCTGGTCAGAGCACTTTCCCATGAGAACCTCTTCTGGCGTCTAACGGCACAGCGGTTGCTAGTCGAAAGGGAGAAGACTGATGCCGTACCGGCTCTGCTCGAGCAAGTTCGGAATCAATCTCAGGATGAGCTGGGGCTGAACGGGGGAGCGATTCATGCCCTCTGGAGCCTGCACGGCCTGGGATTGCTGGACGGCTCCCGTGAGGATGTGACGGAGGCCGCCCTGGAGGCGCTGGGGCATCCTTCGCCAGCGGTACGTTTGACTGCGATCCGTGTGCTACCGCGCTCCGATATCGTTCGGAATCTACTGGCCGATCAGCTTTCTGATCCGGATGACCATGTCCGATTGGAACCGCTTCTGGCGTTAAGTGAGACAGCGCGCGATCAGAGAACCGGCCAGGCGAT
>Ga0079224_100003358_pt1 | contig 20155 bp, 15 predicted proteins | sample Stecom2015_FD_80414 | JGI IMG/M metagenome (GOLD analysis project Ga0079224, IMG submission 80414) | Agricultural soil microbial communities from Utah to study Nitrogen management - Steer compost 2015 | ecosystem: Environmental > Terrestrial > Soil > Agricultural land | place: USA: Utah...
TCGAGATTATTGAATGTTCCGCCCCTGTTCACGACCAGGCGTCCGGCACCGGTCCACGAGAAGGTGGATGAATTATTGTACGTGCCGCCGCCAAGGACCTTGTCTTCGTCGCCCTCGGCGGATACGCCGCCGCGGAAATTGAGCACGCCTCCGCCGAAACCGAGGCGACCGCCGGTCCAGGTGAGCAGGCCGTTGATATTCTTCATCGCTTCGCCACTCAAGTCACCCCCGGAAATCGTGACATCGGCAAGCTCGGTCGCCGTGTTCGTATCGATGAAGCGAAGAATGCCGGCGGAGACATGGACGGGACCGGAGAGCTCCCCTGCTCCCAGCTCCACCACACCACTGGTCACCAGGAGCGTACCTTCTCCGCTTACCGCAGAACCTTCGTCGAAATCATACTCAGCCTGATTGAACCGAAGCGTTGCGCCGGAGACTATCTCGAAGTCACCGTCTCCGCTCGCATTGAAGGAAGAGTTGGCATTGTTCAGCATGAGCGTACCGATCTCTACCCGGACGCTCCCCAGGTTGTGGAACCCACCGTAAGGATAGTTGAAGGCCGTGGTGCCGCTGCCCTCGGACTTTACGATCAATCCATTATTCTCAATGTCCAGGGTACCGTTGGTCCTTGTTATCGTCGCATCGGTGCGGATATCGAATTCGGCATCGCTTCCGATCTCGAGCAGGGTTCCCCACATGACCACCAGATTGCCCGTCCCTTCCCAGATCATACTACCCTCGACGAAGATGTCGCGCCCGCGCAACCCTTTGGTCTCATCTCCTGTGATGTGTAAGGTGGCATCCTGCGCGATGGTGAGGGCAGCGGTTTCGGCAAAGTTCCGTCCATCGAGATTGCCGGCGAACCAGTTGAATGTATCCGTCACGGTCAGATTCCCGTCGCCAGTGAGGGCGGCACCGCTGAAGTCCACGGAAGCCACGGTCGTCTCTTGAGTCAACTCGGGGGTGCCGACTTCGACGATGGCAGTATCGATGGCACCCGGGATTCCGGCGGGCGACCAGTTATTCTCGACAAACCAAGAGCCGGAGCCACCAGTCCAGGTATAGGTGGTCTGTGCGTTGGTCGTCGATACGCCGACAATGGAAAGCACCAGGAGGAGTGCAGCGGAGCGAATCGAATTCATCGATGGCGGGGGTAGGGATGAAACGGACGATCTCATTCCTACTATTAGAAAAAATCGGATTCCAGGGATCATTCACGAACTCCCGCCCCTGAATCTATTCCCGATTCTCCTCCTGAATTCCCTATCGCCTGCAGGCCGGCCCGATTCAGTTCCGTCCGAGCTCAGGTCGGCCCAATTTCAGGCCGGCTCGAGACTTCAGGGCAGCCTCTGCATCAGCCCCGTGATGCGGTCTTCCCGACGACCGGCAGCCTTTGCGAATACGTCCGCTTCGCCGATGATCGTCACGGACCGGCGTGCCCGGGTGACCGCAGTGTAAAGCAGTTCTCGCGTGAGATGCTCGGCCTCGTTCTCCTCCGGCAAGATGAGGACTACATCATCGAACTCCGAGCCCTGACTCTTGTGGATGGTCATGGCCCAGGCCAGTTCATGCGACGGCAACCGGCTGTAGGGAATTTCGCGAATACCGTCCCCGTCGGGAAAGCATCCGACGAACCGGTTGTCGCGGTTCCACAGAATGCCGACGTCACCATTGAAAAGGGAGACGTCGTAGTCGTTTCTGGTGATGAGGATGGGTTTGCCCTGGTATAGCCCCAAGCGGCCGTGGATTCCCTCCTCCGACAGCCAGCTTTCAAGCTCCTCATTGAGCGCTTCGACGCCGCTGGGGCCAACCCGGAGAGGGCTCAGCACTCGGAGTCGACTGAGAGCATTCAGCGCTTCCCCGGGCAAGGACGCACTGGTTAGCGCCAGAGCCATATCGCGAACGGAACGCCTCACGATCGCTCGCTGGTCCTCCCGCGGCGCAAGGCGAAGATCGTCGTATTCACCTGAAGTCAGCACGCGCAGGGCATCATCCGGGCGTCCTTCCCGAAGCGCAGCGGCCAGATGTCCAATCCCCGATGCCGGGCCGAATCGATACCCTCGTTTCAGTGTGACGACGGCATCGGATGCGACTGATTGGGACGTTTCGACCGGCGGCAGCTCACGCAGGCCGATCGCTTCAAGAAAGCCTAATAGTTCAGGACTTTTGGATGTCCCCGCACCCCATGTACACAGTTCACCAAAGACATTTCCCGCGTCCACGCTCGGCAGCTGATCCGGATCACCAAGCAGGATGAGCCGCGTCTCGTCGTCCAGTGCCGCGAGCAGCGCCGTAAAGAGGTCGTGGTCGATCATCGAAGCCTCGTCAACGATGACGACGTCCGCCTCGAGCTTCCGATTCTCATTGTATGCAAACGTGGCCCTTGAAGGGCGGTACCGCAGGAGCCTGTGGAGCGTTTCCGACGTCGTCGGGACTCGCTGCCTGACGTCAGCGTCTAGATCCAAACTCTCGAGTTGCTGTCGGATGCTTTCTGCCATGCGATTGGCGGCTTTGCCGGTTGGAGCCGCCAACCTTATCCGACAGGTAGAATCGGCCTGCATCAGGAGCGCCATGATCCGAGTCACCGTGGTGGTCTTGCCGGTTCCCGGTCCTCCTGCGATGCACAGGAAGCGGCTTCGCAACGCGGCGGCGGCCGCGACGGCCTGCCAGTTCACTTCTCTATCATTGTCGAGGTCGAATAGCCGCCGAAAGAGGGGTCGAATCGATCGCGGGTCCAGATCCAAAATCGGGCTCGTAAGGCGCCGCCGGATCGCCTCACTAATCCGGAGCTCGCCGTCAAAGAAGCGGCGAAAGAAGAGGAGATCTCCGTCAACGACCAGCGGGGTCAGATCCTGCGGAGAACCGATGAGACGACTTCGCCGGAGCACGTCAGAAATGCCTTCCGCCGTTGGAAGAGGAATTTCCAACTCGGCAAGCTCGGTCCTGGACTCATTCTGTTGCAGGCGCGCCAGATCGAGTGCCGTATGCCCATCGCGAACTCGCATGGACAGGATCATCACCAGGGCCTCCAGCGTGGGCGCGTGTTCGGGCTCGCGAGCCGATACCCAGTTCGCCAGCGCCAGGTCGAGCGCGTTCGGACCGTGTAACCGCTCCTCTGGAACCGGAGTTCGTTGGCCCACGCCTGCCACCTCAATCATAGCATTCATGCCGGAATCGGCGTTAGCATCTCCTCCATCGCCAGTATGAGGGCTCGCGGAGGGCGCATCATGTAGAAGCCGCGATCCGTCGAACCATCGACGCCTCGTAGGAACACGACGCCGGCTCCTCCGACATGTCGATCGTAATCGTAATCCGGCATTCGCGTTTGCAGATACCGGTGAAGACCAAGTGCATAGATGAGAAGCTGAAGGATGTAGTGGCGATCCAGCGCGGCCTCCTGCAGCTTCTTCCACTCGTAGTCCTCGAGGCGCGGCCCCAAATTCGTAGACTTCCAGTCGAGCACGAACCAGCGCTGTCGATGCTCGAAGGCAAAGTCGGCGACACCTGTAAGATAGCCCTCGAGAGTCCCCTGCTCGAGCTTGTGGAGGTGTTGCGGATAGCGTTCCGATATGGGCTCAGGGGCGTATCGAGCGATCGCGGATGCAATGGCCCCTGGAGAGATGTCACGAATGGGTACCATGAAACTCCACTCTCGCATCGTGCGATTCGGCTCGAGCGACGAAAGAGTGGCGCCGGCGAGGGGTAGCGGAGTCCGACAAAGCCGCTCGAGCAATTCCATGACTTCCCGAACGGGATTGTAGTCGGGACCCCCTCGATGAACATCAGGCGCATCGAGTCCGAACGCCTTGAGTTTACGTTCTATCAGCTGCCTGACGTTGTGCTTCGTGCCGTTGTCGGGCCCTCCCATCCCTCTCAGATCGGCCTCTTCAATGATCTCGTGAAGACAGCTTCCGGCAATTCTGCCGGACGCGAATGCGAGAATGCCCTCCAGTGCATCACTACGCTCGATCTCGAATAGAGGCTCATGAGGCTCACCCGCAGCGATCTGCGAGTACGAGGTGATGGACCAGGGGATCAGGTTTCGACGACCGACTTCGGACAACTCTCGGGGTTCGAGCCGCCGGGGAATTGCCGCCGCCGGTCGCGCTTCGGGTCCAACGATAGGCATTTCCACCATGGTCATAACGTCGGAATGTGCAGAGACCAGCTTTTCGAGCTCTTCACCAATGTCATCGCCATGCTTCTCCGACGCCTCGATTGCGGCCCCCGCGCGCTCCCCGAGATCTTTCAGCGTAGCGAAGCGGTGTCCAAACAATAGATACGCCGGAGCCGAGGCCTCACTCTGGGAAACATTTCCCCAGACGACATAGCATCTATGAACGGCGCGGGTGAGGGCCACATAGGCAAGGCGAAGATCTTCGGCCAGGCGCTCGGCGTCGTCTAGCCGCATCCTCCGGTCCAAATCCTCGGAACCCATGTCGTAGATGATCTCATCGCCGTCATGGACCAAGACGCATGGCTTCTCGCCTCGAAAGCCTCTCTTATTAAGCCACTTGTGCATCGGCTCCTTTGCGGACCACAAGGAGGGGGCAATCACGATGTCGTACTCGAGCCCCTTGCTCTTGTGTATCGTTACGACTTGAACGGCCTCTTCGTCTGTCTCGAGGCGGAGCTCCGCCATCTCGGGGTCGCGATTCACTCGCATTTTTCGAGCACGCAGCCATTGTATCAGCTCCGTGGGACCGCGATCGTGTCGGCTCTCCTCCTCGTGCAAGAGCTCCAGAACGTGTCGTACGTTCGTCATTCGGCGCTCCCCGTCGATGAGGGCGAGGAGTCGAGAGGTCACCGCTTGCTCTTCGGTGAATAGAGAAAGTGCCTGGGCGACTCCCCCGCGTTGCCAGAGTGACTGGTAGCGAAACAGACTATCGCGAATCTGTTCGATCTTCTCCTCATCCTGCCGAAACGCCATGATCATCGCCGCATCGAATCCCCAAAGGTTCGTAGCCAGCGCATTACAAACCGTCTTCATATCTGACGGCCTGTGTATCGCTCGAAGGATGTGCTCGATCTCGGCCATCTCGCTGGAACGCCAGATGTCACCGCTCTTGCTGACTACGGCAGGAATTCCAGCCTCTCGCAGAGCGTCCTGAATAGACACCCCCTCGCGATTTTCTCGTACGAGAACGGCAATGTTGGATGCTGAGACCGGGCGTCCATCGATGGTCACGCCGCTGCGCAACAGATGCTTCACTCCGGCCACCACTCCCTTGACGATTCTGGTTCTGGCCTCTCCTTTCCTCCAGCGGTTTCTCTCGTCAGGCGCCGGGAGCATCCACCAGACCAAAGGTGGAAGGCCGTCGTTTAGCTCCGCCTTGCCGTCAGCCTTTCCGGCCGAGGCCACTTCCTCGAAGGGCACATCGTCTAACAGAAACGGGTGGCGCGCCGCGCTGAAAAGCGCGTTCACTGCCCGGACGAGGTCTGTTGAGCTGCGCCAATTGGTATCCAGGCGGTAGCGAGATGCGTCGCCCCCCTGCCTTTCGGCATCGCGCTTTGCCCTCAAATAGGCGTGTAGATCTGCTCCCCGGAACGAATAGATTGCCTGCTTCGGGTCGCCGACGAATACGAGAGGTCGATTCGCAAACGCCGTTCGAAATATTCGATACTGCAGTGGATCCGTGTCCTGGAATTCGTCGATGAGGGCATGTGTCCATCGATTGCGGATGGACGTGATCAACTGATCCCTCATCTCCGACCCCTCCTCGAGGGCGTCCGCGACCAACTGGAGGAGATCGTCGAAGGTGAGAACGCCCGCACGTCGCTTGAGGTCATCGAACGTCTCGCGAACCTCTTTCAGGAAGGAGCCGCGAAAGCTCTGTCTGGCCGCTTCATGGGCATCGTGAACGCGTTGGCATAAATGGAAGAACGGTTCGCCTCCGATGGCCGCCGTCAGATGAGGTCGAGTATTGCTGTAGGCGTTCTCCTCGAGTGATGATGTACGGAGTCGTGATACTTCGTTCATGCACCCGTGCGGTGCACTGGGAAGATGTTCATCCAATACGGACAAGATGAGGCCGACATCCCTGTCTCCTTTGATGCCGACACCTTTCTTCCATCGGATAGCGCGGAGCAGAAATCCAACGTTCTCTCGACGTTCCGGCCAGAGCTCACACAATTCGTCAGCGGCGGCCTTCAATTCCTTCAACGCATCCTGCAATGGCGGCACCTCTGGCGCGAGCCGCGTCGCGGGATATCTATGAAACGCAAAGTAGTCCGCTCGCAGCTCTTCATCGGAAAGATTTGACGCGATCAGAGCGGTCCATTCATCCTCATAGGAATGAATCGAAAGAAAGTCGGCGACCGCGCGGTCAAATAAATCTGGCGCGTCTTCGACGAATTCGGGCTCGAAAGGAGCGCCACTCTCGAACGCCGACTGCTGCAACACCCGTTGGCAGAATCCGTGGATGGTGTAGACGGACGCCTCGTCTACCTCCAGCAATGCAGCCCGCAAACGGCTCAATCCAGCCGCACGCGCCTGCGCGTCTTGACCGAAGCGTTCGAGGAACATGCGGGCGTCCTGGCTGGCAAGGTCAGGTTGCTGAAACCCTATCCACACGTCGCGAAGGCGGGTTCGGATGCGCGTCTTGAGCTCGTCTGTGGCGGCATTGGTGAAGGTGACGACCAGAATTTTGGAGAGCTCGACGCCTTCGAGGATGAGCCGCACCACCACGCCCGTCAGGGCGTACGTCTTCCCGGTCCCGGCACTGGCCTCGATCAGTGTCGGACCAGCAGGCAGGGGAGTCCGGACGATGTCAAACGAGGGTGTGCTCATTTTTCAAAATGCTTCATGATCGGGCCCCAAAACGCCAGCGCTTCTCGCTCAAATTCCTCTCGCATATCGCGGATAGGATGATGATGTCTATTCAAAAGCACGATGTAGACGTCGGCGCCGTCGTTGGATTGGAAATCATCCGCATCCCCCTTCTGCCAACCGTCATAGGTGGAGATGGCGCCTCTCCACCCACCACGGTTTGCAAAGTCCCAGGAGCTCTCGGGGAAGAGTAGCTTTGGTTGCCGTGCCATCTCAAAATAGCCTTCCACGAGCGTTGTCAGATGCTGGAGAGGATCGTCCACCATCTTGATGTGTTGCTGTTCGAGGGTGCTGATGATCTTCGTCGGTCTCGCCCTTCCCGATGCAGCGAGAGCGAGATGGCCGATCCACGCTCGGATGCGATCCTTGGGCTTGATCGAAGAGGAAGGGCGGAAGTAGAGAGCGGCCGAATCGGTTACGTGCTCGATGCGGCCGACCAGACGTCGTCCGGCTATGCCGAGATCAACCTCAATCGGATGATGATCACCATAGGCTTCGACCTCCTGCCTGATCGTCTCTAGCCGACGTCGCTGCTCGGAGTAGAATATGCGACCCAGCTTTCCTGAAGGGAGACTCCCCTCCAGGCGCAAAATTTCCTGAATCCGCTCCTCGGTTTCACCGTCCAGAAGCAACCTGAGGATTCGATCACAGATCTTGTAGCGGTGTAGACCCTGCACGTTGAGCGGCTCGAGGTCCTCGACCGTTAGATCCTGGAGTCTCAGGTTCAGCCCCAGCTTTTCGCAGAAGAACCTGCTCGGGTTACTCCATGCCGCGACCAGGTCATTCAATCGGATGGGGCTATCGTCGTCTTCCTCAATATTCAGGGTCGTCGACACGAACGGGCCGATCGATTTCGGCCTGGAGTCACGTTGGATGCAGTTCGCGTCTTCGTAGCTGAACAGTCGCGGATCAGACCCATCGAAATACTGGGGACTGAATGGTTGGAGAGGATGTCGAACGACGAAATGATGGCGTACGGCGTGCTCGTCGGCAGCGGCATCCGTGTCGCCTGTTGTAAATGTGGTCACACAAGCATTCAGCAGGGCGTCGAGCACCACAGATGGCGCCCTCTCCGAATTGTCCTTTTGTGAACGACCGTTATATGTGAGGATCAATCGATCCTGGGCGGCCAGTAGAAGATCAAGGAAGGACTGCTTGTCGACGCGTCGTGGATCCGGGTCGCCTTGCCGGCGGCCCGAAGCAATCAGGTCGAAATCCGGCGCTGCTGCGCCTCTGGGAAATACGTCATCGTTCAGTCCGATACAGGCGATAACGCGTGCGGGGACGTGCCGCAACCTTTCGATCTCCGCCACGGTGATTTTGCCGGAGAGCAGCCGTCCACGGCCCTCGAATCGGCCAAGTACGTCTGCCAGATAGCTGCGCAAGCTTGCGAAATCGCAAATCAGCCCGGGCGTATGCGCCGCCATCTCCCGAAATTCGCTGAGGAGATGATCCTCTGCCATCTCCTCTTCTTCACTCTGCGCGAATAAGAATTGCCCGACCAGCTTTTCGAGCCATGTGCGCCACTCGTTTAGTGATCGCTCGCGTGGCGCATCCGATGCTGCAGCAGACAGCCGCTGTATCCAGAGGGCGAATCTGCCCAGAACCGACGCACGATCGAGCGTCGCTTCTCCGTATGGGAGAACGCCGTCTATCGGGGTGTCGCTAGGCCCCACCAGCAGGCCCATCAGGAGTCTATTCAGACCAAAACTCCAGGTGTTGAGGTGGTCGGCGGGGAGTCCGTACTCCTGTCGATGCCTTCCGTCGATACCCCATCGGATGTTCGTCGCACGAATCCACTCTCGAATCACTTCTACATCGTCGGCATCAAGTTGCGCCGCTCGGCCGATGGCGGGCTCAGAAAGCAGTTCCAGAACCGCGCCGGAGGTGATCCTGGATTCGAGCAACTTTATCAGCGACACGAAGCTCGCGAGATAGCGTGTCCCTTCCTGCCGCGGGTCACGCGCAATATCCACCGGCAAACGCTTGTCCTGTGTCGCCGAAAACACGGCCGCCACCAGCGACGCGTATCGCTTCAGATCCGGGACAGCAATGAGAACATCGGATGGACGGAGTCCCTCGATGGTGTCGAATGCATCCAGGAGCTGATCTCGGAGTACCTCGACCTCGCGCATAGGCGAGTGACAATCATGAACGCGAAGAGATGCGTCGTCTGTCGCAACGAGCACGCGTTCCGCACGGTCTACGTCGCGTCCTTCCCGAATCGCCCATTGAATAACGGCAAGCGCGGAGTCTCTGGCTTCGGCCGTTCGCGACGGCACGCTCTCGATCCTCAAATTCCCAAGATGCCGGCTTCGGAGTGCGGCGGCTTCTCGCTCATCTTCTCCGAGTACCCGACTGAGAGAATGCTCCGATCGATCGAGCACCACATACCAGGTGATTTCGGTGTGTCGTGACAGAGCATCCAGGAATGCCAGATACATCGGCGGCACGACCGTTTCGCCGAAAATGGTGATTCGTTCAGGAATCGCACCCACGTCGCCATGCGCGACTCGTTCAATGAGGCTGCGGATAAGAGAAGGCCTGTCCTGAAATCCAGCGTTGTCCTTACAGGCGATTTCTCGCCACAACCAGGCCTGCCATGTATCGTGGCCATTGCCCGAGGTGCCGTTCCGCCAGCGTTCCAGGTGATCCGGGCGATACGTCTGGTACGAATCGAACAAGACTGCCAGCCGGCGAGCCAGCGGCATGGCCGCGCCGCCGGAATGCTGGAGGTAGGCGCGGAGCGGAGCAACCCGGGCATCCGCGGCGGGCAGGGATCGGAGTATGGAATAGATCTGCCACGTAAGGGATTTGCGATCTACCTCTGACGGGTCGACCGCTAGATTCTTTCGAATGAGCGCATCTGCATATTCGCGGATAGTCGGCATGTACAGGCTGGCGGCGCACCCCAGTCGATCCGCAAGCTTCTGCTGGAGCCAGGGGCGTAGCGCAGACGCTTGCGGCAAACACACCATCTCCTGCTCGTGAGGCGGAAGGGGACGACCTCGGACGACATCGACGAAGGCGTCGAGGAACGCGTGCGGATCCGAAATCACACGCACCTTTACACCTCTCGGCCTCGTTGGCGCGAATTCCTTCTCAAAATCCAGAATTAACTGTTCGTCAGGTACGCTTCGCATCCGTTTCCATCTCACAAAAAACGCCCAGCGTTGCAAGCCTCGCGGTTATCTTATTCTCTCGAGGAGAAGATAATCGTAGGCCTATGACAATTGTCTGTCACAGGTCTAAATCGAGTATTTGAGGAGCCTTCCTCGCAACCTAAAAGTCCACCACCGCACACGAGCTAATACTCGAGACTGGCATGATTTTGGATATGTCTCCTCAAGCGGCGCAATCGCCTTAATGTCTGACAGAGTTCGACGATAGCGTCTATGATAGGCATTGAGCAGCACGGCTCGGGTACGAACCTTCGTATCAAAAATTCTACTCGGAAACGATGTGGTGGCTCGGACTTTTGATTGGCATCTCCATCGCGACGGTCACCACGACGCCGGAGTGTAGGCCTAACATCCGCATTATCGAACAGGAACGGAAGGCCGTCGTGGAAGGCACCTGCGCGCCGGACGGTCAGGGTCACCACAACAGCGAGCTACGGTACGAGCTCATCGTCGAACGCATCGGATCCTCGGGGATATCGAGGACACGACAAGCCGGCACCTTTACTCCAGGCACCTCGCCTGCAGATACCCTCTCGCGCACGAGCATCAACTTTTCGACAGGCGATGCCCTTCACGTCCGCCTGCTGATCTACGCGGGTGACCGCATCATTTCCTCAGCGAAAATCGAGCGCAATCTGGAATAGCACTAATGCATCTCGTGGCCTCCGGCGCGATGGTCCGCTCGCTGGAAGGCAAGGAATTCATGGACGGCCTGCAGGGCTTCCGGATCGTCGGTGGTGATACGCACCTCTCCTCCACGCGGTAGCTCCCTGAATTCGTAGCGGATCACATCTCGCTTTGCCGCCATGGTAGCGGTGCCCGGCACCGCCTCCCGATCATGCACGAAGGCCGGAATTCGAAAATCGCCGGCAGCGAACGCGTCGGCAATGTGCCGCAAGTGAGATCGTATCTGCTCGATTCCGAGCGAATCATCTACCTGGCGCTGTAGCTCGATTCGACCCCCGTCCGGCATGTCATCGAATTGATGGATGGAAGTGTACTGATCGACCCCCATGGCCTCGGGAGATGCACCGCGTTCCTGCAGAGCAGCGAATGCGGAGTCAGGAGGCGCGGTGCTGTCTGCGGTCGCACCGGATTCGCGATCCGAATCGCCGGCGCACCCAGTAGTTGCTAGAAGTAGGACTAGAAGAAAAGCACGAGCCATCATGGATCTCGATTGCGGATGATTTAATGACGCACAGTGAGCAATAACCGTCTTCTTCAAATGACGGCGGGTTCAAGTAGGCGAATCGTTCCGGCCGCTGCATCCATCTCCGCTTCCACCCCCACGGGGACGGTGAACTTGTCGGCTATGTGCCCGATCATCGAGCCGTAGAAGCACGGAATGTTGAGCGGATAGAGGTGGTCGTGTAGCACCTCGTGGAGGCTCAGCGAGGGATCATCGGCATCGCACCTCGTGCACTTGCCGAAGACAACCCCGGCGAGCTGCGGCAGGATGCCTGCCAGCGATAGCTGGGTCAACATCCGATCGATCCGATATACATCCTCGCGCGTGTCTTCGAGAAACAGAATGTGCCCTTCCCAGCGAGGGAGAAAGGATGAGCCGATCATCGAAACGAGAACGCTGAGATTTCCGCCGACGAGGCGGCCGCGGGTTCGACCGCGCCGGATGGCCACGACTCTTGACTCACCGATCGGCCCGCGCGGGCCTACTCTGCGAGGATTCCGAAGAGTCGCCCTCTCCCCATCTATCAGCACACGTCTCACATATTCGACCGTAAAGTCGTTCCACGTTGAGATTCCGACAGGCCCATGGAAGGTCACGATGCCCGCCTGGGCATACAGAGCGATGAGCAGCGAGGTGATGTCGCTGAAGCCCATCAGAATCTTTGGATGGGCGCGGATGAGGTCGTAGTCGAGCAACGGCAGGATCCGATTGCACCCCCACCCTCCCCGCATCGTCAGGATGGCGTCTACATCCGGGTCGGTGAACATGCGATGGAGGTCGGCGGCGCGATCTTCATCCGTACCGGCCAGGTACCCGCGGCGGTCCAGCACATGCCGCCCCCGAACCGTCCTGAAACCGAAGGTACGTAGCGTCTCCTCCACCTGGAACACGTCGGCAGGATTCGTGATCACGCCGCCGGGGCTGACCAGACCGATCGTCGCCCCTTCGAAAAGACGACGTGGCTTGATCAGAGCACCCGAAGATTTCCCCTGCTGGATGTCACCTGATTCGAAGGGCGGCAGTGTGGGCGGGACATGGGGCGGTTGCGGAAGCGGCTGTGGGACTTCGCGAGTCGCCGAGCAGCCGAGCGGAAGCCCCAGAGCAGCAAACAACAAGAATTCCCGGCGCGAAATCCTCATCTCTTCGACCAAATCTCACCCTGTGGCACGCTGGAAAAGACTCACGACCGCAACTCGGGCGCCACCTGCTCGTCCCCGAACCATTCGGCTTTCGGGAATGTCATCCAGTATCCTGTGAGAAAGACGACGGCTCCGACCAGCAACACGGCGGTGGTATTCGTCAGCATGAACAACACCGCGGCCATCAATGCGGGGCCTTCGAGCAGCGCCCACGCCACGATCAGGTTCGTATATACGGCGGAGACATCCTTTTGGGATTGGTTGGGCGCGGATCCGGCCGTCCCCGCAGCGGCCGCGGCTCGTGATCGAAAGAAGAGGGCGGCTGCAAAAGCGCCCAGCGAAATAACGATCACGAGGAGAAGCGCGATCGTGCCATCCAGGATGGACTCCGATTCGTTCATGCCAGACAGAACGACAAAAATGACGATCCACATGAGGACGACCCCAAAGATCATCGCCATGTAGATGACACGAGCCCTCAGGAGTTCTGGTGTCGGCCGCTGCGCCATACTCTATGCCGTAATGAAAGCGATCATCGACGCGCCAATATACAAAGACGAGGATCACGGCGAAGGTTCGTCTGTGCAAAGGCCGACATCATGACGACCATCGAGCACCCATGCTTCTCTTGAAGACCCGATTTCGTGGCGGAGGCGGCGCCGCTAGCGTTCGCTACTTGATGCCGGTCTGGCTGGCCATCGCGGTGGTGGGGATGGCAGGCGCCGCGAGTGCCCAGGTGCCGCAGAATCCGTCTCCCATGGTCGAGAGCACGCGCGCACACGAGCGCATTCGGCCCGTCGATCATCCGGGATTTCGGTTGGATGTTGATGCAGGGCTGGGCAGGGCCGTGCATCTCTTCATCCCGAGCACCAAGACTTGGGATGCGCAGAGCGGACAGTCATCGCTCCTGATCCATTTCCACGGCGCGCCCTTCATCGTCGAGGATGCCGTCGCTCGGCTCGGCTCTCATCATGCTGCGGCCGTCGTGAACCTTGGATCGGGATCGAGCGCATACGGGCATCCCCTCCAGCACCCCGGGGCGTTCGAGCATTTGCTGGACTCCCTCTCGGCGGCCGCGTCGAACCTGCTCGGGCGCAGCATCCGATTTGACCACATCGACCTGAGTGCCTTCAGCGCGGGGTATGGTGGTGTTCGGGCCATCCTTACAGACCATCCGGACCGCATCCATGGCGTGCTCCTGTTGGATGGCTTGCACACGAGCTACTTCCCGGAAAACGTGCCGATGGCGCAGGGCGGGCGCCTGGATTCGACGCTCCTCGATCCTTTTCTAGACCTGGCGGCCGCGGCGATCCGCGGAGAACGAGCGTTTTTGTTTACACACTCCGAGGTGTTTCCGGGGACGTTCGCCAGCACTACGGAGTCCGCCGATTTCCTCCTTGACGCCCTGGATCTGCCCCGCGAGGCCGTCCTGGAGTGGGGGCCTGTCGGGATGCAGCTGTTGAGTCGTGCCGGCGCGGGCCAGTTCCGTCTGCTGGGCTTTGCCGGCAATTCGGCGCCCGATCACGTGGATCATCTCCACGGCATGTCCACGTTCTTGTGCCTATTACATTCTGCCGAATCCTCCGGAACGGAATGTCGATTTTCCGTACCGTAGTTCGTCCAAAATAGTCGACCGACCTCCTGGCCCAGCTTAGCATTGCGCATGCGCGAAGACACCGCCGCAGGACCAACTGCCGCAGGGGCCGAGGAGCTTATCCCGCCTCCGCCGCCCAGGAAGCCGAGGTACGACCGGTCAATTGTGGAGGGCCCTCTGTTGCCCGCCGTCTGGAAGATCGCGTGGCCGACGATGCTTCAGAACATCATCGGCGGGTTGCAAGGCCTGGTAGACCACGTCATGGTAGGCCAGTACGTCGGGTTCGCCGGTAATGCGGCCATCGGAGTGGCATGGCAGATCTTTCTGGTCGTCATCGTGTTCGTCACGTCGCTCTTTACCGGCATGAGTGTGTTGGTTGCGCGCTTCGCAGGCGCCGATGACGCCGAGAAGGTAGATCGCACGGTGCTCCAGGCGTTTCTGACGTCCGCCGGCATGTCGTTCGGCATTCTGGCGCCGCTTGGCTATTTCCTTTCGCCCTGGCTGCTCGATCTTGTCAATGCCGCGCCGAACGTTCAGGCGGAGGCTCTTCCCTATCTGCGCCTGATGTTCGTCTTTGGCGGCGCGATGATGGTGGTCTTCATGCTTGGCGGGGCGCTTCGGTCGGCAGGCGACGCTCGGACGCCGATGGTCCTGGGAATCGTACTCACGGTGCTCAATCTCGTCCTGAACGTGATTCTGATTCCGGGACTTGGCCCCATCCCCGCCTTCGGCACGCTGGGCGCCGCCATGGGTACGGTGATCGCCAGCGGTGTGGTGATGATCTATGCCCTGTACAGGCTGTGGGTCGGGGGTTGGGTGGTCGCCTTTCCGCGCCCCCTCGACCTGCGGCCCGACTGGGGGATTATCAAGGCTCTCTTTCGGTTTGGGCTGCCGACGGGCATCCAGGGCATCGCGATGAACGTCGGGGGCGTCTTTCTTCTCGCATTCATCGGCTCATTGGTGCAGAGCGCAGAGGCTCAGGCGGCGTACGCGGTCTCATACACGCAGCTCTTCTCCCTGGTGACGTGGACGTCCGTCGGGTTGATGGGAGCGGCCGCGACGGTTGCCGGTCAGAATTTGGGCGCACAGAATGCGGACCGCGCAGCCAGGGCGGTACGCCTGGCGGCCTATATGGCGATCGGCACGGCCACGGTGGTCGGGCTCCTCTTCTTTCTCATTCCGGAGCGCCTGCTGGCTGTTTTTGGGATGCAGGAACCCGTGGTCGTGGGCCTGGGCGTCGAGTTGCTCCAGATCCTCAGTGTGTCGGGCCTCTTCGTTGCCGTCGCTCTGACCTACACCGGCGGCCTTCAGGGCACCGGCGACACGAAGAGCCCACTCTACATCTCCATCATCTCACAGATCATCATCCCACTGGGCCTGTGCTTCGTCATTCAGCAGGCGTTCGTCCTCGATCCCATTGATATCTGGATCGCCATCCTGCTGGGGCACATCACGCGGTGTGCGTTGAGCGTGGTGCGCTTCAATCAGGGTCGATGGAAATCCATCGATGTTCGCATCGGGCCCGGTTGATGAGCCTCTCTCGGGCTACGGCTCCGGCTCCGGCTGCTCTCCGGCAGGTGAGACGCCCCTGCCCGTCAGCGCGCTCCATGCCTTCTGGCTTCGGTCGATCACGGCCCCGCGCATCACGTCCACACTGCTGCTTGCCGATTCGATGAGCTCTGTGAAGTATCGACGCGGCTTGGCCCACAATGCGGCCGCCACGGTCGCAGCACCCTCCCGCGCGATACCCCCCAACATTCGGGCGGCCTGTACGGCGGCGGCGTGACGAATGGTTCGCCTTTCGGGACGCACCAGCGAGCGGCAGTACTGGCGCGTGATAATGCCGACGCGCAACGTCAGGTAGGCATTACTCGCGCCCGTCGTGACCGAGTTCACGAAGAGTCCCGCCGCCGCGCTCATTCCGGGGATAGCTGCCACCGACGAGCCCAGGACGGCCGTGAGGACCGGTTGGATCTGCTCCGAAACGTCGATGTCGTCGAGCTCGGCGGCCACGAAAGCCGTGGCGGCGACGTTCGAGTACAGGTAGGTCAGGTCCCGGACGGTTGGCCGCTGATAATACACGCGCGCAATCTGCAGGATGAGCCGGCTCTGGGCCGCAAGCACGAGCAGGGCATCGAGGCTTCCATTCTGGGAGATGGCCGTCGTCAGAAATACCTGCGAGGCAGCCGCTTTGGTTCGCTCATCCGCCGTGGTATCGAGGTGTGTAAGGGCGGCATGGATGTCCTCGACCGTTTCCGGAGGGGACCCGACATACGGATTCCTGGCGAGCCTCGTCCTCAATCGCTTGATGTGCTCTTCGTAGTCGGGCCCATCGGCATCCTCAGGCGGCGCCAACGGCTTCGGAAGCGTCATGAGGATGTAGATGGGCACCCCGATCCCGAAGGCGAAAACAGCCACGATCAGCCAGAAAACGACGTCGCCTGCCATCGGATGGAGGCGCTCGGCGAGCGCGACGAGCTGAAAGCTCTGGTTGACCACGATGACCAGAAAGCTGATCATCGCGAGGACGGCAATAGGGATCAGTGCTGCGGCTAGGCGTCGTCTCATGGCAAACTCGTGCGACTTGTCCAAGGATCGACGAACCCTCGGTCTACGACCCGCACGTGAAAGTAGTTGCCTATTCCGACGAGAATACGCGCAGCCCGACGATCCCCGCCACAATCAATAGGATGCAAATCAGGCGCATCACATCGCGCGATTCATCGAAGAGAATCATTCCCAGAAGGGCGGTCCCTACGGCGCCGATACCCGTCCAGACGGCGTACCCTGTACCGACAGGAATATCCCGCAGCGCGCGGGCCAGCAGCACGACGCTTACCGCCATGGATGCGGCTGTCCATACACTGGGCCACAGGCGGGTGAGGCCGTCGGTATACTTTAGCCCGACCGCCCATCCGATTTCGAAAAGTCCTGCGATGATGAGATAGATCCAGGCCATATCCACTTCCTCGGGAACGGTGTCGGGCGTGGGCTTCAGTTCAGCGTGAGCATTACGGGTGCGTGGTCACTCGTCCCGATGTCTGCGAGCACGACGCAGCTTGTCGACCGCTCGGCGACGTCCTCCGATGCAAGCGCGTAGTCCAGGCGCCATCCGATGTTGCGTGCGCGGAGGTTGCGCCACGGCGCCCACCACGTGAAGAGATTCTCGTTCTCCGGGTCGAACTCCCGCCCGACATCGATCAGCCCGGCATCCAATAGCGACTGGAACAGGGCTCGTTCCTCCTCTCGCTGGCCCACTTTCCTGGGATTTCGCTCTTTTGGATGCACATCGATTTCCGCCCGGGCAACGTTCATGTCTCCCAGGATCAGCAGCGGGCGGCGCGCGGCGGAGTGCTCCCGAACCCAATCGATCATCGCCTGGATGAAGGCCAGCTTGGCGGCGTAGTCCTTGCCGCCATTCGGCACGTAGACGGAGGCGACCAGCAGGTCCCCCACCTCCGCCTGAACCATGCGCGATTCGATGTCGAAATCCGGATGTGAGAAGACGACGTCTTCGGCGAGCACGTCACGCCGCAGGTGGAGCGACACGCCCGAATAGCCTTTTAGTCCATGCCAGTAGGCCACGTAGTCGTCGAAGTGGCATTCTGTGGGAATCTGCGCCTCCTCGGCCTTGAGCTCCTGGAGGCAGAGGATCTCCGGACGATCGCGCTCTACCCATTCGCAGAGCTGCGCCGCCCGCGCGCGGATGCCGTTCACGTTCCAGGTCGCAATTCGCATGATGTATATGGATGGTGGAGGGATGGGTCGTGGATGGATGCGCGACTGAAATTCGAGAGAATCATGGAACCCTTTTTTGGGACACCAAGGTCCCAATAAAAGGGATCTCCTAGTTCGTGGTTTACCATCTTGGACGAAGCGGACTAGCGCCGGAGTTAGCTATGATCTTCCGACGCTTTAGCTCGAGCTCTGGAGGATCTGGATCCCCGTTTCAGGGATCGGTTATCGCGGATCTACAGGCTGTGGCCCGTTCCCTATCCTACGCGCACGACGGTGCCCCAGGGGTCGGCGGCTGACCAGGTGCCGTCCGACTCCGTGACGGAATAGCCGGCCTTTTCCAGGGAGCGCCGAGCGGCTTCGACGGCCGCTCCATCGGGCAGCTTGATCGTCCACTCGATCAAACGCGCCTCATCGAGGCGGGAAGGAGGCGCCCCGCGGGCCCAGATGTTGGTGCCCAGATGATGATGATATCCTCCGGCCGAAAGAAACAGCGCGCCGGGATAGCTCCAGACGACCTTGTCGAAGCCGAGCGCCTCGTGGTAAAACGAGGCGGCTCGATCGATATCTCCGACGTGCAAATGCACGTGGCCGATCGTCGTGCCTGCGGGCGCCCCGTCCCAGGGCTCCGTGCCGGCCGCCGCAATGAGGCTTCGCAGATCGATTGGTTCCGTCGCCATCTTGATCTCGCCCCTATTGCGTTCCCACGCGCTTCTCGGGCGATCGGCGTAGACTTCCAGGCCCAGGCCGTCGGGGTCGCTCAGGTAGACGGCTTCGCTGACGAGGTGATCGGCCATTCCCAGCCGGACACCCCTGTCTGCGGCATGCCGGATGAATCGCCCCAGATCCTCTCTGCTCGGGAGGAGGATGGCGACGTGGTACAGACCGAGGCGCGAATGGGGCTTGACCGGTTGCGCGCCGGGGTTCTCGACGAGCTCTACGAGGGGCTCCTCGCCGGCGCCCATCAAGATCGATCGGCCCGAGGCGCCGCGCCCGAACGCATCGGCCTCCCCCTGTAGCGGGTGGAGGCCGATGACGTCCTGGTAGAACCGCATCGAGCGATCCAGGTCAGCAATCTGAAATCGGACGGCGCCTAGCCGCATGCCGGCCGGCATTCGAAATCCCGGCGCCGGAATTCCGACTTCGTTCTCCGCGCTGTGCGCGTCAGGCTTCGTCATCCTGCAATACCGCCTGAATTTCGAGCTCCAGATCGACGTGCTCGCTTACCAGCACGCCTCCCGTCTCGAGTGCTGCGTTCCAGTTCAGACCCCAGTCTTTACGGTTGATGGTCGTGCGCGCCTCGAGGGCAATCTTATCGTTTCCGAGCGGATCGCGCCCGGCGCCGAGGTATTCACCCTCGAACTCGACCTCCTTCGTGACACCACGCATCGTCAACTCGCCGATCAGCGTGAACCTGGAGCCATCCACATCCTTGACCCCTGTACTCTTGAAGGTAATGGTAGGATATTTGTCCGCATCGAAGAAATCGGCCGAGCGCAGGTGCGCGTCGCGCTTTTCATCATTCGTGGTGATCGACGCCGTCTGAGCAGTGCCTTCGGCTTCGATCGTCGAGAGATCGTCCGGATCCAGGCGCACGATGCCTTCGAAGTTCTCGAAGGAGCCACGGACCTTGCTGAATCCGAGGTGGCGCACAGTGAATCCGAGTCGCGAGTGCGAAGGATCGACGGCGTAGGTGTTTACCTGGATATCTTGAGCGGTGCTGCTCATGGTATTCCTCAGTCTCTTATTTCGGTTTTTGGATCGATTCCTTTCTCGAATTTGGATTGCCGGGGCAATCTTCAGATTGCCCTGTCAGGTGTTCTGTCGAACCTGGGACAGCAGCGCGATCAGCGTTTCCAGCTGTTCGGGGTTGAGGGTTCGAAACGGTCGTTGCTGTTCTGCCGCGACCTCATCGTCAATCTTCGCCAGCAGGCGCCTTCCCGTCTCCGTGAGGGTCGTTTGTACCATCCGGCGATCCTCTGTTGAGCGCTCGCGCACGATGTAGCCGCTCTCCTCCATGCGATCGAGGAGCCGCGTCACGTCGGGCATGCGCGTGACCATGCGTTCGGCGATCTCGTAGCGGCACAGTCCCTCTTCTCCTGCACCGCGGAGGATGCGGAGAACGTTGAACTGGGTCGCCGTGATGCCGTGCGGCTTCAGCATCTGCTCGAAGGCATCCACGATGCGGGAGCTCGTTCGAATGATGCTGATCTGCGCGGCGTGCTCGAGGCTCGAGAACGGCGCCTTCTGCTTGATCTCCTGTGATAGCTCTAGACTCATGGTCTTCCTTTCAGTGAACGTCTCAATATATGTGTTATCACAACTATTGTTCGCACAACCATTATGAAGATTGTGTTACTCCGGGTTCGCCCATGGGGCCGCATATCCGAATGGAAGTCGCCCATTGATGAAAATCAGATGAACGGTGCGGGAAATGGAAACCCTGGACCATACTCCAGGCTGTTGGACGACCCACTACCGGCACCA
>Ga0079224_100003359_pt1 | contig 20154 bp, 17 predicted proteins | sample Stecom2015_FD_80414 | JGI IMG/M metagenome (GOLD analysis project Ga0079224, IMG submission 80414) | Agricultural soil microbial communities from Utah to study Nitrogen management - Steer compost 2015 | ecosystem: Environmental > Terrestrial > Soil > Agricultural land | place: USA: Utah...
CGAATTGATGCAGCGTGTCGTAAAGGCGCATGTTATCAATGGCAATGGCGGCCTGCTCGGCAAAGGCTGTCAGGATGCGCCGGTCACGAGCGTCAAATGCGCCCACCTCCGCGCTTTGCAGATCGAGCACGCCCAGCACCTCGCCGCGCGCTCTGAGCGGGATGACCAGCTCGGAACGGGTGCGCGGGTCGCTGGACATATAATCAGGATCAGCGGTGACATCCGGCGCGTACACTACTGCGCCGCGCCGCAGGGCTTCGGGCACGAGTCCTTTGCCCTCCCGGTGCAGCGGCGTATCGACTGCGATCTGAAAGGCTCCAGAGCGCGCCAGCCGCCGCACATTGCCGGTTTCGGCATCCAGCAGCATGACACCGCAGTCGGTGTAATCAAATTCGCTGACCACCGCCTGCGCGATCTGCTCACCGATTTCCTGCAGGCTGCTGGCGTTGAGCAGGAACGAGGTCGCATGATAGAGCATGTTCAGTTCGACGGCGTAACTTTCCAGCGCGTTATACAGCCGGGCATTCTTGATGGCGATAGCGGCATGATTAGCGAAGGCGTCCAGCCGCTGCGCGTGGATTTCGGAAAAGTTGTCCGGCTGGCTGTGATGCAGAATCAGAAAGCCGATGGTCTGGCCCTCCACCTGGATCGGGGCGCTGACGCACGAACCTGGCTGACCGGTCAGGTTGTTGATGATAATCGTCTCATCGACAGAAGCCAGCCCGACCAGATGCCGGGCGCTGGCGGCTGACCAGGGCGGGGTTTCGGCAGATTCGCCGTAGCTGCGCTGGCGCACCACGTGCGGGTTTTCGCCGTCGATCAGCACAATTCCGGCAGTCTGGCAGGGGGCCACCTGATCGATGCTGGCGAGGATACGATCAAAAACTTCGCTCAGGTCGAGTGTTTCGCTCAGGCCCTGCGTTTCGTTGAGGACCGTGCCGATACTGCTGAGTGCGCCGGCAAACAGGCTCTGGTCGGCAGCGTGCTGTTCCGCTCTGGCCCGTTCCGCCAGTTCTCTGCGCAGTTGATCTTTCAGCGAGAACACCCAGCCAATCACTGCTCCGGTAATAATTCCGGTGACATAACCGGGCAGACGATCAACGGCGAGGACATATTCCATGCTGTGGCCGGTGACCAGCATCAGGAGGCTGCCCAGCGGAATAAAAAAGAGGCTGACCAGCACCGCGCCGCGCACGCCCATAACCCAGGCTGCCAGCGTGATCGACAGGGCATATAACGGCAATGTCGCCTTGCCCACTACATCAAACAAGGCGACAAACATCAGACTGTAGAGCAGCAGACTGGCCCCAACCAGCGCCAATCCCTGATTACGATTCGGTTTCTGACTGATCCAATGCACAGGAGCGTGCCTTTTCTTTCATGACATCTGATTCCTATGGTACACCCCCCGGCAGGGCCGTTCTGTTAAGTTTCAGGATTTGATAAACTTTTCACGAATTGGCGATGACTATCCGGCCACTTTTGCATATTGCGCACAAGGGTATAATGGAAGGTGCGAGGACGTGCAGGATATATTCATGAAACGGTACTTACTTTTCCCGCTGGCGATGATCGTGCTTCTGACCGGGGTGGTTCTGGCAGCGCCGCCGCAGCAGATTGCTAACCCCGGCGCATTTTCCAACGCGCTCCGCGCCGATATGGAACTGCTGGCCGACGAAGTGCTGGGCACAGAAGCGCGCCCCGCGTTATGGGTGGGCAATCTTGATATACGCTCGGCCACGATGGCTTCCGACCTGTGGTTCGACAACGAACTGCTGGCGAACGCCGTCTTTGGCGATGGCATCCGCCCGCCGACATGGTTCGGACTCACCAGCAGCCGGGCAGACCTGATTCTGCGCAACGTCCGGCACGATCTGGAACTGTCCGCCAGCCAGGTCTTCCGTGATGCTGCCGGGGCGACCTTCCGGCCCGAAGGCTGGCAGGGGGCATCGAACCGCTTCCAGTGCAGCCGCACGCTGCAAAATGTTATCCGGCTGGCAGAACTGCTGCTGGAAATCCCGTTGCAGACACTCGAATCGACCCTGAATTACTGTCAGGCGGCGCAGGTCGAACTTGAAGAGGCCATCACCACCGAGGCCGGACTGCGCAGCGACCCCGCCGTTCCTGAAATGACGCTGGCAGTGCGCGGCGACCTCGAACGGCTGGCTGATGAGCTGCTCGGCCTGAACACCCGCCCGCCTGGCTACATCCGCAATGTGGACCCGGATTCGGCAGTACTGGCCGGCGATCTGTTCCTCGATCTCGAAACGCTGGCGAATTTCCAGCTTGGTCAGGGGACCCGCCCCCCGAACTGGATTGGCGTGGTATCCAACAATCCGTATGTGACGTGGCGCAACCTGCGGCACGACCTTGAACTGCTGGCTGATTCGACGCTGGGACCGGATGTCCGCCCGCGCGGCTGGCAGCGCGCGAGTGAGCTTCATCGCTGCGAACCGGCCCTGCAGGACCTGGTGCTGCTGCTGGCCCGCTACGACTTCACGATAGATGACATTGGCGAGCAGAACTTCTGCGAACAGGTCGCCGCAGCAGCCAACAATCTGGCGGATAACCCGCCAATCGAGGATGTGGTGATCGAAGAGGCCGCCGATTCGCGCTTCCGGGGTGAATCCGAATACGCCTTTGCCTACCTCGATGTCGGCGCGACGCAGTACATGGGCATCATGCCCGGCGGGACGGAATTCCGGGCGTGGTATCGCAACTTTGGCGAATCCGGCATGATGTTCGTCAGCGGTGAGGATTTTGCCGTGTTTCTCGACCGCCGCTGGACAACTATCTCGCAGGACGTGTTTGACCGGCTGCCGACGCTGGAAGGGATCGCGCCGCTGACCTTCTGCGATGCAAGCTGGTGCAACGGCCCCGGCCCCACACCCACCCCGACCGGCTCTGGTCCGCTGGCGCTGCTGCTGGCCGATGCCACTGTGCCGGCGCCGCCACAACTGGAGGAAATTACGGAGAAGAATCAGGTTTCGTGGAACAACATCCGCGTGACCTATCTGTCTGATAACGCCGCCACCCGTTCGGCACAGGTGGCGCTGGAAATCTGCACCGAACCGGCGCTTATCAACTGCGAGCCGGTGCTGCGCGTGTTCGACAACGCGGCGGGTGCGCCCAAACCGGTGCTGTCGCAGTTCAACGGGTTGAATGTCTACGAGTTCCCCTATGGCTACACGCCTAACCTGATTATCGAAGGGGCGACTCTGACTTCGCCGGACATCTGGATCAGCGACCCGTCGATCCGGTAATATGGCCCTCACCTCTGGCGGTCAGCGGGCATGGCCGCCAGAGGCTGTAACAGCCAACGGTCACCCTGCGTTACAAATGTCCGGCTGCCGGGTGCGGCGGGAAGAAACTGAAGGCGTTCTGACCTGCCCCGAAATCTGAATCCCCCCTCCTACACTCACTTTACTTTGCCCACGCCGCTGAATGGGCTATACTTCCCGATTAGAAAAGATGATTTATTGTTTTCGGACAACAGTGGAGTCTTAATGGATGATGCAGTCTGCCGTCTGTTTTTCCCCTGTCGATAACAACCGGAGCGCCGTTACATGACTGATCTAGCACACGGGATCAGTCTGCTGTGGCCCGACCCGCTGTACCGCCGTGCGCCTGCGCCGGGCGGTGGTTCGTTTTCCGCAGACCTGAACCTCGACCCTCTGATCGACATCCTCAGCATCGAAGGCCGCTATCGCCACAGCATCGAAAATGTGCTGGCGCGTCCGATCACCGACCCCGACGTGCTCGATTACCGTCTGGATGTTATCGAGGACCTGCTACGCATACCAGAACTGGTGGCGGCGCTGGAAGAGGCGCTGGCAATCATCAATGTGCTGGAAAGTTACATGGTGCAGCCCCAGTGGGAACAGAGCGAACTGCGCAAGGTGGCCTGGCGTCTGAGCGAACTGGAAAACTACATCAACTGCATCGAACACCTGACGCTGGCGCTGGGCGGCTGCGGTGATGCGCTGCGATCAGCCGCGCTGTGTTCGCTGCGCGATCTGGCCGGGGCGATTGCCAGCGACCCCTTGTTCAACGATCTGAAGGCCGAACTGCCCCCCATGCTGGAGCAGATACGCGGCATCCAGAGCATTACCATCGGCGTCAACCTCGACAGCCAGCTTCGGCCTGTCGAAGCCACGCTGCTGTCGGTCAATACCACGCGCTTCACCGGCGAATCCATGTCGTTTTTCAACCGGCTGCTGGGGCTGAGCAGCGAACCGAGACTGTCTAACGAAGGTATCGGCCCGCTGCACAAGGCACGCTCGCGCAGCTCCGGGTTTAACGAATACAATGTGCGCCTGGCGGTAACGGATAACCCGCTGATGCATCCGCTGTTCAAGGACCTGGCCGACGTGATGAATCAGGTCTGCCAGCCGATTGCTCATGCGCTGCGCAAGTTCGTGCGCGTGAATGGCCGCCTGCTGGTGGCGCTGCAGGATGAGATAGCCTTCTATCTGGGCGCAATTCGCCTGATCCGCCATCTTGAGAACTGCGGCCTGCCGATGTGCCGCCCGCAGGTTGCCCCGCAGGCTGAGCGCATCGGCTCCATGACCGGATTGTTCAACCTGAATCTGGCGCTGCGGATGGCCCCGCTGTATCACGCGCGCGATCTGCGCTACGAGATCGTCGTCAACGATGTCAATTTTGGCGATGACGGGCGCATTTTTATCCTGACAGGCCCCAACCGGGGCGGCAAGACGACCTATACTCAGGCGGTCGGGCTGGCATACGTGATGATGCAGGCCGGGCTATTTGTGCCGGCAGCCAGCGCCTGCCTGAGTCCGGTGGACAACATCTTTACCCACTTTGCCGCCGAGGAACGCCCCGATCAGGAAGCCGGGCGACTGGGCGAGGAAGCCAAACGCCTGAGCGAGATTTTTGCCCATGCCACACGGCACAGCCTGCTGCTGTTCAACGAATCGCTTGCCAGCACCAGCGCCGGCGAGAGCCTGTATCTGGCACGCGACATCGTGCGGGTGATGCGGCTGCTGGGCGTGCGGGCCATTTTTTCGACGCACCTGCACGAACTGGCCGCCGATGCTGATGAGATCAATGCCGAAACGGAGGGCGACAGCAAAGTCGTCAGTCTGGTGTCGATGGTCACCATCGAAAAGGGGCTGGATGGCGAGACCGCCCGCCGCACTTACAAGATTGTCCCCAGCCCGCCGATGGGCCGCAGCTACGCCCGCGAAATCGCCATTCGCTACGGCATCAGCTACGATCAGCTTAAGGCCAGCCTGCAAGCCCGCAGCCAGATTCCCCTCGATGAGGAGACCAACCACCACCAGACCGGGGAGAATGTCTCGGCGGACTGACGCCGGCTCCCGGTTGCCCGTCGCCAGCAAAGTTAACGGATGCGGCGGCGCAGGATCAGATCGGTCTGGGGGTCGTCGCCTAGCTGGAAAACATGCACTCCCACCTGCTCGAAGCCCCATTTGCGGTAGAAGGCGATAGCACGCGGATTGTGTTCCCACACCCCCAGCCAGATCGTTGTGTGGCCGTTTGTCTCGGCCTCGCGCAGGCAGGCCCGCATCAACTGCTCGCCGACACCCCGGCCAAGCCAGCCGTTCAGCACGTATATCCGCTGCAATTCGACAGCCTGAGCATCACCGACTTCCGCCGGGACTTCGCCGGAGCGCAGTTTGGCATAGCCAATCGGCACGCCGGCGCTTTCGGCAATCAGGAAGCGGTTGGCAGGGTCGACCAGTTCGGCAAGCTGAATATCCGGGCCGAAGGCCTCCGCCAGATAAGCCGCCATGTTTTCCGGCGTGTTGTTGTTGGCAAAGGTCTCGCGGAAAGTCTGAGCGCCAAGCTCAGCCAGCAGGGCAGCATCGGCCTGCGTGCCGTAGCGAATGTTGATTTCGGTGTCGGTCATCGATCTTTCCCTACTTCACGGCGGTAATGAGCGTGCTGCCGCCGCGCAGCAGATTTTTGCGGCGCACATTGCTGAAGCCAGAAGCGTGCAGCCAGCCGGCGATTTCCTCATACGGGTAAATCTGCCCACCAAGCAGATGAAAGTAGCTGACGCTGAGGATATGAGCGAGGGCGTTCGCCAGCGGCAGCGGCGCGCTGTCCGGTAGCTGCTCCAGAATAGCGATCATGCCGCCGGGGTTCAAGGCCCGCGCCGCTTTCTGTAACAGGGCGAGATTCTGATCTGGCAGGAAGCCGTGAATGATGTTGAAGAGCAGCGCCGCATCATAGCCTGGGCCGAGGTCATCCACCATCAAACCGCCGGCCTGTACGCTGACCTGTCCCGCCATATTTTCAGCGACGATGAGCCGCTGCCCGGTCACGAGGGCCTGTGGTGAATCGAACACGACGGCAGTAAGCTGCGGATGCTGCCGGCACAGGGCGATACTGTAAGCCGCATGGCCGCCGCCAATATCCAGCACGCGCCGGGCGTCCGGCGGCAGGGGCAGAGCGCGGGCCACGCTGACACCGACATAACGCGCAATGGCGATCATCCCCTCCTGAAAATGGCGCGATGTTTCCGGCTGGCCTTCGATCCATTGGTACAGGTGGACAGGCGGCTGGCCGCTGCGAAACGATTCTTCCAGCCAGGGCCACAGCTTTTCCAGCACATCGCCCCAGAAGCGGAAATAAGGGGAAAAATTGATGTCGCCGCTGTCCGTCAGCCATTTGTGGGTCATGGCTGAGTTGGCAAACTGGTCGCCTTCTTCCTTCAGATAACCGAGCGCCGTCAGTGTGTCGAGCAGGATGCGCGCACCGCGCAGATCAAGGTTGAGGCGCTGCGCCAGGTCATTGGCCGTCAGCGGATTCGCGGTCAGGGTTTCAAATATGTTGAGGCGAATGGCTGCCAGTACGATGCGAAAGGCCGGGCCGCCCCACAGATCGAGCGTCACACCCGGCCCCTGATTAAACGTGAGAAATATCGCCCGTTCAAAAAAATTCGGTGCCAGGGGCATAGCCATCTCCTCTACAAAATTATGGGAGAAGAATGCCCATTGTACCGCGATTCGGGCATTGTCTCGAAATGCTATGCCGGTGACAGCATGTAGATGCCCCAGAAGGTTTAGTGCGAGCCGGGCTGAAGCTGGCTGATGCTCGCAAACATCCACGACAGGCCGCCGAGCATCAGCAGCGGACCGCAGCAGCGAACGAGAGGTGCTTTCGACATGGAATATCCTTTCTGTCGGTGTTCTTCCAGTTCTGCCCATTTGTCAAGCAGTTCTGCACTGACCTGTTATAATTCGGGAGGCGGACGTATCTATAGCGGAGAGGTCGCCTGTCTTGTTTACAAAATATCTTGCTGCCCTGCTGCTGGTGGTCAGCCTGCCGCTGGCCGCACAGGAAACCGGAGATGAATCCATGTCAGAAGATCAGCCGGAACTGGCGCGCTGCATCAATCTAGGAAATATGCTGGAAGCGCCTACCGAAGGCGAATGGGGCCTGCGGGTGCAGGAACCCTGGCTGCAACTCATTGCCGATGCCGGCTTCGATACCGTTCGCATCCCCATCCGCTGGTCAGCACACGCTGCTGCCGAACCGCCCTACACCATCGACGAAGCCTTCTTCGCCCGTGTCGATGAGGTGGTTGGCTGGGTGCTCGATGCCGGGCTTCAGGCGATTATCAACATTCACCACTACGAAGAAATCCACACCGACCCCGAAGCGCATCACGCCCGGCTGGTGGCTCTGTGGGAACAGATCAGCACGCATTATCAGGCGTACCCCAACACGCTGCTGTTCGAGGTGATGAACGAGCCAACCGGCCAGTTCACCGCCCGGCTGTGGAATGAATACCAGCTTGAAATCGTGGAGGTCATCCGGGCCACCAACCCGACCCGCACCATCGTCATCGGCGGCGTGAACTGGAATTCGATCTGGCAGCTACCCTGGATCAAGCTGCCGCAGGATAAAACCAACCTGATCGTGACCTTCCACAATTACGAACCATTCGAGTTTACGCACCAGGGCGCGGAATGGTCGAGCGGGACGGATGCCTACCTGGGCCGCGAATGGCCCATCCGCGACGATGAAGTCAAGCTGCGGCAGTATTTTGATTACGCCGCCCAGTGGCAGAAGAATCTGGGTGTGCCGCTGCTGATGGGCGAATTCGGCGCGTACTACAAGGCCGATATGGACTCGCGCATTCGCTATACCCGCGCGGTGGTCGAACAGGCCGAGGCAGCGGGGATCGCGTGGTGCTACTGGGAATTTGCGGCGGGTTTCGGCATCTATGACCGCATGACTGGCCGCTTCAACGACCTCTACCGCGCCTTGATTCCCGAAGGGGCTTAGAGGCGCAGCCGGCGCTTCGCCAGCAGATAGCAGCCCTTCAATCCCGGACTTCAGGGTAGGTATTGGCGGTGCGCCTACAGGCAGGGCCGCAGTGCGGCCTCAATATCGGCCAGCGATTCCGCCCGCACGATGCGTTCGCGCACTGTGCGGTCCGGCAGGTCTTCGACATATTTGACCAGTTGGCCGCGCAGTTCGCGGATGGCAACGATGGGTTCGAGATGCGTCGTTGCCAGAGTCAGTTCCGCCTGTCGCAGCGCCGCCTGTGCCCGTTGGCTGAGGGTCGGTCCGGGGAGTGGCTCGCCCGTGCGCAGTTCATGCGCGATCTGCCGGAAAATCCAGGGATTCCCCAGCGCAGCCCGGCCAATCATGACGCCATCGCAGCCGGCTGTCTCGATCATGCGGCGGGCATCTCCGGCGCTGAACACGTCGCCGTTGCCAATGACCGGAATTGACTTTACCGCTGCTTTCACCTGCCGGATGACATCCCAATCGGCCTGACCGGTGAAGCCCTGATCGGCAAAACGGGCGTGAACCGCCACCGCCTGCACGCCGATCTGTTCCGCCGCGCGGGCGAAGCTGACGGCTGTGAGATCGCCCGCTGTCCAGCCGCTGCGCACCTTGACCGTCACCGGCACAGCCGCCGCCTTAACCACCGCTTCGACCACTGCCGCCGCTGCGTCGAGGTCCTTGAGCAGAGCCGCGCCGCCGCCCTTCTTCGCCACTTTGGGAACCCAGCAGCCCATATTGATGTCGATGATGTCTGCGCCATGATCGACCACGATGCGCGCCGCCTCGGCCATCACCGCCGGATCGCTGCCAAACAACTGTACGGCGACAGGGCTTTCGCTGGCGCGCCAGTCGAACCGCTGGAGGCTCTTTGCGCGTGTCCCTTTGTGCTGCAAGGCGGCGCTGCTAATCAGTTCGGTGCAGACCAGCCCGCAGTCGCCCATCGCCCGGCACAGGGCGCGGAAGGCATAGTTGGTCTGACCAGCCATCGGGGCCAGCAGCAGCGGCGGGTCGATCACCACACTGCCGATATGCAGGGGCTGGAGCAGATTAATCGCCGGGGGATTCAACAGCACGAGAGGAACAGCTCATCAACGGCAGCGCAGGCAAGCAAAGGGCATAGCCGCCGCTACTCTTCGGCGGCTTCCGCTGTCGCTTCAACGTCGGCTTCTCCCGCCTCCGGGGTGGCCTCTTCCGTCGCCTCGGCCAGCGGCGCGGCGCTCTGACCCCAGATCAGCGCCGTTTCTTCCGTCACGCCGATCTTGCCCGCCAGTGGGCCGAACTGGGTCGTCATGGTGAGGCCGATCAGCACTGCGATGATGGTGAGGATAATCAGTATGGGCGTCGCCAGCCCGATTTCGCGCAGCATGATGGTATCCTTTGCAGGTTCATCCGGTCCAACACAGGCCGGAGTCTACCATAGACAAAAGCCGCGAGGCAATCTCATTCACGATGGTGAGGGCGAACTCCGCTATGGCGGTCTTCTCATGACCACCTCATACCAATACCGTTGACAGGGCAGGCGCGGCAGGGCATCATGCGGGTTGCAGTCTCAACTATGAAGGTGACGAAAGATTACAAAGGCGTAACATGAACATCCCGCGCAGCCGCTTGTTCTGGGCCGTTTCGCTCGGCCACTTCACCAACGATATGTTCACAAGCATGATGTCGGTGCTGCTGGCGTTTATCAGCATCAACGTGCTGCCGATGAGCAAGTCGCAGATCGGGCTGGTGCTGGGCATCACGGCGCTGGTGGGTGCGCTGTCCCAGCCGATATTTGGCCTGCTGGCAGATCGCAGCGGCGGGCGCTGGCTCGGAGCCGGGGGCGTGGCCTGGACGGTGGGAATGCTGCTGCTGGGTGTGCTGGCGGCGGAAAACGGCATCTATCCCCTGATGGTACTCTTTTTTGTGATTCCGGCGCTGGGCAGCGGCGCATTTCATCCGGTTGGCTCGAAGTACGCCGCCGAAAGCGACCGAACCCGCGCAGCCAGCAATATGGCCTACTTTTTCCTTATGGGCCAGCTTGGGCTGGGACTCGGCCCGGCGCTGGCAGGCCGTCTGCTGGATCGTGCGGCGACCTTCAACCATGTGTTTACCGACCCGCTTGGCCCGGCTTTTCGCGGCGTGCTGCTCGAACGCGGCACGGTAACGCCGGTGCTGCTGGTGGCGCTGTTCGCGATTCCCGCTGTGCTGTTCATGCTGTTTATGATCCCCGGCCAGCGCAAACACCGGGCGCAGCAGGAAGCCGAGCGCCAGCTTCATCCGGTGGCGCCGGCCCGCGTCACTTTTCCGGTGCTGGCGTTTGTAGTGCTGATCTCGATGGTCACGCTGCGCAGCCTCGCCCAGCCGGGTGTCGTCAACTTTATTCCGGTGTTGTTTCAGGAAAAGGGCTGGTCGCCGGCGGATTACGGCCTCATCACCAGTTCATTCTGGGTGGGTTCCGGGCTGGCGGGGGTGTTCTTCGGCAATCTGGCGGACTATTATGACCGCCGCCGGGTGATCGCCCTCAGCATGATCGCCTCGGCCCCGGCCTTCTTTTTCCTGCCAATCACGGATGGCGCGCTGGCCTTCGCGCTGGCGATTGCTGCCGGGGCGCTCAGCGGTGCGTCGCACAGCATCATCGTCGTGCTGGCGCAGGGCTTGCTGCCGGGCAGCAAGGCGCTGGCATCCGGCCTGATTCTGGGCCTGATCTTCGGCATGGGCGCAGTAGGCAACTTCCTGATCGGCTGGATGGCGGAAGCGATCAACCTGGGCACGGCGTTCCAGATTGTCGCCGGGGTGACTGTGGTGGCAAGTCTGCTGGCGCTCGCCCTGCCCGCTAACAGCCAGCCGGCCGCCAAAACCGCGCCGGAACCCGTCGCCAGCGCCCAACCCTTAAGATAATTGCGCGAATCGGTTTGCCGTTTCAAATGAATTCAGGCTACAATAAAAAACAGCAGTCTGGATTCATTTGATGGCTCAGGCACAGAACGTGTGATTGGTAGGCAGCCTCCCAGCCCGGAGCCTGCGGCTGGAAGCTGGCAACCACCTTTCGGAAAGGCACGTTTGGCCGCGGCCAGTGCAATTATAGGGTAATTCATTTGCGGAGGTGCCACTGTGAGTCGCTGGCCCAACAAATACGTGATTGGCCTCACGGGAAACATCGCAGTCGGCAAAAGTGTGGTGCGGCAGATGTTGCAGCACCTCGGCGCGTACACCATCGACGCTGATGGCCTGTCCCATCAGGCGATGCAGCCGGGCGCGCCAGCGTACAAACCCGTTGTGGAAACCTTCGGTCAGTTCATTCTGGGGCCGGATAAACGCATCAACCGGGCGCTGCTGGGACAGATTGTGTTTTCCAATCCACTCGCGCTGGCAAAGCTCGAAGCGATTGTCCACCCGATTGTTCGCCAGGCGATTAACACACTGGTGGCACGCTCCAAACAGCGCGTGGTCGTCATCGAGGCGATCAAACTGCTGGAAAGCGGCCTCGCCGACGGGCTGGACAGCATCTGGGTTGTGGATGCCTCGCCCGAAACGCAGCTTCAGCGCCTGATGCAGAAACGTAATATGACGGAAGCGGACGCCCGCCAGCGAATCACCGCCCAGAACCCGCAGGCCGACAAACTGGCGCGAGCGCACGTCATCATCAACAATGATGGCAATGTCGAAGAAACGTGGAAGCAGGTGCAGGACGCCTGGCAGCAGGTAAAACAGGCGGTCATCCAGCAGACGGCCGGCGCTCAGACCATTCCATCGATGCCGAAGGGCGCAGTCGAACAGGCTGCCGCAGCCCGCGCTGCCGATCCTGCGTCTCAACCGGAAACCGCCGCAGCGACACCCCTCGACGCCAGGGACATCCGGGTCGAAGTTAAACGGGGGATGCCGGGCAACGCAGAAGACATCGCCCGCTTTATCGCAACCATCACCGGCAAAGCAGTCAGCCGCATGGACATCATGCTGGCGTTCGGCCAGAAAAGTTACCTGCTGGCACAGGATCAGCACGGTAACCATATTGGCGCTATCGGCTGGCAGGTCGAAAATCTCATCACCCGCACCGACGAGTTCTATCTCAAACCGGGTGTGCCCCCAGAGGTGGTGATCGGCCCGCTGATTACCGCTATCGAAGAAGCCTCGATGGACCTGCAGAGCGAAGTCAGCTTCATCTTTCTGGCGCACACCACACCAGATGCCATCGTGCAGTCATTTCTGAGCCGGGGCTACACCATGACGACGGTGCGTGACATCAAGATTCCGGCGTGGCGCGAAGCCGTGCAGGAAGTCGTCAACGACGCCAACGAGGCCAATTTCCGTATCCTGACGAAAAAACTGCGCGAAGATCGGGTATTACAACCCCTTTAGCCTCGCAGACTCAACCTTGTCAGTTGCCAGCAGGCAGATGTATGATGCGGCCTGCTGGTTTTGTTGCAGGTAGGACATGATGCTGAACGCGATTCAAAATCTCCCCCCGGTACAGTGGGCGTCCCATCATCCGCGCCTTGCAGCCTGGATTGTGCTTTCGGTGGGTATGGTCGCGCTGCTGGTGATCGAAGCGCGCGATGTCGGCCTGCTGCCGACTCAATGGGTGGCGCTGATCGTCGCGGCGGTGCTGGTGGCCGGGGCGTGCGTGTGGATAATTAGCTGGGAAGATGAAGACGAGATTGAGGAAGTCGAGGGTTCAGAATCCGCCGCCGCATCAGCAGAAGCCAAACCGGGCGAGTAGGCCGGCGGCATCAGCCTGATTCAGCGGGCGGCGGGCCGAGTTCCCGTTCGTCACTATCAGCACGCGCACGTAGGGCACAAGCCAGACTCCCTAGATCGTTGATTAAAAATGCCTCACAGCCGGCATAAAGCCGTACCATCTGTCCCGTCATGCCCCGAATTGACTCCCATCGGCCCGTCCAGTAGACTCCGGTGGATCGGAAGCGGAGTCAGGGACAGCAGATAAGGTGACATCACTCACGGCGGCGTCATCCCAGACAAACACGCGAGCGACAGTTCGTACCGACCTGAATGTGCGCGTAATGATCGCGCTGGCCTATGTGCTGCTCATCGGCATGGCGATTGGCGTGCGCGCCATCACGTTTGAACGTTTTATGCCGGTCATCGATCATTATGACGAATCGCTGCGTTTCCTGCACCCCTATTCGATCCGGGACGATTCGCCGCTAGGCCGCGGCTACGGCGAAATCGAATGGGAAGCCGGTTTTCCGCCGTTCCAGCCCTGGTTTACCGGCGTGGTGCAGCGCGCAGTCGAAGCACGGATGGCCTTCCCGCTGCCGAGCGATTACATCTATGCCATGAAGGTGGTTTCGGCGGCGCTGAGCGTGCTGACGACTGCCATCCTCATCGGTATCGGCTGGATGCTGGGCCGGCCGCTGGGCCGCGCCGGACAGGCGCTGATGGGTGGCCTGACCGCCCTGCCCTGGGCTATCGCCCCGCTGGTGGTGGCTACCGGGAATTTCGCCCTGATGGACCCGCTGCTGTTCCCCATGATCGCTGCCGCGCTGTGGTGCGCCATCTACAGCATCCAGAACGATTCGGCCCCGGCGCTGGTCGGCAGTCTGCTGTTTGTCATTCTGGCGATCTATACCAAGTATGTGGTCATTTATGCGCTGTGGCCGCCAGCGTGCGCGGCTCTGGTGCTGGTGCAGCGCCGGGGTATGCGGCGGGCGCTGCCCTGGCTGACCGGCATGGGAGTGATTGCCGCCCTGACGGCTGCCTACCTGATTTTCGGGCATGGCGCGCTAGAGCTGGACAACCGCGAAGCCAATAAATTCCGCGATGTAGGTCTCGAATACATGCTCTCGCCGGCGCGCAACCTCGATAACCTTGCCTACACCATCGACCAGAGTGTCGGGCTGGCGCTGTTTATGAGTGTGCTGGTGGCGGGGGCAGCGGCTTATGTCATCAGCCGGCGGCGCGGCTGGCCGGTTGTGAATGTGCGCTGGCTCTGGCTGCTGATCCCCTTCGCGCTGGGCTGTATCCTGCTGACTTCCAGCGTCGATGTCATCAGCCAGACTGACCCGAAATGGTTCCGCATTCGTTATACGCTGCCCATCGTCCCGGCGCTTACGGTGATCTGGGCGGCGGCGCTGGCACAGGCGGTGATCGCGCTGCGCGGCCTGACGCAGGATACCGGCGCGCGGCGCTTCCTGCCGGCAGTGATTGTGCTGGCAGTGGTGACCGGCTTCAGCGTGCCGGCGCTGGCCGCCAACCTGGCCGAAGCGCGGCGCTTTGCCGCCACGCATGGCAAGGAAATCATCTGGACGTGGAGCGATATCAACCTGCCGCCGGATGGCAAGATTATGACCGCGCCCAACAGCGAACTCAGCGACCTGTGGAACCGGCCCTACAGCGGTTACAACGGCGTGACCAGCTTCGACTGGGTTTTTGATCAGAACCCGGCACACTCCGCGCCGCCGGCTTTTGTTGAGCAGGGCGTCCTGTATGTGGCCGCAACCGACAAAGACCTGCGCGGGGCCTTCAGAGAGCCGGAGGATCAGGCGTTTTTCGACCAACTGCTGCTGCTCAAGGTTATCCCTCCCGGCCCGGAAGTCGATTACACGGCGTACTTCTACCGCATGATTCCACCGCAGCACGAAGCGGATGCTGTGTTCGGGGAGCAGATTGTGCTGATCGGCTATGACCTGACGGATACGAACCTGCGGGCTGGCGAAAGCCTGACTCTGCGCCCCTACTGGCGCGCTCCGCAAATCCCGGCGGATAATTACTCGCTGTTCATCCACCTGCTGCCAGCCGATTCGCCGCAGCCTGTCGCGCAGTACGATGGCACGCCGGCGTCAGAACGCCGCCTGCCGCTGACGTGGAATGACCCTGACGAGATTCTGATCGGCGTGGACGCTGTTCTGACCCTGCCGGCCGATCTGCCGCCGGGCGATTACCGGCTGGTGCTGGGCCTGTACAATTTTGTGACCGGGGCGCGCCTGCCCCTGGCCGGCGGAGCCGATACTTACGAAGTGGCGGTCGTATCTGTCAGCGGCGCTGGGTGATTCGCAGCCCTGCTGACGAACTCATCTTTGAACGTATTTTTCCGCAACACCCCCACCCGGCCTCCCCCGCCCCACAGGGACGCTGCGCAGAATTCGGGGGAGGTGGCTGCCGTAGGCAGACGGAGGGGGTGAACTCCCGTCGCTATAACTAACGCAGATCAATTCCCCAGGATTCCATCAGCGACTGATATTGGTGAACCACTGCAACAGCGCGGCAGCTTCGGTGCGGCTCGGCGCTTGAACGGGCGTGCCGTAATCCGGCTGGCGCTGGATGCCGAACGTTTCGGCGGCGGTGAACAGAGCCGCCGTTTCATCGGGTTCGGCGGCGGCAGGGCGCAGACCGCTGTTCACCGTGCGGGCCTGCTGAGCCGGCTGCATCAGCCAGTCCGCCAGCGCCTGAACCGCCTGCCGTTCGAGATCGGTGACCGGCCCGTTCCAGACCGCCAGCGGAAAATCGAGCATAAACTGGTAAGCCGGATAGCTGAACGTGAAGCTCTCGCTGTCGGTAAGGCCGCGCAGGTTGTTCAACCACAGATTTTCCGGCAGCAGGGCCATCGCCGCAGTCGCCGGACCGCGCGCTACCGCTGCCGCCGGGTCGCTGCCGAGGGTCTGGAAATTGGGCACGCTGGCGATAATCGGCTGCATCCAGCTACGAAAACCGGGGTCACGCACAGCATTGCCGGAAAGATCGCCGCTGTTGTGGTAGCTGGCCGCGCCCATAAGCAGCGTGCCCAAACCGCTCATGGTCATATTCGGTTGGGTAAATGCCAGATTGACGAATCCCCAGCCCGACTGCCCGCCCGGCAGCGCATCCCACCGCTGCGCGCTGGCGGCATTCTGGACAGCCTGCCAGTCGAAGACCCCGCCTGTGGCCGCTGCCGCAATCTCCACCCGGTTGCCATACCCGCCCCAGACCAGCGGCGTGCGCGCCAGTGATGGCACACGGACCGTGTAGCGATCTGCATAGTCAACCGATGCGCCGGACGTAGCGATCCAGACTGCCGGATGATTCTCCGGTGTGTAATTGGTGCCGCCCTGCCAGATCGGCAGATCATCCATGACCACGATATTAAACTGGATGCGCTGGGTCGCCCCGACCACCGGCTGCGTATCGTTGAAGCGGTTGATTGAATCGCGCAGCCAGCTTTCGGCCAGCGGGTTGATAACGGCGGTGAATTCAACCGGAGGCTGACTTTGCAGGAACTGGCTGATCCCGATAACAATCGCTGCAATCAGCACAAAAAAGATGACTACGATGGTGGTTCGTCTCATGGAAAGTGTCCATCTGTGCAGTGTTATCCCCATTAAGTTTACACCGTCCTGCCGCCTGACGCTCCCCTGATCCTTAAGGGTGTCTGCGCAGCCGCCGGAGGATGGATTGCAGGCGATTGGCGAATTGGGTCATCTGCGCCATAATTCCCCCCGCCTGATGAAACTCAGCTTGGAACGCGGCACTACTTTCAGGAGAGCAATAATGGACATTGCACAGGAATTCGCGTCGATCCCGGCGCGCTATCCCGAACTGCGCGGGCAGGTCGCCATTATCACCGGGTCGAGCCGGGGCATTGGACGCGGGATCGCGGCGCGGCTGGCGCGGGAAGGCATGAAGGTCGTCATTCACGGCCTCGACGAAACAGAAGTTCAGCAGACCAGCGAGGCGCTGCGGGCACAGGGCGCGGAAGCCCTGCCTGTCACCGGCAATCTGGCCGAAACCGCTGAACTCGACCGGCTGCTGGCCGAAACGCTGGCGGCCTTCGGCACGGTGGATGTGCTGGTGAACAACGCGGCTGATCTGCGCCGGATGCCGCTGGAGCAGGTGAGCGAAGACCTGATCGACTACCAACTGCGGGTGAATGTTAAAGCGCCGCTGGTGCTGGCGCAGCGGGCCGGGGCGATCATGCGTGCCAAAAAATACGGCAGCATCATCAATGTGACAACACCGGGCGCGGTGCGGGCGCATCTGCCGGGCCTGCCCTATGACATGACCAAAGGCGCAATCGACCCGATGACGCGGGCGCTGGCGGTGGAATATATTGCCGATGGGGTGCGTGTCAACGCCATCGCGCCGGGATGGACCAACACCCGCCTGCCGGCCAACAGCGAACTCAGCGGGCCGCGGCTCGAAGTCGCCCGGCGCACACCGATGGGCCGCCCGGTCGAGGTGCTGGAACTGGGGGCAGCGGTGGCCTTTCTGGCCTCGCCGGATGCATCCAGCGTCGTCGGACAGGTGCTTTACGTTGATGGCGGTGTGTCCATCCAGCTTCACCCGCCCGGCTTACCGATCTAGGCACGTTCAGGGTGCTGAGTGCCGAAGAAGCAGCATACGGCCCGCTACCAGCGTTCCCAATGGGCCACTTCGTCAAGGGGTTTGCGCCCGCCCTTGCCCTTGCCGGTGCGCGGGTGAGCCGGGTCAGGATAGCCGAACGAAATCAGGATATACGGTTTCCAGTCTGTCGGGAAACCCAGAAGTTCGCGTGCCCGGTCCGGCTCGTAGACGGTTCCCGGACACGACGCGATCCCCAGTTCATGGGCGGCCAGCATCATGTAGGTGGCGGCCTGCCCGGCATCGAACAGGTTGCGCCAGAAGTTCGTCTCCCGGTCAGGACTCAGGAGCAGGACGCACATAGCGGCGCCGGCCACGTGCCGCGTCGATCTGTTGATGGTGGCAAGTTCGGTCAGCATCGCCCGGTCACGCACAGCGATAAAATGCCAGGGCTGAGAATTGAACCCGCTGGGTGCGCGCCGGCCGGCATCGAGAATATGGCGGGCATCAGCATCGCTGACAGGCTGATCGGTGAATGCGCGAATCGAATGTTTGGTGCGAATCCCTTCCCAGATGTCCATATGGGGGACTACCAGTTGTCATCGCTGGCGAACGAGAACGGCACATCCAGCCGCAGCCAGGTGCGCCCGATGCGGAACAATGTCCCCGGACGCAGGTTGCTGCGCCCTTTGATGGGGTCCTTCTCCTTCTCGATGAATGTCCCGTTGCGGCTGCCGGCGTCTTCCAGCCAGAAAGTCAGGATGTACGGGTTGGCGACCGAATCGCTGGCTGTGACTGCCAGCGAGGTACAGCCCAGCCGGGCGTGCAGGCGCGATACCTGATTATCGTAGGGCAGCGCCACATCGCAGCCTTCGCGCCGGCCGATGGTAAACACCAGGTCCTCACCGATTTCCGGCTGGTCAAATTGCAGAATTTTGCCGTCCTGCGGCCCGCTCATGTAAGTGACGGAAATTTTTCTTTCGGAAGCCACGTTGCTCAATCCTCTTCCGTGATTTCCCGGCGCACGTGTTGCAGCTTTTCCTGGGACTGTTCGTGATGGGGGTTGATCGACAGCGCGCGCTCGAAAGCCTGCGCCGCCTTTTCGTACTCTTCCAGCATCATCAGGGCTTCGCCGTAATTGTGCCAGAACCAGCTATCCTTCTCGTTATAATACACGGCCAGTTCATAACAGGCCAGCGCCTCATCCCAGCGGCCCAATGCGCTGAAGGCCAGCCCCTGCCCGTTCCAGGCCCAGGCGTAGGCATCATCGAGTTCGAGCGCCTTCTGGTAGCTGTCGATGGCCGTTTCGTTATCGCCCATACGCCGCAGCACCTGACCGCGCCGCGCCCACAGAGTCGCGTTTTCCGGCTGCTGTTTGATGGCCTCATCGACCATCTGGAGCGCCTCCTGTTTGCGCTGCATATCCAGCAGCACATCAACCTGATTGATGTAGTACAGGATATTGGCCGGGTCGATCTGGCTGGCCCGCTGGTAGCTGGCGAGGGCTTCTTCCCGGTGTCCCAGCGCGTACAGCACCAGCCCGCGCCCGTTCCAGGCGTAATCATTGTCCGGGTTGAGCTTGAGCGCCTGATCGTAAGCCGCCAGCGCCTCCTGAAACTGCCCGCTGCGGCGCAGCGCCTGCCCGCGCTTGGACCAGCTATCCGCGTGCTGCGGGTTGAGTTTGAGCGCGTGATCGAGTACGGCCAGCGCGTCGGTCAGCCGGCCCAGAATGATGTACTCGTCACCCTGATTGTACCAGTACCATACGTCGTCGGGGTCGGCTTCTGCCGCCTGCTGGAAACTGCGCAGCGCCTCTTCGTGCTGGCCCAGACCGCTGAGGGTCAGGCCGCGTCCGTTCCAGGCCCAGGCGTAAGTCGGGTCGAGTTCAATCGAGCGCGTGTAGCTGTTGAGCGCGTCCTCAAAGCGATTGAGCCGCCGCAGCACCTGACCATGCTTGGCCCAGATGCGCGCATTCCGGTTGTCCAGCCGCAGCGCCTGATCCAGCAGATCGAGCGCCTGTTCGTAATCCTGCGTGTAGCTGACCAGCAAATCAGCCTGCGAGTAGATGTAGAGCGCGTCGGTAGGGGCGTACTTGCTGGCCTGCCGGTAAGCCTTCAGCGCCTCGTCGTAACGCCCCAGCGTTTCCAGCGTGATGCCCTGTTCGTGCCAGGCCCAGGCGTAATCAGGTTCGAGCCGCGTGGCCTGTCGGTAGGCATTGAGCGCCTCGTCATAACGTTTCAGGTTGCGCAGCGCGCTGCCCAGCCGCGCCCAGCTTTTGGCATGGTCGGGGTTCACACGGGTGGCCTTTTCCAGCAAAGGAACCGCTTCCTCAAAACGGTTGAGCCGGACCAGGATATTGCCCTGATTGTAGTGCGCGTGCCAGACGCCGTACTGCGCCGACTGCCGGTAGCATGCCAGCGCCCCTTCGTAGCGGCCCATACGTTCGTAGGCGATCCCCTGGCCCCTAATGACCCAACCCGAAGCCGGCTGCAGCGCCAGCGACCGAGCCTAGGCTGCCAGCGCCTCCTCATAGCGCCCCCCGGCCGGCCTCCCCGGCCCCCGCCGCCACCCGCCCGAAAGCGGAGACGGGTCCACCCCGCCACCCCGCCCCGC
>Ga0079224_100003361_pt1 | contig 20147 bp, 24 predicted proteins | sample Stecom2015_FD_80414 | JGI IMG/M metagenome (GOLD analysis project Ga0079224, IMG submission 80414) | Agricultural soil microbial communities from Utah to study Nitrogen management - Steer compost 2015 | ecosystem: Environmental > Terrestrial > Soil > Agricultural land | place: USA: Utah...
CGGTGCCGGACCAACGGGGCCAGCCGGCCCAGCAGATAGCGGGTGAGTTCCCCCGCGGCATCCGGTTGCAGCACCATCGGCGGCCGGACTCGTACCACGCGGGGGATGGCGCCGGTGTGGACCAGCTGGTCCAGCATCCGCTCCGCCGCTACCTTGTCGGCGCTGTACCAGTTGCCGGGGATGCCTTCAGTCGGCCACTCCTCCGGTACCTCCGCCGCGTGCTCCGGGTCGGGGGCGTACGCCGCCACGGACGACAGGTGGACCAGTTGCCCGACCCGGGCGCGGGTGGCCGCGTCGATCACATGGCTCGTGCCGAGTAGATTGGTGCGCCGCTGGCCACGCCGATGGTGGGCGCCGAGGATGTCCCAGGCCAAGTGCACCACTGCGGTGGCGTGGCGCATCAGTTCGGTCAGCGACGGGATGCAGGAGCGGTCCGCAAGGTCGCACGCCAGCCACTCGGCCCGGTCGTAGGGTGGCTGCGGGGGCGGTGGTCGGGTGGCGACCGCCCCGAGCGAGGTCACTTCGTCGTGCTCCTGCAGCAGCCGCAGCAGGGCGGTGCCGATGTTGCCGGTGGCGCCGGTGATCACGAGCCGCATGGCCGCTTCCGTGCCCCGGGCCGGCAGGATGAAACCCCGGCGCGGCATGAGGTGCGGTATGGCAGGTTTGTCACCTGCTCCGGGACGGTACTACCTGCGACATGGCGGAAGTGGAGCGGATCATCGAGGCGCCGATCGACCAGGTGTGGGTGGTGCTCGCTGATGGCTGGAGTTACTCCGACTGGGTGGTGGGCAACACCCACGTCCGGGACGTGGACCCGCACTGGCCGGAGGTGGGGGCCAGGCTGCACCACCAGGTAGGGGCGTGGCCGCTGCTGGTGGCCGATGTTTCGGTGGTGGAGGAGGTAGATCCGCCGCGGCGGCTGGTGCTGCGGGCGCAGTTGCGGCGGCTGGGACGGGGACGGATCACGCTTGAGTTGACGCCGTTGGCGGCGGATCAGACCAAGATCACCATGGAGGAGCACTTCGAGTCCGGTCCGGCGCGGTGGCTGATGATGAAGTTCAACGATCTGGTGCTGCACCAGCGGAACGCGGAGGGGTTGCGGCGGATATCGGACCTGGCCACGCGCAGGTACGCCGCCGAACAGGTGGGTACGTCATCTGGTTGAGCTGCCAGGTTTCATCCGGTTCATGGTGGGTCGACCGCTATCGTGACATTACCTCACTGCTATTCCTTAGCTACTCACAGTCATTGATGGTGAGTCGGGCCGCGCCCGGCGCTGAGAGGACCCACCGTGTTCAACCCATTGGAGCAGCAGGGCATCCCGCTGGATGAGCAGATCCGCAACTGGCGGGAGATGGACGTCATCCCGATCGACCCCGACGACGCTGACCCGTACACCCGGTGCCGCATCATCGCCATGAACGGCATCGAGACCGAGGCGGTGTTCTTCGACCACCACTTCATCCGGCATTGCCCTGACCCGGAGGTGCGGCGGCAGATCTCCTACCTGGGATACATCGAGGCGCAGCAGCAGCGGGTGGTCAATTGGCTGCTGCCCGGCATCCCCAGCGCGTTGGAGACCGCGATCGCCTACGAGCAGGTGGCGGTGGACCTGACCGCCTGGGTGGCGCGGATGGAGCCGGACCCGTACCTGCGGCAGGCGTACGAGTTCGGGGTCCTGGAGGACTTCGACCACCTGTACCGGTACGCCAACCTGTTCGAGTTGGTGGAGCGGCGCAAGGCCGAGAAGGTGGTCGACCAACTCACCGAAGTGATGCCGGGCCGTCCCACCCTCGTCCAGCATCGGCATCCCATGGACAACGTGCGTGATCCGTACGACCGGACCGCGGTTTCGCCACTGTCCAAACTGCACGCGTTGACCATCACGGCAACCGAGCAGCAGACCATGAACTTCTACATGAACGTCGGTCCACAGTACATGGAGCCGATCGCGCGCCAGTTGTATCAGGAGATCGCGCTGATCGAGCAGGAGCACGTCACTCACTACGAGTCGCTGCTCGACCCGGGTGAGACCTGGTGGGAGATGCTGGTCAACCACGAGTACAACGAGTGCTACCTGTACTACTCGTTCATGCAGCAGGAGACGGATCCGCGGGTGAAAGCGATCTGGGAGCTGCATCTGAACATGGAGCTGACCCATCTGCAGATCGCCTGTGACCTGATGCGCCGGCACGACGGACGGGAACCGGCCGAGATCCTCGCCCCGGCTCTGCCGGAGCCGGTCACGTTCGAGCCGAACAAGGAGTTCGTACGGCATCTGCTCGCCACTCAGCTTGATCTGACCACGTTGGGCGCGGGGTACGTGCGGGAGCAGCACGAGCGGTTCCAGCAGATGCAGCAGCAGATCCACGGTGGCCAGAAGCCCCCCAGCGAGCGGGTGATCGACATGCACCGGGACAAGTTCGGGGAGGACTACCGGATCGAGCCGGAGGGCGCCCACCCGGTCCAGACCCTACGGCAGTGAGGAGTAAGCCATGCCGGAAGACGTGGTCGATCTGCTGCTCGCCCAGCATGCCCGGATCGAGGAGCTGATGCGGGAGGTCATGCGCAGCGACGGGATCGAACGACAGGAGCGGTTCGAGGAGTTGGTCCGACTGCTGGCGGTGCACGAGGCCGCTGAGGAGCAGGTGGTGCACCCCCGGGGGCGGCAGTTGGACGACGTCGGGGAAGCGGTGATCGACGCCCGGTTGGAGGAGGAGTACGGCGCCAAGCAGCTGCTGGCCGAACTGGCTCGGGACGGCACCGACCATCCCCAGTTCGAGGAGCGGTTCCTGGCGCTGCGTACCGCGGTGCTCATGCATGCCAAGCGGGAGGAGCGGTACGAGTTCCCGTACCTGACGTGGGAGTTGGATGAACGCTCTCGGCAGCGCCTGGCGGAGGCGGTGCGGGCGGCGGAGCGGCTAGCCCCGACCCGTCCTCATCCCGGCACCGAGTCGGCCCTGGTCAGCATGTTGGCCGGCCCACCGCTCGCGGTGCTGGATCGCGCACGGGACGCGGTCCGGGAAATCATGGACGGTCACCGGCGTCGGTAGCGGAGCTGTCGCTGTGAGGCATCTTGGCTGCTCGCTGTCGGGGCAGAGTGGAGTTCCGGGGAGGGAATGCGGCCCACGAGGGGGAATGTGGGATGGATCCCGCTTGCCGGCAACTGAGGTTAGGCTAACCTAACGACACGCGGTCGCGGGGGGTGGATCGGTGGCAGGTGGCGTTCCCGGGCTACCGGCGGCGAGGCCGGCCGGAGCACGGTAGTCCGCCGGGTCCGGTTTATCCCCGTCACCACCGGGTAGCGGCCGGGAATGATGCGTAACGTCCTGGCCGGCATGCTGGCCGGTGCCGCCGGCACCACCGCCCTGAACGCGGTGACCTACCTCGATATGGCGGGGCGGGGTCGGCCGGCGAGCCACACCCCGGAGCAGACGGTGGAACGGATGGTCGGCATGGTCCACGTCGATGTGCCCGGCCAGGGAGAGCAGCGGGTCAATCGGCTGACCGGACTGGGGGCGTTGGCCGGTATCACCACCGGGGTGGCGGTGGGGGCGCTGGCTGGGCTCGCCCGGGGGCTGGGGGCCCGTCCGGGGCCGATCGCCGGTGCGATGGTCCTCAGTGGGTTGGCGATGCTCGCGGCCAACGTGCCGATGGCGGTGCTCGGGGTCAGTGACCCACGGACCTGGTCGGTGAAAGACTGGCTGGCCGATGTGGTGCCGCATCTGGCGTACGGCGCGGTGACCCAGGCCACGTTGACAGCGATAGACGAGTCCGTTATTGACCGCTATTGACGGGTGAACGGTGTACTCCAGATCACAGGTGAACGTTCACAGTGTGAACGCTGCCCAACTGTGACCTTCCGTTGATCTGCTGCTGTCATGCCTGCGGCAGAATAGGTGGCCAACTGGATGGCTGATGGTTGACCAGATATGTCTATTTGGACATTTGGGTCGCCGGGGAGCCAGGTCACAAGGAGTACACGCTCATGAGAAGAAGACTGACGACCCTTGCGGTCGCGGGTACTGCGGCGTTTGCCTTGGTGCTGAGCGGCTGCGGTGGCTCGGGTGGGGAGGGGACCACCAGTCGTGGCTTTGACGACTGCGTGGAGAACCCGAACACCTGCAACAGCGGCGAGCGGGCCGAAGGCGGGGAAATCGTCTGGCTGTTGGATGGCCCGGCGAACGCATACTTCCCGTGGTCGCCGGAGGGCGGCTCGGTGTACACCGTCCAGGCGATCCAGGGGATCCTGCCTTACTTCGGGCAGTTCATGCCGGACGGCACCTACCAGTACAACTGGGACGTCCTGGCGGAGGAGCCGGTCAAGCTCAGCGACGACCCGCTCACGGTGCAGTTCAAGATCCGCGAGGAAGCGGTCTGGAACGACGGCACCCCGATCAACGCCGATGACGTCATCATCCTCTGGAAGATGAGCACCTCCGAGAAAGAGGGGCACTGCATCGGCTGCCGGCCCCGTTCGACCGGCATGGATATCATCGCCAACGTCGAAGGGTCCGACGACGGCAAGACCGTGACCATCACCTACAAGGACGAGGTCGCGGACCCGGAGTGGTTCACCTTCGGTAGCGTGCACAACATCATCGGTGGTCTGCCGCCGGCGCACGTGGCGGAGCAGAACGGGTGGGACATCAACGACCCGGAGGACCTCGGGGAGTACTTCGAGTTCCTCAACGACAACCCGCCCACCTTCTCCGGCGGGCCGTACATCATCGAAGAGTTCGTCATCGATGAGCACGTGATCATGGTGCCGAACCCGAACTGGTACGGCGAGACCCCGGTGACCCTGGACCGGGTGATCAAGCGGTTCATCGACGGCGCTGAGGACACCTGGGTGCCGGCGCTGCGTAACGGTGAGCTCCACGGTGGTTCCCCGTCCGGCTGGCCGGCGGACGTGATCCGGGAAATGCTGGGCATGGACAACATCCGGGTGCACATGCACCCCGGCCCGTCCTGGGCGCACGTGGACATCAACCTGGACAACAAGTGGCTGGGTGAGCACAAGGCGCTCCGGCAGGCGATCTTCACCGCGATCGACGCGCAGGACATCGTCGACCGGGTGTTCGGGGACCTGTTCCCGGACGCCACCGTGCGTACCAACCACGTCCACGGCCCGAACAGCCCGTACCACAAGGACCACATCACCGGCACTGGCTACGGCAGCGGTGACATCGAGCGGGCCCGGCAGATCCTGGCCGACGCCGGCTTCGAGGGGTACGACGGTGGCGCGGGCGCCCTGACCTACGAGGGCGAAACGGTTGGTCCGTTCCGGCTGCGCGCTGGTCAGAGCCCGGCGCTGACCACCTCTCTCCAGCTGCAGCAGGCCGCCCTGGCCGAGATCGGGATCGAGGCGATCATCGAGCACACCGACAGTCTCGGTGAGACGCTCACCAGCCAGGACTACGACATCATGCAGTTCGGCTGGAGCGGTGCCCCGACCTTCTACGGCACCGGCGCCCAGTACTGGGAGTGCGGCAGCGGTAGCAACTTCGGTAACTACTGCAACGAAGAGGTCGACGCCCTGATCGAGCAGGAGCGGAAGGCCAAGACGCTGGATGAGTCGGCCGAGCTCCACGACCAGATGATGGAGATCGTGATCGACGACGCCTACGTCCTGCCGCTGTACGACACCCCGGTGTTCATCTTCGTCACCGAGGACTACGTCGGTGTGCGGGACAACACCAACTCCAGCCTGCGGGCGCTGTACTCGCAGAACGAGTGGGGCCTGGCGGTCACCAAGTAATCGGTAACCACTAGTTGCCATCGTGGGCCCGGGTGTCGCTCGACACCCGGGCCCACGCCTGTTTGTCGGGGCGGTCAGGTAAACCAGATACCGTTGCCAGCATGCGATCGGAGCGATTGTGTGGGCTGCTCGCGGAACCGGAGCGGCTCGCGGTATTTGCATCGGTGGTGCTCGGTGCCACCACCGCCGATGACGTGGCCTCGGCCACTGGATTGGACGAACGGACCGTCGCGGCCGCTCTGCGTCGACTCACTCGCGGTGGTCTGGTCGAGTCCGGGGAGGGTGGTCTGGCGGCGCGCTCCGACGCATTCAAGGAGGCGGTCCGGGCGACCGTGCCGAAGCCGGAGCCGGCCGAACCACTAGACCCGGACCCAGCCCGGAACGCGGTGCTGCGGACCTTCATCCAGGACGGGCGGTTGGTCCAACTACCGGCTGGCTGGCAGAAGCGCCGAATCGTGCTGGAACATATCGTGATGTCGTTCGAGCCCGGGATCAAATACCCCGAGCGGGAAGTGGACGCGGTGCTGCGGGCCTGGTACCCGGATCACGTCACGCTACGACGGTACCTTGTGGACGAAGCACTGCTGGCGCGGGAGCGCGGCGTCTACTGGCGGATCGGCGGCCCGGTGTGGGTCTAGCGGGATGGGGGAGGGAGAGCACATGAGCGGGGAAACCGAGCGGCCGGGGTGGCACTATCCCCCCACCGCGCGGGAAGACGTGGTGGAGATCCGGCACGGGGTGGCGGTCGCCGACCCGTACCGCTGGTTGGAAGACCCGCACTCTGACCGCACCCGGGAGTGGGTGGCGGCGCAGCAGGCGCTCACCGAGCGGTACCTGGCGACGTTGCCGCAGCGGGCGTGGTTCACCGAGACGTTGACCGCGCTGGTCCGTCGCCCCTCCGCCGGCACCCCGGACAAACAGGGCGGGGTCTATCTCCGTCTCCGAAACGACGGCTGGTGGGAGCAGGATCGGTTGTTCATGGCCGAAGACCTGCCCAGCCTGCTCACCGGGGGCCGGCTGCTGTTGGATCCGGCGGAGTTCGACCCGCAGGGGCGGGTGTCGTTGCACGGGGTGTCGGTGAGCCCGGATGGCGCCTGGTTGGCGTACGGCCTCAACGAGGCCGGTAGCGACTGGATTGAGTGGCGCGTCCGGTCACTGGCCACCGGAGTGGACACTGACGACCGGGTGACCCGGTCCAAGTTCTGCCAAGTCGAATGGCTGCCGGACGCCAGCGGCTTCTTCTATTGGGGTTACCTGGAGCAGATCGAGGCGAGCGGGGACAACCCGGCCGCGCTCGGCGCCGGCCAGCTGCGGTTGCATCGGCTGGGCACCGATCAGGCCGACGACGAGGTGGTGTCCTACCGACCGGAGGCCCCGCGGGAACGCGCCGCCGCCCAGGTGACCGAGGACGGCCGGTGGCTGGTCCTCACGTACGTGGAAGGGACGGCCCGTCGGAACCGGGTGGCGGTCCGGCGGATCGGTCCGGACGGCCAGCTCGGCCCGCTGCAGCCGGTGGTGGCGGAACCTCGGGCCCACTATGCGCTGGCCGGCAGCGACGGCGACCTGCTCTATCTGCGCACCGATGACGGAGCGCCCCGGTATCGACTGCTCGCGGTGGACCTGGCGGCGCTGGCGGCGGGGGAGGACGGGCAGCATGGCCCGGACGGCCCCGCCTGGCGGGAACTCGTGCCCGAGCGGCCGGAAGTGCTGAACCACGTGGAACGGGCCGGGGACGGGTTTGTGGCGATCTATCTCGACGACGCCAGCCACCGGGTCTACCGGGTGACGCGGGACGGGAGGGCGCGGGACGAGGTCAAGCTGTCCGGCCCGGTGACCGTGCTCGGGTTGTCGGCCCGGGCCGGAGACGACGAGGTCTTCCTGGGGACGACCACGTTCGTGGAGGAGCTACGCGCCCACCGGCTCGACATGGGCACCGGGGAGATTGAGCCACTGCCACTGCCGGACTCGACGCCGTCCGGGTTCACCACCCCGCCGGTGACGGTGGAGCGGGTCCGGGCGACCAGCCGGGACGGCACCGCGGTGCCGTACTTCCTGGTCCGTCGAGCGGACCTGCCGTCCGACCGTCCCCGACCGACCCTGCTGTACGGGTACGGCGGGTTCAACCAGGCGATCACCCCGACCTTCCGGGCGGCGTGGCCGGCGTGGTTGGCCGCCGGGGGAGTGCTGGTGGTGGCCAACCTGCGCGGCGGCGGGGAATTCGGACGGCAGTGGTACGAGGCCGGCACCCGGGAGCGGAAGCAGAACGTGTTCGACGACTTCATCGCGGTCGCCGAGCACCTGGTGGCCACCGGGGTGACCACCCGGGAGCAGTTGGCGCTGCATGGCCGCAGCAACGGCGGGTTGCTGGTCGGGGCGGTGATGACCCAGCGGCCGGATCTGGCGGCGGTGGCCTTGCCGATGGTCGGGGTGCTGGACATGCTGCGGTTCGACCAGTTCACCATCGGCTGGGCCTGGGTGTCCGACTACGGTGATCCGCAGGTGGCGGAGGATTTCCATGTGCTGCGGGCGTATTCGCCGCTGCATCAGGTCCGCCCCGGCGTCGCGTACCCGGCCACCCTGGTGCTCACCGGCGACCACGACGACCGGGTGGTACCGGCGCACAGCTACAAGTTCGCCGCCGCCTTGCAGCACGCGCAGGCGGGGGCAGCGCCGGTGCTGATGCGGGTGGAGCCGGCCACCGGCCATGGGGTGGGCAAGCCTCGGGGACGGGTCGCGGTCGAGACCGCGGATCTGTTGGCGTTCGCGGCCGCACACACCGGGCTGGATCCGACCGCGGCGAAGTCAGCGGGGTAGCAGCGGCCCCAGCGGCCCCAGGTCGAGGTTCAGGTCCTCTTCGGTCAGACCGAAGTAGTCCCGGAGCTCGGCCATGGTCTGCTCCAGGTCCAGCAGGGTGCTGCCCAAGCGCTCCACCTGCTCCTCGGAGAGGTCGCCGTACTCCAGTCGCCGCAGCGCCTGGCGCTCCATCAGCTGTCGCAGCAGCTCGACGATGGTCAACACCAGCGCGACCAGGCCCTGCTCCGGGGAGTCCACCTCCACCCGGGAGCGGCCGAGTAGGTCAGAGGTGGTCATGGTCACTCCACGGGTCCGCGGGGGTGGGGCCGGTCGGCGGGCGGGGCAGGCCGTACAGGTCCGGCCGTACCGCCGAGATCAGCGCCCGCAGCGAGACGTGCACCAGGTCGATGTCGGCGATGGAGAGGGTGACCTCACCGGTCAACACCACTCCCTTGGCGAGGACCCGGTCGAGCAGATCCACCAGCGCCACCGGTTCTTCCGCCAGCAGCCCGGGCGGGTACGGGTGGACCGGGTCGCCCTCCACCGGCCCGACCGCGGTCGGCAGCTGGGTCTGACCGGTCATGGCGACTCCTCCGGAATGAAGGAGTACGCCGGCCACGGGCCGGTCAACCGCAGCCGCAGCCCCGGATTGGCCTCCGCACACTGCTGGACGGCCGTGCGGAACTCCGCCACCCGGTGGTTGTCCACCAGATAGGTGGAGTTGCGGATCAGCCTCGCCTTGTCGTCGTCACCGGCCCCGGTCGACTTCGGATGGGCCACCGCCACCGCCAGCGGGGCCAGGGTCTGTTCGATCTGCTGGACCTGGGCGAGCGCCGCCGCCCGCGCCTGCTGTTGCCGGATGCGCTCCTGGCGGCGCCGCAACAGGTAGGCGGTGCCGGGGCGCCCCGCTACCACCGCCCCCACCGGTTCCGGGGTGGTCGGGTTCGGCTCCGGGGCGGCCTGATAGATCCGGAGGCCCCATTCTGCCCGCCCCCGCACCCGGGCCAACGCCGCGGTCAGGTGGTCGGTGCGTTGCCGAAGCAGCTGCCGGACCCGGTCGTCGTCGCTGAAGACGGTCCCCAATCGAAGTGGCACCACCGGGGCGTGGGGCAGCAGGGCGGCCACCACCCGGTGGTGGCCCCGCACCAGCTGGGCCAACTCGTCGGTGGGGGCGCCGGTCGGGTCCCGCTCCAGCCAGCGCCGCGGCACCGATCCGACCACCGCGCCGATCGGTGCCTCCGCCAGCAACCGGAGCGGTTCGCCGGCCACCCCGGTCAGGTCGGCCAACGGTGGAGCGGAGTCGGCCGGCACCACCGCGTACAACCAACTGGCCAGATCAGTCATAGTCCGCCTCCCTGGTCCGCGCCGCCTGGTCGTCCTGGTCGTCGGAGCGCGCTTGGCCGCTCTCCAGTCGGCGTTCGGCCGCGCGGGAAGACAGCATCGGATCGTGCTCCCACCAGTCGATCCCCAGCTCCCGGGCCCGGTCCACGGAGGCGACCACGAGCCGGAGCCGAATCGTGAGTAGCTCGATGTCCACCAGGTTGACCCGGATATCTCCGGCGATCACGATCCCCTTGTCCAGGACCCGCTCCAGCACATCGGCCAGATTGGACGGTTCGGGGCGTAGCAGCGAGGGATCAGCGGGAGTGTGTTGCCAGGTAACGGTTTCGGGCAGGGAACTAGTCACATCCACTCCTCCCCGACCCGGCCTCGGTGGTAGCGGCGCACCCGCCGGAACCCGACCGGTTCCCCGCTGTGATCCAGAGTCACTTCGTAGCAGCCGATCACGTCGGTAGTGGCCGGCACCCGGGCCAGCTCGAGGAGCTCCCCGGTGACGGTCCAACCGTCCTCGGTGCGCTCCACCCCACTGATCACCTCAGGGGTTTGACCGAGCATTTCGTTCAGGTACTCCACCGCCTGCGTGGCGGCTTGCCGGGCATCGATACCGGAGTTCTGCTCCGACCCGTTGTCGTGTTCCCGAGGCCGCTCACCCTTGCCCGCCATCGCGTCGCCTCATCCTTTCTCCCGCTCCGGGTCCGGTCCCGCCGGCAGCTCCGGTTCCGGACCGTCCTTCAGCTCCGCTACCAGTGCGGCGTACCGCTCGGGGGTGAGGTCACCGCTGCGTACCGCCTCATCGAGATCGGCGAGCCGGCTGACGGTTATCTCCTGCCTGGTCAGGTCCGCCTCCGCCTCCTGCCGGATCTGTTCGGCCAACCAGAGCACCCCTCGCACCGGGGTCAGCGGCCAGGTCAGCAAGAAGCTGAACATCGCATCGGCTCCTTACCGGTCATCAAGGACGGTCGGTCCGCCGATGGTGTCCGTGGCGAGCTCATCCGCAAAGTGGTACGCCGCCATGGGGCCGAGCACCTGCAGCCGGGCCCGCTCCCGCCAGCGGTGGGCCAAGGTGGCGGCGGCCGCCTCGAACTCACTGATGCGGGAGCGCGCCACCAGGCACACCACATCCCCGACTCGTTCGGGGTCAGTTCCGGGGTCCGGCACTACGTGGATCCGGGCCGCGTGCTCGCGGACGGTCTCCACCACCGCCGCCAGGTCCGGGCTCCGTTTACCGGCCACCGCGGCGGCGACCAGCTCGCCGAGTTGGAGCCGCCCCGCGCCGTCCCGGCCGGGCGGCTGTCGCCGTACCCGCTGGTGCAGCCGCGCCAGCCGGGGCTGCTCGACGAGCACCTCCCGCACCACCGCGTCCGGGCGGTACCGCATCCGCAGCACCAGCTGGACCAGGCCGGTCAGCGCGGCCAGCGCAGCGGTGTAGGTGTCGTAGCGAAGGGCCAACACCTCGGTGGCGACCGCCGTCGGCGTGGCCAGGATGGTGCCGAACCGGATCGGCAACACCGGGCCGGTGGCGGCGAGCCGATCCAGCGTGTCGGCGTACCCGAGCAGCTGCGCGGTCGGGTGGTGCGGCGGAGGTGGAACAGGGCGGATCAGCCCGGCCAGCTCCCGGTGGTACACGAACTGGCAGCCGGGCGGCAGGTCGTCCAAGGCCGCTGCGGCCAGCTCCCTCGACAGGATCCCGTACAGGTAGCAGGGGTGCTGCGCGGGATCATCGGAGAGGCCGGGACCTCCGTCGGGGGGAGCGGACAGCGTACCGGGACGGGTGCTCATCCTTCACCCCGTTCCGACTTTCCCTTGCCGCCGCCGAGCTTTTCCTTCACCTTGTCCTTGGCTTCCCCGACCTTCTCCTGCACTCCCTCGGCCGCACCCCGCACCTTCCGCTGGCTGCCACCTTCGACCGCCCCGCCGAGCAGTTCCGGCACCCCGGTGGTGGGGGCGGGTGCGAGCACCACCCGGTCGACGGTCTCGGCCCACCGCAGATAGGTGTCCACACTGGCCACAACGATGCGGGCGTCGATGGTGAGCAACTCCAGGCCGAGCAGTGAGACCCGGACAAACGCGTCTACTACCAGTCCTTTGTCAAGGATGATGTCGACGACTTCGGCCAAGCCGCTGGCGCGTGGGCGCTCCAGGTATTGGTTAGTGCTCGTCACTACCGTCACGCGTACCGCCCTCCGCTTCCTCCGCGGACGACGGTTGCTCGGCTGACTCCCCGTCCCGCGGTGGCTCGCTGGTCACCTCGCTGTCGTGGATCTCGCCGCGCCAACCCTGCACCTCCTCTGGGTGCAGAGCCACCTGGGTCATCACGTGCCGCCGGAAGTGCTTGAGTTCCAAGCGGACCCGTCGGCCCTGGGCGCGCCAGAGATTCGCAGTCTTCTCAAAGAAGCCCTGCGGGTAGTATTCCAGCACCACCAGGTTTTGTCAGGTTTGGCCCAATTTCGTGGAAAGTCACCGTGCCGTTGACGTACCCCTTGGCCCCCTCCGACTGCCATACGATCCGCTGGTCCGGGACCTGATCGATGATGGTGGACTTCCAGTCCCGGTGCGACCAGAGGATCTTGCCGCGCCACTTCAGCTCGGTGTCCGACTCCTGCTCGACCTTCTCCACCTGCTTCATGAAGCCGGGGAAGTCAGTGAACTGCGTCCACTGGTTGTAGGCGACGCTGACCGGTACGCCGATGTCGATGTCCTCGACGATGTTGGTCACCTTGGCGTGGCCCCCACTGGTAGCCCCGCCGCCGCCCGCCGCCTCCTTGACCTTCTCGGTGGCCTGCTGGGCGGTCTGCTTGGCGGTCTCCACCCCGGCCCCGGCCACCTTCTTGGCCACCCCACCGGCGCCGCCTGCGGCACCGCCGATCATCTCTTTACCCTTGTCCAGCAACGCGCTGGTCGCTTTTTGCCCGAGCCCACCAAGCCGGCCCGTCATCTGTTGGGTGACCCGTTTCCCGGCCACCTTCATCAGCTCTCCCAGCTCGGACTTCAATCGGTCCGTAGGGAGTTTGTCGGCGATCTTCTCACGGGTCGAAGTCTGTTCGGCCACCTGCCTCACCTCCGTCCGCGGACGCCGGTCGGCCGCCCACTCACCCGAGCACTCGGAGACCGGCGGGAGTGGTCATCCCCCGAACCGCCCTGGCCACGGCGGTCACGGTCGGGCGGATTGCCCGTTGCCTCAGCCGACGCCTCCTCGGTCGCGGCGGTTTCTTTGTGGGCCGGCGCACCGCCCGGTGGCTTCACGTCGCTGGCGGCGGTATCCGACTCTTCGTCGGCTGGTTTCTCCGGCTCTTCCTCCGCCTTCGGTTCGTCTTCCGCCTCGGCCTCCGGCTTTTCTTCGGTCTCGGCCTCCGGCTCCTCCTCGGCCTCGGCCTGCGGCTCTTCTTCCGCCTCGCCCTCTGGTTCCTCCTCGGCCTCGCCCTCCGGCTCCTCCTTCGCCTCGGCCTCCGGTTCCTCCTTGGCTGCTGCCTCCTCCGGCTCGCCCTCCGCCGGTTTGTGGCCGTCAGCTCGCAGAGACTCGGTGGTGGCATGGATGCGTTCGGTCAATCCCTCCATGCCGGTGTGGAGCGCGCCCACCACCGCCTCCCGGCCCTGACCGATGAGTTTGCGGACTTCCGGGGAGGAACCCACCGCTGCCAACGCCAACAACCAGCGGGCCTTCCGGAATCGCCCGAGCAGATAACCGCCGGCCAAGCCCAACGCGACCCGGGTACGGGTTTCCATCGCTACCGCCACCTCCGACTGGGTGTTCGACTCGCCCGGGCTGACATGCGCCACACCGGGCGATCCCCGAGACGGTTACCCGGACCGGGGAGACCGGAAACTGCCCCAGCCGGCCGGTGACCCTTCCTAGACTGAAGTCATGGCCGGGCCGAACGAGCAGGTCGCGGCGCTGCTGCAGGAGTACGCCGACCTGATCTCCATCACCGGTGGTGAAGAGTTCAAAGCCCGGGTGTACGAACGGGCAGCGCGAGCGGTGGCCGGCTACCCCACGGACGTATCCACCCTCGACCAGGACGAGCTGCAGCAGATCCCCAGTGTCGGGGCCTCCATCGCGGAAAAGATCTCGGAGTACGTACACACCGGGCAGATGCCGGCGATCGAACAACTGCGGGCCCAGGTACCGGCGGGGATTCGGGAACTCATCAAGATCCCCACCCTCGGCCCCAAGCGGGCGAAGGTGCTGCACGAGCAGCTCGGCATCTCCTCGGTGCCGGAACTGGCCGAGGCGATCGACGCCGGCAGGTTGGCGGAGCTGCGCGGATTTGGTCGCCGTACGGAAGAAAACCTGCGCCACGGAATCGAGTTGTTGCGCGCCGCCGGCCAGCGTGCGCTCCTGCCCGTGGCGATGTCCCTAGCCGAGGAAGTGGTGGCGGCGCTGTCAGCGGTGCCCGGATGCGTGCGATGCACGTACGCCGGTTCACTGCGGCGGATGCAGGAGACCATCGGCGACGTGGACGTCCTCGCCGCCGCCGATGACTCCGCCCCCCTGATGGACGCGTTCACCCGACTGCCGCGGGTCACGGAAGTGATCTCCCATGGCCCCACCCGCTCCTCCGTGCGGACCGACGCGGGCTTGCAGGTCGACCTACGGGTGGTGGAACCGGCGGTGTGGGGAGCCGCCCTGCAGTACTTCACCGGCTCCAAAGCCCACAACATCCGACTGCGGGAGATCGCGCTACGCGCCGGGTTGACCTTGTCGGAGTACGGGCTGCACCGCACCGACGACGGGGCGCTGGTGGTGGCCGAGACCGAGGAGGAGGTGTACGCCCGGCTCGGGTTGCCGTGGATCCCGCCACCGTTGCGGGAGGATCGGGGCGAGATCGAAGCCGCGCTGGCGGGCGAGCTACCGGAACTGGTGCGGTGGGAAGACCTTCGCGGCGACCTGCACAGCCACACCGATCTCACCGACGGGGTGGCGCCGCTGTCCGAGCTGGTCGCCGCGGCCCGGGACCGCGGGTTCCGGTACTTCGCGATCACCGACCATGCCAAGGATCTGCCGATGCAGCGGATGACCGACGAGAAGATGCTCGCGCAGCGGGAGCAATTGCGGCAGCTGGACACCGGTCGGATGGTGCTCCTGCACGGCACCGAACTGAACATCGGTCCGGAGGGAGAGGTGGACTGGGACGAGGACTTCCTGGCCGGGTTCGACCTGTGCATCGCCTCAGTCCACTCGCACTTCCAACAGCCTCGGGAACAGCTCACCCGCCGGCTGATCCGAGCCTGTGAGCACCCGTACGTGAACGTGCTCGGTCACCCGACCACCCGCCAGATCGGCCGACGTCCGCCGCTGGACGTCGACTACGACGCGGTGTTCGAAGCCGCGGCGCGAACCGGCACCGCGCTGGAGATCAACAGCTATCCGGATCGGCTGGATCTACCGGACGAGTGGATTCAGCGGGCCCGACGGTACGGCGTCCGGTTCGCGATCAACACTGACGCCCACGCCCCTACCCACCTGGATTACCTGCGGTACGGCGTCGGCATCGCCCGCCGCGGCTGGTTGACCGCCGCCGAGGTCATCAACACCTGGCCCCTGTCTCGTCTGCGGAAATTCGTGGCCGCGAAACGTCGAAAGGCTCACCGGTGAGCGACGCCCCGGGAAGCCGACGCCGCCGTCACCGGTGAGCGGGAGGCGAGGCCTCTGTCTCGCCCACCATCCTCTGCTCGCGCTGCCCTCACTCGGGACGGAACCGACCCATGATCCCTCGAGCGGTCGCACGTGGACGATAAGACTGCACCAGGTACGAGCCGCAGGCGATGTTCGCCCCCGCGAGGAACGGCACGAGATACTGGGCGATCCGCTGTCGACGTTGCCACTGCGCGATGTCCGGCGGGGTGTGGGGCGTGGGGGTGGTGGCGTCCTCCACGTCGATGTGCTGCTCCCGCTCCCGCGCCTGCTCCGCGAGCTGGGCAATCTTCCCGCCACAGTAGGCGGAGTAAGCGGTGGCGGCGATCCCGGCAATGGTCAAGCCCGCTTTCAGCGCACCCACCGAGCCGAACGATCGCTGGGCGGCCAGCCGGTCAGCACTGCTACGAGTGAGTTGCAGCCCGGCCAGGACGGTCATCGCGATTCCGGTCCACTGCAGTGGGCTGAACCGAGCCCAGGCACTCTTGGAGACGGTGATCCGGTCGAACTCGTTGCTGAGGTCACGCCCAGCTTTATTGACCCCGGTCGCACCCATCAGGGTACCGCCGAACCACATCGCTGATCCGAGGTCATGGACCGCCTGCGCCACGGCGTGGTTATCGGTCTGGGGCATGTGTTTCCTCCATATCTGCGGTAATCACGCTGCCCCGTACCCAGCGGATCGACCAGCAAACCCCACCCCGGGCGGTGAGCCGGCTGCGGTCAGCCGGCCCACCGCCTCCCGCCCCCTCACGGTCTGCGGCTAGGAGGTGGCGGCCCCTGCGGGAGTTGGCGCCAGCTCATCCCGGAAGCCGACCCGCCACGACGGGTAACGCGGCTCCCAGCCGAGTTCCTGCCGGGCGTGGGTGTTACGGGAACCACGTACCTCGGTCATCATCCGAATGCCCTGTTCACCGAGCAACGGCCGGGCCAGCCACACCGGCACGCGGCGCGGGGGCCGGGCCCCCACCACCTGCGCCAGATAGGGCAGCCAGTCGGCCACCCGGGCCGGCTCATCATCGACCACATTGTATCGTCCATGGGCGGTAGGGGAAGCCAGCGCCGCCACCGTCGCCTGAGCGACATCGTCAATATGGACGAACGACCAGACCCCACCACCGTTTCCGACGATCGGGATCCGCCTACGCCGCACCATCGTCACCACCTCCCCGTCGGCGCTGATCGCGGTGCCGGGGCCGTAGAACAGGCCGTACCGCAGGACTATCCCGGTGATCCCGGTGGCCGAGGTGACCGCTTCTTCCAGCTGGGCGATCGCGGCCAGAGTCTGCCGGGCGCTCGGGGCCGGGTCTGGATCCAGCGGATGCTCCTCGCCGTGGGCCGGGCCACCGGTACGGGCGTTGGTCCAGCCGGTGAAGCTCTGTGCCAGGAAGCGCTCCGCCCCGACCTGACGCGCCGCCGCCAACAGGTAGTCCACCGCCCGGGTGCGTAGCTGGTTGGTGGTCTCGAAGTCCCGGTCCAGCCGTTTGAAATCAGCCGCGGGATTGAGGCGGGTCAGCTGATGGATCACCACCTCGGGCTGGGTCGCCTCGAGCGCGGCGAACACCGCCTTCCGGTTCAACGCGTCCAGCACCACCGGCTGGCCACCGGCGCGAGTGATCTCACCGGCGCGCGCCGGTGAACTGGTCGTCCCGATCACCGTGTGGTCGCCGTTGGCCAGCAGCCGCACCAGCCGCCGGCCGATGAGCCCGGTGGCTCCCGCGATGAAGATTCGCATGGCACTGTCCTCTTTCTCGGTGAGTCCGGGCAGGGCCGCCCTTACCTCGGGCGGGGCACGCCCTCCTCTCGTACCCTGGTGACGGATTCACCCGACAGTCTGTGACACCCGGCCCCGGTGACGGTGCCGGCCACCGGGCGTGATTGCATCGGGGCATGACCGGCGGCAACCCCCTGCCAGACGGTGACGCCCCCTCGCCCCGCAGTCACCCACCGGACGCGCTGCGCCGGCTGATGTTCTCAGTGGCCTATCGGATGCTCGGCAGCGTCAGTGACGCCGAGGACGTGGTCCAGGATGCGGTGGAACGGATGCATACGCAGCCACGGGAGATCCATTCCCCGCAGGCGTGGGCGGTAACCGTGACCACCCGGCTGGCGATCGACGCCTTACGCTCCGCCCGCCGGCGCCGCGAGCGGTACGTGGGGGTGTGGCTGCCGGAGCCGTGGCTGGTCGACGAAGGCGCCGATCCGGCCCGCCGAGTCGAGCAGGACGAGACCCTGTCCATGGCGTTCCTGGTGGTGGTGGAGACTCTCGGGCCGGTGGAACGGGCGGTGTTCCTGCTCCGGGAGGTGTTCGGTTACCGCTATGCCGAGATCGGGCAGGTGGTGGGCAGGTCGGAGGTGGCCTGCCGCCAGATCCTGAGCCGGGCCCGGCGTCGGATCGCCGAGCGCCGCCCCGGGCCCGGGGTCAGCCCTGCTGAGCAGGAGCGGCTGGCGCGCCGACTGTTCGCGGCGATGCAGGAGGGGGATCTGGCCGGCCTGGAGGAGGTCCTGGCCGCGGACGTGCGGCTCGCGGGTGACGGTGGCGGCGTGGCCCCGGCCCGGCTCACCCCGATCCACGGCAGCCTGGCGGTGGGGCGGTTCCTGCTGGGCTTGATGCGGCTGGTCGAGCGTACCGGCCTCCAGCTCCACCCGGCCTGGGTCAACGGGGCGCCCGGGGCGGTGGTCCGGACCGGCGACGGCGCCCTGGTCAGCGTGGTGGCGCTGGCGTTCGCCGACGGCCGGGTGGTGGAGGTGCACAACCAGCTCAACCCGAGCAAGCTCGCCCACCTCGGGCGGGTGGGGAACCTGGCCGCGTTGATCGGTCGCGGTGGCCTGTCTCCCGCCTGACCGTCCCCAGTGCGGGGCGTCCCTACCGGAACAGTTGCTCCCCGATCCAGCCTCCCTCTTCGCAGCCGGGCGGAATCGCGAAGACCGCTGAGCCGATGGGGGTGGTCCACTCGTTGAGTAGGTCCAGTTCGGCGAGGCGGTGCTGGACGGGGAGGAACTGGCGCGCCACGTCCGCCTGGTAGGAAGCGAAGATCAGCCCACTGTCCGGGCGTCCGGCCGGATCTGTGGGACCGTCATAGTTGTACGGACGGCGCAGGATCTGCATCCGTGGGTCGGCGACGTGGGCGCGCCGCAGGTGGGAGGCGTGGCTGATCACCGGCAGGCCGTGGTCGTCGGTCGCGTCGAAGTCAGGCGCGTCGTGCTCGGCCGTACCGGTCAGGGGAGCACCGGTGTCGAGCCGGCGCCCCACTACCATCTCCTTCTCCCAGCGGCCCAGTTGGTCCCAGGTTTCCAGCTCCATCCGGATCCGGCGGAGCACCAGGGTGGTGCTGTGGCGAAGCCAGGGAGGACCATCGTTGACCCAGACCGCCGCGTCGAATTCCGGGGTGCCCGGCACGGGATTGGTGGTCCCGTCTAGTTGCCCCATCAAATTGCGCTGAGTCTGACCTGGTTTCTTGACCCCGGGGCTGTTGCGGAACCCCTGCTGTACCCATCTGACGGTGCCGAACGGCCGCGCGTCTTTGATGAGCATCCGCTGGGCGTGCGCGACGGTGATCGGGTCGTCCGCGCAGATTTGTAGCAGCAGGTCGCCGCCGCACCACTGTGGTTGCAGCCGGTCGATGCTGGGGAAGGCGGGGAGATCCGCCACCGATGCCGGTCGCCGCTCCGGTACCCCGGCCGCGTCGAAGAATCCCGGTCCGAACCCGAAGGTGACGGTGAGCCGGGCCGGGTCGACAGCGAGCTCCGGCTCGGTGTCCGCCAGGGCGGGCTCCCCTTGGGTGAGGCGGGCGGCGTCATCGGTCAGCAGCCGCAGCATCCGGATCACCGCTTCCTGGTCGATCCCGTCCGCCAACGTGAACGCCACGAACGAGGCGTACGCCTGCGGCTCAGTGGCCACCCCGGCCTGGTGCGGGCCGTAGAACGGCACGACCGCCTTGCCCACCTCGGTCGGCGGGGGAGCGGGTGGGTCACTCCTGCCCACCGCGGCGACCGCCGCACCCCCGGTGACCCCACCCACCACGGCGGCCACGCCACCGGTGAGTAACTGGCGACGGCTGACCCGAGAGCCGCTCATCAGTGCTCCCCCTCGTGCGGGTGGTAGGTCTCCTCCCCACCGGCGAACGGCTTGGCCACCGCCTGGAATTCGAGCGTGGTGCCGTCGGCGAAGGTGAGGGTGATGCTCACTTCATCCCCGGGATGGATCGGCTGAGTCAGCTCCATGAGCATCAGGTGGTCACCGCCCGGCTCCAGGAGATGGGAGCCACCGGCGGGGATGGTGATACCGTCCGCCTTCTCCTGCATGGCCATCGCCCCGCCGCTCATCACCACCTCGTGGATCTCCACTACTGGCGCTACGGGTGAACTCGCGCCGGTGACGGTCACCTCGTGGTCGCCGGTGTTGACCAGGGTGCCGAACACCGCGGTCATGTCCTCCTCGGTGGCCTTCACCCAGGGGTCCTGCACGGTGACCACCGACTCGGTGGTCACCGACTCCGTGTCGGAACCGGTGTCCGTGGATGCGCAGGCGCCAGCGCCGACCAGCAGCGCCGTCACGAGTGTGAGGTGGACCGGCAGGTGAATACGTGGAAGACGCATCGGCTCATCTCCTTAGCCCAG